>Ga0364919_10317_pt1 | contig 14565 bp, 26 predicted proteins | sample SorcelJu500001C7_2_FD_206953 | JGI IMG/M metagenome (GOLD analysis project Ga0364919, IMG submission 206953) | Enriched cells from Trout Bog Lake Hypolimnion, Wisconsin, USA - BchlTB.June20.5000.01.C7 | ecosystem: Environmental > Aquatic > Freshwater > Lake > Hypolimnion/Profundal zone | place... | reverse complement strand
ATTGCGTAGTTACAAGGCTGTCATTTGAGTTGTCCGGAGTTCCATCCAGTTCATTTGAAACCTTTAACTTTAAAGAAGTCCATTGGTTTTGAAGGCTCGTAAGCACATTGTCGCTCGGACTTGAAATATCATTCATAGTCAAACCACCACCACTATTATCGGTATTGTCAATACCGCCAGATGTATAATCTTGTATTGGCTGATTGAAGCCATCAGGACTGTTCAGGCTATTTTGAAGATCAGAAATGCCACCAGCATTGTTCCAACCTGTAACCATTGACCATTTATTTGTTGTCATAAAAATAAGTTTTTACGTTTTGAATACTATTGTCCTACATTTTGTTGACCACTCGCCGCATTTACAGCACTACCAACACCGGATTGCATTGTCTTTTTGCTTTTCCACGATTTGTAGCCATAAACAGCAATTACAACAACACCTATGCCTATTAGCGTGTTCCGGTTTTTCTTAATGAATGATGTTACTTGTTCCATGTTCAATTATTGAAAACTGTAATTAATATTGTTACTTGCTAAAACCTGATTTATTTCAGCCAGATCGCTACTTGACAACTGCTGTGTAAACCACCCCGCCAGATCAGCTTTAGGAGTATTGCCCAACACAAGATCAACCGGCTCAATATACCAGCAAGCAGATAAAGGTCTCACACCAAATGCCGTTACCACCTGTAACACGTCTGCTGCATTTTTCATCTGATTGAAAATACCTTTCAAAGTATCTATGTAGCCACTCGAAGGACAACCATTCAGTACCGTATAGATGTTATCAGCCCAACTACTATATTGAGAACCCAAATAAGAAGGCTGAACACCGCCGGCTACCAATTTCTGTAAGTCCTGCGTAGCATTGTCAACATTCTGTTTAGACTGTTTGGCGTTTGCTGCATTTTTTATAGCCTTGTATGCAGTAAATCCACCTACCGCAATAACCACAAGACCGCCCACCGCCAGCAAGCCCTTAGCCCACGCCGGAGTTTCTTCCAAAAATTGACCGAATTTTCCTTTTCCTATTGCCATTATACCGCCGTTCCTGTTGTTGTTGAAAATGTACCTGTACCTGCTGTGAATGTTGTTTTATCTGCCATCAGAGCATTATACCACGCTCCGATATACCCACTATCCAATCCCATCAAGCCCTGATAATTGCCAGTACCACCGCTATTATCCAAAATATAATTGACCATGTTGGACTTGCTCACCGCCGTTCCATTTTTGTTATTTTCATAAATGAAATAACCACCAACGCCTAAGGCAATAACCCCAAATATAGCAATCCACTTCAATGTTTCCTTTTTCCCCTTATCCATTATTTACTACTTTATAAGGTCTAAAAAATGTCGCGTTCTTTGCACTATCAAACTCCATAAGGAACTCTCTCACAATTTCTACTCTCTCAACATTCTGATCTGTCGGCGCACCCTGAAAAGCCTCTGTAAACGCCTGCATAGCCTCTATTCTGGGATAACCCAAACATAGGTAAATGATCATAGCGTTTAAATCAGCTTCAATCTCATCATTCATATTGTCATTGACAAAGAAATGACTGAACTCATGAAGCATGATAGCCATTCGCATAGGTACGGTCATCGGGACAAATTTCTTTTGGCTGACCTGAATCATACCATTGTCCTTACTTATCCTTGCGCATGTATTAACCTCTGCACCATTATCATCGGCAATGATCGGCAAATACTCAATGGTATAAAGACCATCAGACGATTTATATGTTCCGGAAGGCAGATGACCGGCATTGAAACAAAATTTCGTACAGAACTTAACATACGATTTGATGTACGTATCTGTCATATCTACACAATCGTATCTTTTTTCAAGCGGTAGCATCTTTGCTTTAACCAGCGTGAAAGTTTTGTCCGAGATAGAAGGTATATTGCCAATATCATCATTGTAAATCACCAATAAAGCCTTTTTGCCAGAGACCGGTACTCTTATATAAAATGTGTATGAGCCATCAACAACATGGTATCTATCCGTAAAAATCGTGTCCTTGTATTCAGCATCTTTCAAAATAACACGAATCTTTTGTGGTGATGTGGTTGATACCACTACCATCAAAATAAATTCCTGATAATTTGATTTTACGTTTAGTTCCATATTATTGTTGTCCGTACACTATATAAGTTGGGTATCTTTTTGCGCTGTTAACATCGAACTTTTGTAGCGCACTCGGCATATTCAATACTGGGTCAATCGTTATCACGCCTGTTTCCTGTGGTACAAAGCCATTCCAGCTATCCGGCGCGGGATAATTGCCCGATGCCGCATAAACCGTATTGTCTGTACTTGTTGGAGTAGGCGATGATTGCGCTGCCGGTGCAGTATTACCACCCTGAACAATACCTTTAACTTTCGTTTCAAGACCACTCAATTGATTTTTAATGTCTGCCATGCCTAATGTCAAACTACGGTTTTTAAAGACAACGTAACCAACCCACGCAATAGCGGCAATAGCGGCAATTTGACCAAATCCTATTTTACCATCTGCTTCCATAAATAATTATTTTGGTGCTTCTTCCGTTTTCTTATTTCCTGATACAGCCGTAATCGCAACTGCGACAACAACAAAAGCAGCGATACTATAAAACGCCCAGCTTGGTATTCCGAGTATGGTTTGACCAGACAACGTAGGCTTGTAGCCAAACGTATCTATGCCGCCATCCTGACCATCAATATTCATGTAATGGTTACGGAGTTCCATTTGCTGTACTGTGCTTTGTACGCTTTGATTTAAGTCTGATCTTAGCCAATCTTTGAAAGATAGCTTAGTGCCGGACTGTTTCCACTCTTGATTTTTTGTCATTTATACGGTTTTTACCTTTTAATGCTTGTTTCCAAACTCCCAACCGGTAGCTGCGTGCCAGATTGTACCATCAGCCGGAGACCAGTTAGTCATATTGTTCCAAATGCGGTTTGTGCCTTCGGCATAATGATGCTTCTTCTCATCTTTACCGGATGCACCATAAAATTTACTACCGTCTGCACTTGTCATTGCTCCAGTCGTTGCAGGGGTAGCGGTAGCCACCGGCTTAGGCTTCATAAAAGCATAGCGATAGACAACATAACCGCCAACACCGATAAGTCCAATCGTCAGAAAGGTCTTTTGATTCTTAGTCATTGTATCTTTTTTTAAAGTTAAACACTTCTATTGTCGAACCCGAATAAAGAGGTCTTTTCTGCGGCATAGATAAACAGACCCGCAAACAATATCGCCGCCCCTATTGCTATGTTTTTCTTGTTCTTCATTTTACTGATTTGATCTGTTCACAAAATAATTGGTAGCCACGCCACCTATAATTCCACCTATTACACCGCCCAAAAACAAATTGACTTTCTGATTATACGCAATGGCTACACCAACAATAACGCCAATACCTGTTCCTGTAAGATTACCGGTATTGATAAAGGAATACTGATCTTTGGTACTCTTTTTTAGGTTATTAGTTTTTGCCAATATGTCATCTCCGTACATCATTGATCGAAATGATTTTAGCTTTGTGGATATTAGGAATGCAGACCATGACCAATAAACGAAGATGTACCAGCAGTACCGGTAGATGTAGCAGCAGGCATAGACGTTTTAGGTTTGCTGAAATAACCGGCTGCAACGTAGCCTACGATTGCGCCAATAACCAGACCGGCGAGCATGTGTGTGTGATGTTTTTGCATCTTTTTTAGTTTTTAAAAGTTATTAATAAAAATTATCTTGATTTGCTGTAATCGTTATACAAATAAATACCAACACCCAAAATGGTTGCCGCGATCAGCAAAGACTTGTAATCGGTCTTTCTATTTTGCGGCTGTGTTGTCTGCTGTGGTACAATGGCTGCATTATTCAATTCGTTTTGAAGCCCATTTGCACCATTAGCATCAATTTCTTGTTTCAGCGTATCTATTCCGGTTTGCAGGGCATTTATAAGGTTTTGCTCATTCTGGCTGTCATCAATGCCGAGCCACCTTTTGCCTACGCTCATTTGCCATGAAGAAAATCCGCCATCAGCAGAGGTATAACCCTGTTTGCTATGCAAATATCCTACCAGAGCATTTTTAAACGCAGCACTCTTTGTTATAGCAGTTAATACCATAGCATAAAGCGTTTTGTTATCAACATTATCGTTGACCAAAACGCCATTACCCCTAAGCAGGTCTATTACGCCGGCTTTGTCTGAAATAATAGCCCCATATATGCTCTTACGAATATAGTCTAAAACTTCATTCCTATCCATGAGTTACTTACTTTGCTGCTTTTGCAATAAGGTAAACAGCAGCTACCGCACCAATCGCATATATGGCGATCTTAGCATCCCTGTTGCCACCACTTAACCAATCCATACCCTTACCCTTCATAACACTTCCCATCATGCCGTTGACACTTTGCTTTGCGGTAGAACCGCATGTAGCCAGTATCATTTCTTTGTCAGGGTGAATGTTGCACATATCAACAAACGCTTCATCGCCTTGTTCAGTTACCACCTGTTCAAGTGCTGCTCCTAATTGACTTGGGTCTGTGTTTGTTACAGAATATCCGTATTTATCGAATATTGACTGAACGCCACTTGGGTTATTTTCGGCTATGTAATCAAAAACTGAAATCATAAAATTTCTTTTTTTTTACTTTATAAACAAAAAAGGGGTAGGGTTTTTAAACCGCCACCCCCTTCGGTATAGATACTGCAAGAAACGCTTATTAGCGACCTATCCTGTTTACAACGGTAGCCGGTGTAGCAGCAAGAACTTGCGTGCTTTGACGGATAACATTAGGATTGCCGAACTGGTTAACCACTCCGTTACCGGCAAGTGCCTGTGCAGGGTTAACATTAACGGCAGGGTACAGATACAGAACGAATGACGCATTACCCAGAACCTGTGCAAAGGTCATTTTGGTCAAACCATCAACAGAGAAGTTGCTGAATGTAGCAGCACCATTTGTTGATTGTTGATACAAGTCCTGAATCATTGGGAAGCTGTTTGACAGCGTATTACCGTTCGCATCGGTAGTTGTTACCGTAAAAGGTACAAATGCCTGTGCCGATACGTTGTTCGCGCTCACCTGTGTGTAGGCAACGGTAAAAGGATTAATCAGCGTTTGAGACAACAGACCCTGATAGGATGTGCTGGTCAAAGACGTGATCGTGATATTCGTTTGTGTAGTCAATACACCGTTCGACCAAGACGAACCATTTGGTGGATTGTACAAATACTGGAACGCACCAAGAACGTCAACGTTAGAGATAACGCTGGCTGATGAGTTCGAGATCAAGAGTTGGTAAGGCTGGCTCGTAGGAATGTTACGAGATGAACCCGTACCATCAGCAGACAAAGAACCCGTTTGGCTGCCGGCAAAGTTATTGAAATTGCTGTGTGCGCTGCGATTAGCCCTGCTAATTGCGCCGGTGTTTCCTAAATACTGGTTGATTAAAGACATTTGTTTTATCGTTTTAAAAGTTTTGAAATAAAAGTTTGCTCAATTACTGCGCTGATGCCATTGGCTTGCTTACAGAGCCTGCATTGATCATCGGCTTCACGAACTGATCGTAAACAGCCAGACTTACAATAACAATAAGACCTGTTCCAATTGCTTTCATCACGCTTTCTTTGTTGATGTTCATTTCTTTGTTGTTTAAGTGGTTTTACAAAAGTTTTTTATTCTCCGATAAAGCTATACGGATGCCTCATCTCAAATGCAATACAAATTTAAGCAGAGTTAAATTAAATATTGAGATTTTAATAAATATCTATTGTAGGCTATTGTTACTTATAGTAGGGGATAAGTACAATTAGAAATACAGCTTCTTTAAATCCTTGATAGCCTGCTTAATAGCTACCGAATCTTCTCTGTAAACCAACTGATTAGTGGTGAAGTCCCGCATATTAAGGTATTCAGATACTTTCGCTCTGTAATTGTCGCTGATATATTTGTGGATTGCTAAGTCAATATCTCGCTCATTGAATGGCGTTCTACCGGACATTATTTTGCTATCATCATTGTCAATTAATACCCAGAATCTTTTATTGTTTGGATTGCTTTCATCGCTATATCTAATATCAACAAGGTTTTCGGCGATCTGAAATAACTCGTACTTGTCCTCTAATCTGTCTTTGTACCGGCTCACACGATCATTGGTTTTATGAAGCCTCACATAGTTTGTGTTGGCAACTATTTTAGGGTTGCAAAATTTCTGAACGGACTGAAAGTGCATGATCACATCACATTCCAAGTGCCGAGCCGTAGCAAGTGCGCCAATAATATCTTTGCTGATGTTATCAGAGATATATTTAGTCGGGTCTTCAACCAATAGTGTACCGGCGCGATAAACACTCAATATGTAAGACAATACCTCACTCATTTTATTAAGTGTCATCGCTGAACCATCATCAAAATATGGTGTTATCCGGCGCACATCAACTACATTGCTCGAACTGAATAGTGCAATATCGCTAAGAGAAATAGGCTTAATTCTATGATGTCTGTCATCTCCGTAATGGAAATCACTAAACTCGTTGTTTACGTCAAAAATAAGCCCTTTTCTGGCATACGGCTTTGCCCTCGCCAACTCGTATAGTTGCGTTATGGTTTCATAGGACTTACCTACGCCCTTCTTTCCCAGACCGGTAACAACTTTACATTGCCTTCCCATAATTTTGCTTTATTCAACTATTGTAGCATCGGTGATTGCAGTATTACCTGCTTGCATACGCTTACGCTCTTTTATAGTCATGTAGCCCTCTCGCTTTTTATTAGCCTTTTCCGGTTTATTGGCTTCTTTGTCATCAATAGGCTCAACTATTACCTCTGCCGGCTGATCAGCAGGTATTACTTCTACCTCTGGTTTAGACATTGGTTGCTCTGGTGCTGGCTGATGTTCCTGCATCGGTGGCGGCGGCATATTGTTCATTCTACGCTGCCTCATCTCTGCTGTGTAGTTGATCAAGCCATTCAGCAATTCTTTTCTGTCATCCATAGCTATCTTTGTTACGATAGCCACGTTAGCCATATGCTGAATACCGATAAATAGTAACCTTTGCTCCGGTGATGCTCCAATACCTTTTTTGGCGTATATTTCTTCCAATAAAGGCATTGCTTCATCTTTCAATTCCTGTGGAAAATAAAAAAGTTCTTTTTGGGCTTTATTGAACTGGTCTATGAACTCACTCGTAGGTATAAAAGTACCCCTACGCATCGGGAACGGCATATCCAAATCAATCTTACCTTCGCTTTCCAATTTAGATAGTCTTCTCTTGCTGATCTTTACAGCTTCGTATGGCAGGAATGTAGTAACCTTTTCATAGGCTGCAATGGTCATAGCAGCGGCGTGTGCAGCAGACTTATTACGCTCACCTTCTGACATTTCAGAAAATCGCGGATTGACCGGCTTCGATCCTGCATTTATATTTCCCGCATTGAAAGGATTGCTCCTATTGGGGTCATCGCCTTGCGAACTTCCAGTCGGCGCATCGTCATTAGCAGACGGTGGCGGTGGCGGTGGCGGTGGGGCTTTCATTTTAGGCTCTGGGATAGGCGTATTCAGTTGCTCCGGTGAGAAACCAGAATGATTCTGCTTTGCATACCCTTTCTTATCAACTTCCTCGTTCAATGGGTTACGGTAGTCGTATGTCTTTGCATCGTTTATTTCTTCCCCAATCTCATTTATTGATTCTTGTTTCTTGCTGGTTGCCATTTTTTATTTTTTTTGATGTTTTTAAATATTGTATCAAATTCCTTAAAATACCGCATGTACGAAGTATCAGTACCTGCGGCTTTAATATCCGTTAGACTATAATAGTGTGTATATACCGTATTGAAATGCTTGTGCAGCCGCTTGGTGATGACCTGCATGGAAACATCATTTTCTTTGCAGTAATAGCAAATGAATTTAAGAGCCATAGCGACTTTTATTTTGTTGGCTCGCTTGACCTTAACACTTTCCGTATCTATTGAGAATTTTTTGCAGACCTCTATGATAATGAAGTCTATAATAGGGATTTCAGTTTCGTTACTGATTGCAGATTCCCTCGTTTCTTTCAGCACATTTATAAGTTTCTTAGTGCCGAGTACATCAATAGCCTTTTCTAACTCAATGAATAAGTCCTGTACATCTTTTGCCACTTTTGTTTCTTTTGGTACGCGTTATCTATACACCTGTATGCGTATGCTTACCCTTGCCCTTGTAGGGCTGAAACAATTGATGATTGATCTTGCCTCAATTCATCTATCTGATTCTGCAAATCGTAGTTGACTAATTTGTCTGCTTTTAATTTGTAACTGTAATACTGTATTGTCTTAAACAATGCCAATGAACCTAAAAACATAAATGATATGGCTATCCAGTCGAAATCCTTAAAAGAAAGACCACCGGATGACGGTTTGCCGGATTGTGGAATTTCAGGCGTAAACGTAGTACCACCATCTGCAAATGTGGGTGCTGATACCGGTGCTGCACTCATTGATGTTGGTGCTGTCGGTGGGGTACTTAACGGATTATTTTGTAGTGCCTGTTCCATAATTTATTATTTATTCCACATATCCCATAGATACAGCTATTTCGTGTATCTTTTTGTTCTTTTCATTCTGATCTGGGAGCGTCATTACTTCTTTTGGTATCACTGCATTTTTTTGCACCAAAAAATTAAATGCCGCTTCCGCTTGCGCCCTTGTAAGGATAGCCTCTGATTCTTGCAATACCTCTGCCGGTTTTGGTTTTAAAGGTATCTCTTTGGCTTTTTCTGCTTTCACTTCTATTGCTGGCGTTACTGGCTGATCTGCCACTTCGCCGGCTTTGTCTTTACAGTTGCACTTTTTCTTTTGTAAGATCACAAATGTAGTAGATACGGCTAATGCCCCTAATCCCACACCAATTACTATACCTGCAACTAAAATGTTCACTTGTTTCTTGTCGTATTGCATATATACCTGTTTTGTTTTTTAATTACGATTGTGCGCCCTTATCGCCGCTACCTATCCACATAAATAGACCAACACCACCCGCGATAAAGAGACCCAATAAAAGGTAGTTAGGCGTTGCTGCTGTTGTAGCTGGCGTAGGCGTAGTTCCTGTATCTGTCGGTGAAGTACCGCCACCTGCATCTCCACCACCACCTACACCCCCGCCCCCACCATAAGAAGGCGCACCTGCTCCCAAGTCGGGAACAATAGGCGTTGTAGTGGTAGTAACCGGTGCGCTACCGCTAACGGCTGTTACAATTCCAGTAGGTGCAATTGTAGCAGTACCCGATGGCATACCAACAACAGATGTACCTAACCTTATACCACTTGAACTACTTGTATTTTGTGGCAATGTTGTTGCCGCAGTCGCTCTGGTAGTAGATGGAGCAATCGTGCTAGCATGTATAGTACCCACAACTGATGACCCAGACCTTATACCACTTGAACTCGAACTACCACCACTCGGCGCATGGCTCGTAGTTACAACACCAAAAGCATTGCTCCAACGGTTATTTCCAGACATTTGATTCCAATTAGTCATAAAATTAATTTTCGTGTTTTGAGAATAAATACCTACCCCACTCCAATAAATAACCGGCTGCAACAATGCCCGCAGCAGTAAAGGTAACCTGCAAAAGACTCTTGCTAATATTACCAAAAGCAGTAGTAGGCTGCTGAATGGAATATGTAACATTATCCTTTACAAATGTACCCGATGTATCAGATGTGATCATAGTTCAACTGTTTAATCCTTGCTGTATTATACTCAATGCCTGATCTGGAGTTACTACCGAAGCATTTAATTTCTGAACCCTTAGATAATCCCATACCGCATAAGCACCATAACCCACTATTGCGATACCGGTTATCCATGCAAATATTTTTATTGCCTTCTTTTTATCCATAAAAACCAGACCTAAATACAAAAATAAATATTATTTACCTAATAGCAAAATTAACTACCTTGATAAATGTCGCTCAATGGGTTAATATCACTCTGCACCGCCGCATCAACACTCGAAATCCGGCTCAATCCCTGAAAAGTATCTCTACACGCATCAATACGGTCTTTCACGCCAGATGCCAAATATGCACTCGGAGACATGGTACTATACCCACCATTAACCATTGCCGTTATCTGATCTTCCGGACTTGTAGCAGCAAACACTCCGGCATCAACGTAATTTTGTGATTGCAGGTTGGAGACGTAATACTGCATGAAAGCAGGGAAATCATCAAACTTCCTAAAATACTGCTTTACAGTCTTTGATACGCCACCGATAACCTCTGTGGTATCATAAGCCACTCCGTTTGAAGCATCCCCTTTTATACCGCCAAAATTATTATCGTTCGTTGCTAACTTTGATGTGCCATTACCGGATTCCACCGATAGTTGGGCAACAACAGTCGGAAAGAATAAGTTGGTATCTGTGATAGCCGTAACAATATCCTTGCCATATTGAGCAACGAAAGTTTGTATCAATCCCTTTGTGTAAGCACTATACATAGTCAATTAAATAATTCCTGTTTTAATGCCTTAGTAGTTTTAGGGAAAAGTACGGAAAACAAAGCCGTTGTTACAGTTCCCGCTATCGCATCACCAATACATTCAGACAATGACCGGTTTTTGTCTGCACCGCTTAAAAAACCGGCAACGAAACCCAACCCATGAAATTTAACCGTTTTTATATCCTCTTGATCTAAAACAATGGCGTTCTGGGTTATCACGTCTTGCTTTTTACTTTCACCATTAAGGATAACAATATTGATCAATGACATGGCTTAGTTGTTTTTTTGATACCAACTAATACCAATTGCCGCCAATCCAATTACCCCCAATACTCCTAAAAAAGCAGCAACGCTTTTTCCCTTCTTGCCATCTGCCTCTGACGGTGTTTCAACTGGTGGCGTAGCCTCTGGTGCAACAACCGCGACTGCCTCTGCAACAGTAGCTGGTTTCTTTTTGTTTTTAGCCCTATCTCTCGCTTGTTGAGCAAAAGCATCAATGCGGTCTTTTTGGGCATGGTAACGAACGATTTTAGCTACCAGATCATTATCGTAATGTTCAATATCGGCTTGAATATCGGATAACTCTCTTTCAGCTTCTTCTTTGTCCTGCTGGCTTAACTTACCACTTTTTATCTGGTTAGCTAATTCTCCTTTTACCGGCTCAAAGTCTTTTAACTCTTTGATGATTTTCTTTGTTGGGTTTGAAAGCTGATCTTCTGTCATTCCCAATTCTTGTAACTTGCTTTCGTACTTATACATATACCGATTTTATTAGTTTTTATTTTCCGTATCGTTTCTTGATAGCTTCCATTCTTTGTTTGGGTGTCATAGGTTTTTTCTTTTCGGCAATTTCCCTTTTCACTTTTGATGCTGTCTTAATGCCTATTTCCCTTGCTTTTTTTGCTGGTACACCTTTTTCTTCGTACTCATGTATCTTTTTCAACGCAACAACATCCCTAAATTCCAAGTCTGTTATATGCCTAAGAATGTAATTAGCGTAGTACCTTGTAAACTCATGCTGACCCGCTTTATATTTGCCTGCGTCTTGAGTGTATACTATCGTTCCTCTTGGTGAAACAACACTAAATGTGCCATTGTTATTTTCGCGCACGCTCAATTCGCCCAACGTCCAATCCTTTATTTCTGACGTGCTACCGCCCTTAGCATAGTGCTTTCTTTCCGGTGCAGCAAACCTCATTTTGCTATTGCTACCAAGTTTGTAAAAATCTTCGCGTGAGATAGTGTATTCTTTGCCGCTTACCTTTATTCTCCAAGCATCTGAACTGCCTGTACCACGATAGGTTACCTTACCCTGATCAACCAATTCGTGTATATTAGCAGGCAAAGCTGACATTGATACCATACCGCCCTTAGCGTACTGACCTTCTTTGACGTGCCTATCAATCTCCTCTTTCGCCCGCACCGGTAATTGAGCATAATCACCCTTGTAATGCTCCCACAATTCCTCTATATCTTTCTCATACATGAACCGGCTCATGTGATCTGAAATGAAGTGCTTACGCTGCGCAATAGTCCAGTCATCCCATACATCAGCAGGTGTCTTACCAGCATAGTTATTTGGAATGATGCGCCTATCAATAGTTTCTTCAACCATCTCCGGCTCTGACACTTCCTCAAAGTCAATATCATCACGCATCTGCGGCTCTTGCTCCCCTATTTCGTGATCATCTTGTGGCTCGTACTCTGGCTGCTCATCTCCCTCAAAGGTATCTGATACCTCACCACCATCTGCATAACGCTTCATCTCACCGGTAGCAATGTAATAAACACAATTGGCAAGGAAACCAGTATCAACCCTCATTCCTGACCTGAAATTGAAGATACCAACCATCTGCAATAACGTACTCACAGCTTCCATTGTCTCCAACGTAACGCCCCTATGCTCACCGGTCATCGCAATATCCTTACCAATACCCATAATGGCATCAACCTTTTGAGCCATCGTAGAAAGTGCCTTTGACTGATTTTCGTAATTCAGCGTCTCATCACGCATCAGTTCAATTTCAGAAATTGCCCCTTCAAATTCAGGTGCAGCAGCATGGCACATATCGAAGTTTTTAGTTTCATATCCAAAAACATCAATATTTCTGCCTTCATATTTCATTGGCTCTGGTTGTGAAACCTCGCCACCTTGCTCCAAATATGGGTATTTCTTTCGCTGAACATCACTTCTATTCAGCCTACTTTCGTAATAAACATTCCCATTCTTAGAGATACGCTTTCCCGGCGGTAATGCTTTCCTGTGTTCATCCCTGCCAATATCCACGCCGGCATTTTTATATTTTTCAACCAGAGATTTCAGCTTTTGCGTAGTCTCCTTGATCGTCTTTCTTTTCTCGGTTTCAACATGCTTCTTATTGGCAATAGATTTAGCCTTAGAATGTGCTGATGCTGGCTTTGCAGTATGCTTCTTAGCCTCTTTCACCTCGTCTTTAGCCTTATTTAGCTTTGCCTCTAAAGAATCCAACTGTTCTTGCATTTTAACAGTAGCCCTACGCACCATAGCTTTTTCATCCTCTGGTACGTTAGATTTTTCAACAAATGCCTTTGCTTTGGCTATTTTGGCTTTTAAAGATTCTATCTCTGGTGTCATCAGAATATTTTTTGTAAAGTTATAAAATAAATACGAAAAATGCCGATTAAGAAAATTCCAATGTCATTTCCAACATTTCAATCCTCTCTCTGATCTGTTCCTTTTCAGCGTCATCGTCTGAAAATTCCAAAGTCATCTTCAACATCTCCAACCTCTCGGCAACAACATTATCACTATTTTCAATGGCTTCATTCCTTTCAGCTTCCGGCTCATTGACAAGTTCATCCATGTCTTTTTTAGCACTCATAGCAGCCTCAATGATAGCATCTGGGGTCTCAATAGGCTCTGATACAACGGTTAACTTTTCAGTCAACGTGCCGGAATAGGTACGATCAGCAGGTAATTTCATGCCGCCACGTTCCTTAACTTCGCCGGTAATACCGTCAACAACCATATACCCATCAACTATTTCTTTTAGCTGATTGAAAGCATCCCTTCCCTTAGATAATCCGTTTGGCTGTTGCTCAAAGAACTCGTTGATAACTTCTACCGGAACATACCTGCCAGACCTCTTATACCTTTCCTTCATTCTCTGAATACTTGCTGAATAAGGGATGTCCATGAATATTATGTAAGTCAAATATCCCATATCCTTTACCTTCTGAACCAAAGGGAAATATTTTTTTGCCTTATTCATAGTGCCATCATATACAATATCATACTTGCAAGATTCAGCACCTACAAAATTCAGCAGTTCATTGACAATATCCTTTGTTTCCTCGTTGGTGGCGGTAGCGTTCCAACCTTTGTATTCAGGCAACATCGCCCTTATCTCATCGCTATCAATATGGAATATCTTATCCGAAAGCAGCCAGTCGGCATTCTTTTTAAGGAATGTACTTTTGCCTGATGCTGTAGCGCCACCGGTGAATACGGCAATCGGCTTTTCACTCTTAATGCATGATACATGATCCATTAATGTAGCAATAATCTTTTCATGCAAGGTGCGCCTTTCTGGAATATAAACATCATTGAATGAGTAGTCATTTTTAGTCTGATCAAGTTTAGACACACATTCTTCCAGATACTCAATAGCCTTATCCGAAATATCCGGTGTGCCATCGCTCAATACCGGTGGACAGGTAAGTACAGGTTTAGCTTCCAATTTGGTAGCGAATACCATTTCTTTGTCAAGCAGGTAGTTCATTGACGAAAACTCGCCTATCAATCTTTCCAATGTCTTAAACTCTACCTTGTTTTGCTCACGTTCTTCAATAACCTGACGCATCACCTCACTAATCATCTGCTCACTTTCCAGACTTTTTTCATATTCCTCAATATCCTTTATTTTCTGATCTAAGCCAGCAACATAAGTGTCCAAAGAAGGAATATCATCTAATTTGAATGGAATACCATAAGGTACAATAAATTCCTTTATCGCCCTCTTTATATCGCGTATGGCTACTGAATAATCAGAAAACCAGTATGGTGGGTAGAATTTATCAAGCGGTGAGAAGTTTCT
>Ga0364919_10386_pt1 | contig 14580 bp, 9 predicted proteins | sample SorcelJu500001C7_2_FD_206953 | JGI IMG/M metagenome (GOLD analysis project Ga0364919, IMG submission 206953) | Enriched cells from Trout Bog Lake Hypolimnion, Wisconsin, USA - BchlTB.June20.5000.01.C7 | ecosystem: Environmental > Aquatic > Freshwater > Lake > Hypolimnion/Profundal zone | place... | reverse complement strand
CGCCTTCCCCCTAGTATCCGTGGGAGGTGCCGCAGCCGCAAGATGATTTGACGTTTGGATTGCTGATCTTGAATCCAGAACCTTGCAGGCCATCGACGAAGTCGATTTCGGATCCTAAAAGGCGAGGCACCATTTTTTTCTCGATGTGGATTTCGATGCCCATGCTTGTGTAGACGGTATCTTCAGGGAGAGCTTTCTCAGAATAGTCTAAAGCGTATTCAAAGCCGTTGCAGCCAGCCATGCGTTCGGCGAAGCGCAATCCCCAGCCTGTTTTGCCTTCTTCGTTGAGGATCTCTTGGTATTTTTTGGCAGCGCGTGCTGTAATGGTGATGGTCGACATATCGACTTCTTCGCTCAGCAAGGCATTTAGCCTTCTGACAAGTTTGTCGATGGCTTCGTCGTTCATGCCATGGCTCATCATGCCGGCTTCGAGTGTTTCCCATGTGGCGGCGTGGCAGCCAACGCAGTGGAGGCCAGCATTGGTGATCTCTTGCGAAAGCTTTTGGGCTTTGTAGGGGAACATTGACAGGATGTCTTCAATAGTCATCTGTCTGTGGATTTTTGCTGTATCTGTTTTTTGCTCTTGTGCTGTCATTTATGGGCTCCTTTAACTTTTGTAATTGATTAGAAGGAAATTCTTACTTTTCCGCATTTTATGCGGCATTGGCAGGCGAGGCGTTCGTCGGAGGTGCCTTCGCCGAGGAAGTCTTCTTCTTCTTGAGTAGGTTTTGAGAGGTTATCTTTGCCTTCTTTGATTTCAATGACGCAAGTACCGCAGACGCCTTCGGTGCAGGCAAAAGGGACGCCGGCTTCTTCGCATGCTTCGGTGATAGGCGAGTTGTCTGGAAGGTCTACTTCTTCGCCATTATGATCAAAAATGAGCTTTGCCATTAATAAAACCTCTAAGTCTATAGATACATTTCGATAGGAATTATACTGTCGACAGGCTTTAAATTCAAGCAATTTAAAGCAAATTTGTTTGTCTAGGAAGATAGGGAGATCTACTTATTTTTTCTATGGAAGAGCTTAGCAGCTTCTGGAGGTTGCAGCATTTTTTTTGCATTTGCGGCTTTTTGGTCATATTGCTTTTGTTTTTTCGCAAGCTCCTTCGCATCTTTTGGTGATTGTTTACCAGGAATAAATACTCCGCTGCTGTCGGTAGTGTTTTGAGTGCGAGCTTTGATTATGCTTAATTTTAAATTGACAACATAACGTTCTCCGGAAGATAGTTGTTCCTCCTTTAGAAGGTTTTTGAGGTTTTTGGTGACCGTATCGATTTGCGTATTCTCAGACGGATTTAGACCTCTTGTATCACCGATTGCGGGATAATCTCGTATTAAGTCCGCTTTAACAGCAGCATCAAATTTGGCTTTTTGCTCTTTGAAAAATTTCTTTTCAGGAACCTCGTCCGTTGTCTTATCATCTACATCATAGTCTAAGATTGCTTTATCAAGTTGTTCATATTCTTCACCACGAATTTCATAGTCATCTTTCTTTACTACAGTTGAGGCAAAAGTTGTACCAAGAATGGGATAGAAGTTTTTCAAGTTTTGTCTTAATTTTAGATCTTCTGTAGAAATTTTATCGGGAGAGGGCCCAACAACAACTTTAGGTGCTGCGTCGTTTGGAAGTACATCCACATCAACTTCACTTGGGTAGTCTTCATCTTCGTCATCTTCGTCATCTTCATCTAATTCATTGTATTCGGTAGACGAAAGCTCCGAAATTTTACGATCGATATCAATAAGTTTATTCGTTATTTTTTTTATTTCTTCATTTTCGTGTGTTGTTCTGGTAGCTTCAGGAATCTTATTGAGGCGAGTCAATTCCTCTTCAAGATCGAATTTTTTATTGTCAATATATGCTTGTGATGATGCAACTCTAGAAAATATGTCTTCTTCTTCCTCTTCAGAGGGTATAAAAGGAGCAGCAGGTGTTGCCTGTTTTCCTTCCGGCTTCTTATGCATGATGATGCCTTGTTTAGCTAGATTTTTTGCTTTTTTTGCAATATCGAGTTTGACTGTGGTCACAAACCTATCACCAGGAGATAATTCCGTTTTTAGCTTAGTTTCAAGACTGGAAATTGTGCTTTTTAAATTATTTGGATCGGGAGTGTATTCTTTTTCAACTCTCTCGCGTAATTTGGGCAGCTCTTCATCAGCTATCTTGACTGTTACTTGATTTCTTAGTTTAGCGTCTTTGCTTTGATCCGTATCGGAGTTTTTAAGCCTACTCAAATTCAATAACCCCTCGTATTGATTTTCAACAGTCAAGTTACTGACGGACCCAAAAAGATGTGGAAGCTCATTTTTAATGATGTCTGGCAGAGACATTCTCGTTTCGTGCTTGACCTGATCTTCAAGCATTCCTAGCGTAGCTGACATCTTTTCGAGATCTTTCCCCAAGTCGGTTACTTCCGCATCAGTTAATGGTGAAATATTAGACATCTCAATGAATGCGTCATGTAGTTTCATTGCATTTACTGCGAGGGAATCGCTTGGCTCAATTTTGCGGGTATTTAGCATCAGTTTGCTCCACCGATAGATAACTTCATTGTAGCGATTAAGAAACGGCTGATATTCTTCAGAGGCTTGTGAAGGGTCTTTGTACATCATTGTGTTCATGTTTTTTAACTTGCCTTTGGCTGTGGCAGCGTCAGCGTTAGGATTCGTCGAGTATTTTGAGGTAACCGCCTGAACAGCATCGTTCATTATGGTAGTTGCTTTCGCATTATTCCTTTCAATGTTAGCTTGATCTCTTGCCGTAGTATTCCCTGGGAGAACAAGAATTTTTTCATTACTAATATTCAAACGGTCAACGTCGTTACGAGAGCTTACTAAAGAGAGATAAGGATCTTTGGCAATTTCGTTTTTATACTTAGCTATTTCGTCGGCCAAATCTGTGCCCTTGCCACCATGATCTTGGACAAGGTGTTCCAAGTTATCTAAGCCCCAAAGCTCATAGGTCAAAGCTCTTTCGTGTTTTTCGCGAAGTTCTATGACGAGATTATGTTTAAATTTTGAGAGGGATTCTGTAGGTGTTCCATGTTTAGCTACTTCAGCGGCACTTCTTCTTTTAAACTCGTCGGAATCTGTCGGATCTTCAATATGTTTGCGGATAGACTCTATCCTTGATTGTACGCTTTTAAAGTCGTTTGCGTCTGTGTCGTGAAAGTTTAAGTATCCTTTGTCGGCGTGGAAATAGTCAGCTACAGAACGTTCAACTTTTTGCATTTTTTTTAATAGAGAAATGATTTGCTTTTGCTCGGTTTTCCCCGCTTTGCCAGTCGATAAATCCAGTTTGTTTGCTCCATCGTATAAGCCCTTATGGACCTTTAATTCTTGATTTTTGAGCATCCATTCTGTGCGCAGATTCAGCATTTTCATTACCAATGGCTGATAGTCATCCTTTTTAGAAATATTTTCATGGTGTTGCTTTCTGAATAAATGTACCTTAACGAATTTCTTGGCTTGCGTTTTGATTTCTTTTTTGATACTTGAAATTTTATCTTGAATGTTTTTTAAATCTTCCAAATCCTTTTTGATGAGAGCCTCAGCTTCAGAAGCGGTAAGTTTAGTCTCAGCAGGCACAGATGTTGAGGACGCGGTTGATGCCGATTCGAAAAAGAAATCATCTTCAGTCATCTCGCTCGCAGTAACATATGAACCTGTTGTCTCGGATGTATCATCGGGTATGTCGTCTTTTGGAATGACGCTATGGGCGGAAATAGGTCGAGGGGTCTGGTCATCGCTATCCGGAAGTGGTGTAGTGAGAGTCGAAGAGGTTAAGGATCTTCTTGCAAGGGAAGCCGACTTGTCCGTAGCAGGAGTGAGTGGAGGTTGTGACGAGATAACAGACTGACGTCGTGATGAGCGGGATGATTGTGATGATGATTGTGACAAATTATCGTCAGAAGTTGATTTTGTCTCTGGAGTTTTTCTGAAGTAACTAAATGGGTTTAAGAAATTCATAATAAATCTACCTTAAATTAATGTTTTATCCATTTAGTCATAATTATATCATTTTTAAAATTATTTGTATATTAAGGTGGTCAGGCTTCCCGGCCTGGCTACCCTTAAGTACCCGCACTGACGCCAGGCCGAGACGCTCATTGACCAGGAACGTTGAGCATCCTGTTATGCGTTTCAATTAATGCGTCAATGTCCATGATTTCTTTAGTCCATTCCCCTTTAGAATTTCTTTTAGCAAGAAGGTCTACATATGTTGTTAATAGATGTTTAGATTTCTCAATTAATCCAAGATCAGGAGGTAAAATATTGAGGGAATTGGTTGCAATACCCTTAACAAATTGATGTGCATTTCTTAGTTCTAGGCTTTGTGCAGAAGTCTTAACTTCGGTGACATAGAATTTACCTTTAGAATTCAATAATAATGCAAGATTTTTCTCGTTGCCTTCTAAAGCAGCTGAAACATCAGTTATGTTCTTACCAAGTTCTTCGTGTTCTCTGCCTGGAGTTATATTCTCTGCGGAACGAACACCAATATTATATCCCTTAGCTACGTTATTATAAGCTGCTAAATCATCTTTCATTTTCTTTTCTTCTTTCCTGAAATCACCAGACTTAATTCCAAGCCCTCTAAGATCTTTACCTGTCTTTAGAGGTTTAATTTTATCCTCTTCAGCAACTTCCGTTTTCTCGTTTTTCTGTTCTTCAGATGTTTGAGTTGCTTCTTTTGGATTTAATTTTACTGAAGGAAGAATTGACTTCAACGACCACTTAGACTTTTCTTCAGTTTTAGATGCACTATCAGAAGCAGAATCTTCTACAGGCTTGCGTGGAGGAGGAGGTGGGGGCTTATTTGCACTTCCAACTCGGGGAGGAGGTGGAGGTGGAGGCTTATCAACCCTCGGAGGAGGAAGAGGAGGCGCTGCTTGAGGCCTTAGAGGGGGTTGGGGAGGAGTATTCACTGCTGTGTTACTAGGAGCAAGATAAGACCTAGGAGGCTTCGGTGGTGCCTTTCCGGAAGTTGTCTGTAAATGCTGTGGCTTTGGAGGGGGTGGCGGCGGAGCGGGTTTCATTGTTTGTGCAGCCGGAACAGTCGCTGCGGTCTCTTCACTCGTTTTGCTCCAGATCTTATTCAATAAGGACGGCTCTAGCTTTCTCAGTTCGGCTTTGGCGTTTTTTAGCTCAGCCTTTTCTTCCGCCAATTGTTCTTCTAACGCTTTAAGTTCGTTTAACGACTTATTGGCAGCATCTTCTTCAATTTCAATTATGGAGGATTTGCTAGAATTCAAATCAATGTGTTTTCTAATTCTTTCAGGTAACTCTGTAACTGGCTTTTTTTCTTGCTTTCGCATCTCTTTGTGACGCTTCGTGAGTTGCTCTGCATCTTTTCTATGTAGAGGACTTTCGTTATCAATTTGTTTTTCAAGCTCATCTATTTTTTTCTGGTGTTCCCCAATTTTTTTATTAATCTCTTCTTGAGACAAAGAAGGAGATTGTTTTTCAGCCCCTCTAGTCGCAGTATGTTGTTTAAGGGAGCCTATTGTTTGTTTTGAAGATCCTGATACTGTTTTATCGAAGACCTTATCGAGGCCTTTGTCTCCGCCTGTCGAGCTTGTAGAGCTGCTAAAAGATGACGTTTTGCCAATTTGCTCAATGTTTCTTTTCTTGTCGGGAAGGTGAGCCCAACGGTCACTTGATGTAGATTCGGCATCATAACTACCATATTTGCCTGTCATAAAATCCTCCCTTTGACGATTCAATCTCTTAAGGAAAAGCGACGATAATTCGTCGCCTTTCCGAGCCTTTCAGCATTTCCTATTTAGGAATTATCCCTACTCTTTTTAATATTGAACTTTCCTTTCAGCTTTTCAATTGTAGTTTGTTTCTTGAGCAAAGGATTTAATGCATCATCGAGTTCTTTTTGAGTAGGATCTTCAGGTTTGTAGTCGTCATCAAATGTCTTATTTGTTGACGTGGGACTTAATTTTTTTGAACCATCTGCCGCTCTGAAAGCTTTCTGTTCTTTCAACATTTTTCCCACGTAAGCTTTTTTGACTTGAAGTTCAAATTTACCTGCTGCAGTTCTTATTTCTTCATCTTGAGCGACTAAGCTGTCGTTTAATTCTTTGAGTTTAAGATAAGATACTTCATCCATTTTCATTGGTGTTCTCTCAGAAGTATTTGGATCATACACATCCCCTTGTTGTAAGAAGGATGTATCATCGCTCAGGCCGCCCTCTTCTTTAGATAGCCCTCGTTGTAAAGCATTCGTTTTGGCTTCGAGATTTTCAGATGTTGTTCTTAATTTTTGCACTATTTGCCCACGTAATTGATCAAGTTTAGCATCCGCGAGCTCTTTTCCGATCTTAATCCTGAGGAGTGCGTCTTTCTGCTCTGTAGTGTACCCGGCTAAAGGTCTCTTGATTGCCTTTTGATTCTCTTTTAAGGAATTTTTAAAATTAACTAACACATCATAATCCAAAAGTCGGAGGGCGGCATCCTCTTGAAGAATTGGAACCTCAGTTTTCAAGCCTGATGCAATCTGCTCCCGCTTTTCTGCCTTTGCAGCTTCCTTTGCTTCATTTGCAGCTTTTCGTGCTCCGGGAGTTATTGTTTGGAAACCTTCTGCAAGTTTATCCATTCGACCTGGTTTGCGTTCGGCTTTGTCTTCTTCAGCGGTAGCAAAACTACTTGCTGATTTGTCATCGACTTCAAATACATCGGGATCTTTTAGGTCATAATCTTCTTCTTGTGGCTCTTTTGGTTCTTTCGATCCTGGTAGCAATCTTTTCTTTACCGATTCCAATCCATCGCTAAATTTTTCTTGTATACTTTTTTTCGAATTTGTAGATTCTGCCACGGAGCCATATTCTGTATCACCTGATGCTGATCCTCGTTCCGATAAGGTTTCCTCCTCTAGAAAATCATTGCCAGGACTATTTGAGCGCAGATTGGTAGGCAGTTTTGGTCCTTTTCCAGATTGTAATCTAGTACTAGGTGCCTCACTTTGTGATTTTACTGACCCATAGACAGATTGTGAAGCTTGATCTTCTGAAGCTCCAAACCATTGTTCTTCTTCTGCAGATTCTTCTGCAGAAGGCTTAGAAGGCCGCGAATACATTTTTACGGTCGGTTCTTCAGTTTTTCGTCCAGGTATCGAAGGGAATTTTCCCCTTAAATTTTGAGCTCCTTCTTTGAGACTTTGGAAGCCTTGGGCCCCCCTTTCTCTCAAATTATCCAACCTACTCTGTTTAGATGTTGCCTCTGTATCAAGAAGCGGAGCTTTTTCACCTTCAGTTTCCTCTGCCTCCGATTTGGAGGCGCGTTTTCCAAATGAAGGCAACGTAGGCGCTGCATCTCTTAACTTTTGGACTCCACCTTTGAAACCTTCCATGCCTCTGTTCCCCATTTGCTTCAAACTATCGAACCTATTAGAGGTATCTTGCGGGGCACTTTCTTTTTCAGCTTTCTGTTTAGCGTCTTCAACATTGTATTCTTCTAATTTTATATTGTAGAAATCTGTTAAGGATTTAATTTGCCCATTGTTACTATTCAACGCTTCACCGCTCCAATTCGATCCCTTTTCATCTCTCTCTTTTTCAAGATTAATTATTTCATTATCAAGGAGCTCTAAATCCTGGCGCATTTTTTCTAACTTTTCTTGGGGTGATTCGGAAACGCGTTTTCCAAATGTAGGCATAGTAGGCAAAGCATCTCTTAACTTTTGGGTTCCATCTTTAGATTTAACTTTCAAGGCTGACGCACCATCTTTAAATTCTTGGAACTTTTCATTGGCTTTCTCTTTTAAACTTCGACCATCTTCTTTAGGTTCTTGGGTAGTTTTTTCTGCACTGCTCTTAAACATAGTAGACGCACTTTCTTTAGCGCCTTCATATTTGTTGCTAACCCACTCTTTACCTTGTTGAAGCTTTTGGCCGGCCTGCTCTCTGAAGCTTGGGCCATCTTTTTTAGGTTCTTGGGAAGCTTCAACTTGTTTTCCAGGGAGCCGTGAAGTTGCGGCCTTCTTAACTTTGCTTGCACTTCTTGAAATTGAGGACGCAGCGCTCTTAAGCATTTTACTGGCTTTTTCAGAGCTTGATGGCTGGGTAGTCGGTTGATCCGGTTTGTCCCAATCGTCAAGAGTGTTCTGGATCTCAGCAATGTCATTTTTTAATTCGGCATGCTTGTTAAACATTTCCGATCTCTTTGCAACAAGCTTTTCTATTTGGCCTTTTGGAGAGTCTTTTTTGCTTATCAATTTTAGATAATTGTCAGATTGGTAAGGAGATTCTGTATTGTCCATTAACGTATATTTAAGTTTTGAAGCTTGCTGCTGCTTCTCGCTTAGTAATTTTTCCAATTCTTCTTTAGTTGCTGGAAGTTTTTCTTCTGCTAGAGAAGCTACACTATGTCTTTCTGCAGTGCCTATTCCTTTCGCAGTTTCTTGACCTTTTGTTATATAATCCGAAGGAATATCAGCTTTTTGAGATTTATCGGCTATTTTGGCTTTAAATTGGGAAATTTTGTTTCCTGCTTTTTGGATTCCTCCTTGCACATAGTCTTTTGCTTTATTGCCATAATCTTTCGCTGTATCGCCCCAATTTTTAGGCCCACCGGCACCGCCCATACCACCTGTATCCATGCTGCTCATAAGATTCCTCCTTGTAGAAAGGACATTTTAATCATTTATTGGCCAAATTTTTGTTTTTTTAGCCTTTTTCAATCATCACTCCTTTCCATAGCGGTAAGATCCGTTGTGGAAGGGGGTGCATTGAAACGTATGCTGACCTTGCCTTTTTGAGGATGTTTTTGAGTTAAATTACTCCTTATTTAGAAGGTTATTAATCCTTAATGAAATTATATCACATTTAAATTAATTTAAACAAAATATAATTTTAATGTTATTTTTATTGTCTGGCTAAAAGAGAGTACTCAGGCCGTCGCGGCCTGATTGCTCCCTTTTGTCCATTTATGTTGTCGTAGCGGTCTATACTTAGATTGGAAGCTCTATCTCGAAGACGTTATATTTTGTCATTGATCATTAGAAGTTCAAGTTTAAGCTTGGCACGCGCTATATCAAGATCAGTAAGTTTTCCCAATTCTGGAGGCTCTTGGTTTCTTTCTTGTTCTAGCAATCCTTGATAGTCGCTATAAAGTTGCGAGTAGATAGTCTGCAAATAATCTCTTTCGTCTTCAGTCAGCTGCCTACGTGGATCCAGCAGAGAATTGCCTTCAGAGATATATTGTGATTTCGACATGATATGCTCTTTTAAAGGCTCTGCAATTTTGTCGTAGTCCTTTGAGGTTTTTTCAGCGAGTTGACTTAAATTTTCTAGGACTGCCTTGTTTGTGTTTTTATCGCGCTGCATTTTTTGAACGGCATTGTAGGCAGCCTCACTAGTCTTGCTTATCTTTGTGAAGGCGATGTCTTCTTCAGTAGTTTTAGCAATGTCAGGGGTTTCTCCTTTTTTAAATATTGTATTTAAAAAGAACCTACGTGTTTTTTTAGCTGGTTCTGGAGGCGTACTAAGCTGAGTGTCTATATTGGCCTCTTCTTCATGTAGGATAACTTTACGAGATTCACCAACAGATTCGCGTTTGGATTGGTCAAGCGCCTTTATAGACGCATCAAAAACAGATTTAATCTCATGTTGTTTCGGCATCACGGCACCTTTTACAACGGCGTAGGCATTTGCGATGTTTGTGCTTATGGACTTGCTTAATGCAGAAGCTCCAGAAGTGAATCTGGACCACAAGCTATCTGATGATCCTCCTCTGGGTGTTACTGTAGGCATAATGACCTCATTTTTATATGGCTTCGATTCTTGTTTTAGAACCTTTTGATCTTTCAAAGAACTCTTTCAGTGGGGATACTTCAGGACCATTTCTTACTGTTTCATCTAAAGGATCCCATTGCTTTCTCAGTTCATCCACTTGTTGCAAAAAGCGTTTCATGATTTCTTGTTTGGTTTGTTGAGCCATCTCTCCAGTTATCTGTCCACTTTCTAGCTTTGCGTTTGTAGCTTTTATCATTTTCTGGCACCACTGTGTTTGATTTTCGACGTGTAATTTGATGTTCTCTAAAGTTTCTTGAGCGTGCATTTCGTGTTGTTCGGCGGCTTCTCTCAATAGTGCTGTGGCCTCTGCAACAAGCTGGCCGTAGCTCTCAAAAGAGGATTGCAGTTGCTTTCCTACTTCGCTTTTCAAAACTTTTTTGTTGGCATCTTGCCAGGCAGAATTTTTTACTCCGATGTCTTGAAAGATTGATATCATGAACGCTTTTACCGCATTTCTATCGATCTTTCCCTCTTGCAACCCGGCAAGTTTTTGTTTGTATTCTTGAATTTTGCCGTTTATTTCTGCATTCCATGCTTCCAATTCCTCTTTTCCTGTCGGAAGTATCGGTTTATTCTCTTCTTTGGGTTCTAGTGAGCGATATCTGGCGTAGGCAATAGAGTCGTCATAAGGGATTTTGGAAGCGAATATTGGGCGGACATCGATGGATCCATCCAAGGTGAGTGTGCTAAGATTTTGTTGGCTATAAAGGCATTCAGACTGGATTTCACCCATCTTTTTGACCTTACCTGCATTAAGTTCGCCTTTTGGGCTCGATGGGATGCCTTCATCGGTGAAGAGCATATCTGTGAGGTAGATGCCGATATAAGGGGTGTAGGGGATGCCTGCCTCTCTGAATGTTTTGTAGTTGGCGCGATCGATCTTATAATTACCCTGTTTCTTCGGTGTACAGGCATCCAGCTGATCTTTTTCTGCTTTGGTCAACTGCTTTTTAGCCATCAATTTATCAATCGCAGAAGTATTCAGTGCGGCCGAGATGCTGGTGGCGGTAGAATAGTCAAGGGGATGTTGAGCTGATGCGATTTTTGGATCGATCAAATTGGCTTGGACAGCCACAAAAAACTTCATCATCCTCTGTCTATTTTCTGGATTGGTTTCATTTAAGATTTGCATCTGAACAAATTCACTGAGCTTATTAAAACGGTCGATGCAAGTCATCAGATTCGGTGCCAAGTGTCGGTATTTTGCTTTGCCCCACGCTTGATTGACGAATTCGGTGGGTTGAATAGCTGCAAAGGCTTTTGCCGACTCCGTCATGATCCCTTGGGCAAATTTCTGCTCGAAAATTTTACGTTCTTTTTCATTCATTTCACCCCGTGCTATTTTGCCGAGAGAGGCCTCGAATTCTTTCACTTGATCCGCAGTGACAGCAGATAAATTTGGTGTTTTTGACGTTTCAGTCGATGCTAGTGCGATAGCATCGATCAATCGCCTTCTTAAAATGCGCAGTTCGCGAGAACCAGAATCGTACGCCAATTTTGCCAAGACATTAAACGCGCTTCTGACTTGAGGATTTTTCATGTCATTGCGCAGCATTTGTGCTTTGGCAATTCCTTTGAGGGCCATGTGCATGATGGCAATTTTGTCATTGAGGGTGCTTGCCGGATTTTGGAACTCTTTGACAAAGAGGTTGCAGAGGTCGGTGCTAACATTACCCGTGGTACTTGTCCCATCAAAACAAGCTTCTTTCATCCACCACCGGAAAGAGCTCATAAACGTATCTTGAGCCTCTTCAGCAGCTTTTTCGTCTATCGCTGTCATACTTTTCCATAACTCTCCGTAAGAATTTCTTCCCGATTTATCTATTTCAGGTTCGGGAGAAACAATCGCCGCCAAAGAATCAATCTGTGCCTCGTAAGTTTTGGCTCCGGTTGTGACGGGCGAAGGTTTGGCATTAGGATCTAGTGATTTTTTCAGATTTTCCAAAGCATTTCTTGTTTCCGCCTCTTCCAACGCTGCCTGGGCCCATGGCGTCGACTCAACAAGTTTAATTAAACTGCGGACCTCATCCAATGACTTCTGGTCGTGGATGACAGCCTGTTGTCCCAGATGATAAAAAGCCTGGACCGCTTCGCGCGACTGTGCAGCCACAAATGGTTTGGTGAAGAGTGGATTGGCTTGATCTTTATCTTTCATCTGCTTGACAGGGACGAATTCAAAGATGCTCTGCCCATTGGAAAGTTGTTTGACGATGACGCGGCCATTTTGATCTAACGCCTGGTCTACAACACCCCTAGCCGATTTGATGCTTGTCTCAGTGAATTTATCGTCGACGATCTTTTGTGTGATCGTGAAAGCTTCCCACAATGATTTGTTAGCAGGATCTTTCATAAATGATGTCGCCCATTTATTTTGATCGAGGAGGTCGATGACCTCCTTGCAGGCCGAATGAAGTTCAGGGTTTATGGCAGCACCTTTTAACGTGTTTAGGATAAATTTAAGAGTGGCATCGGCATTTGCTCGCATGAAGGTGGGATTTAAACCTAATCCACGGCGTCCCGTGACTTCGATCCATCCATCAAGGTTGTTTCTGTCTGCAGATTGACCTTTTACCGTCAGTTTTAAATGGGTGTCTTTGTTTGTCACAAGGAGGGTGTCGCGAATCTGTTCCAATTGCCTCAGCTGTGCCGCTTGAGCAGCCATCAAATTTCCAATGCGCTCATCATGCAACAACTTACTTTCCAGTTGAGCAACGACATTTTTCAGATCGTTGAGATCCGCAGACATCGCACGCGCACCGTAGATTGAAAAGCTTTGATCAATTTGACTTTCTTTTACTTTCAAAGCTGCCTTTAGGGTGACCAGGTGACCCCGAATGGAAAAATCTGATTGAGGATGCTTTTGGATTTCTGTTTCCAGAGTACCAATGTCCTTGCGGATGGCGTCTATTTGATTGCTAAAATTGCGCGTGATGACGGCGTCCGACTTACCATCATCCGCCTTTTCACATCGCTTTTTTGTCTCCACTCTCTTTATCGCTAGCTCTAATCTTATTTTGCTGTCCTGCGCAAGGTCCTTAATACGCGCCTTGGTTTCCTCTGTATTAAACTGCGGACTGACGATGTCATGGTAGATCTCGTTTTGATTTTCTGTAATGGCTCCAAGATTTTCCCTGACCGTTGATTCTTCAGGTGAAACCCTGACGATTTGTGATAGAGTTTGGATGCCAGTGATTGGAATTTTTGACAGTTGTAATTGCTGACGCACTTCATTGGAAAAAGCAGTGATCCTTCTGACTAATCCCTGGTTGCGGTCAAGGCGGGCTAAGTTCGCTTGTTTGTCAAGCTGCTCAAGAGTTTCAGCTAACGCTTTGCGATTCTCCACCAGACTCTTGCCTCGTAGCGTTTTGCTAGACAAGGCAACGATCGCCTTGGTAGCATTAGAACGCATCGTGGCAAATTGCTGCTCGTCGTCGCTCTTAAAGCTTTTCTGGCGGAAGAAGGGCATCACCGCCTTTTGCTCTTTGTCAGCGTGTGCCATTAGCTCTTTCAATTCTTTGCTCGGATTTTCCAGCAGCCTGGAATATTGCTTGTGAAAATCGAGACATCGATTTTCCCTATGATGGACTCAAGTTCCTTTAGGTCGGCAGCAATAGCGGATTTGAGTTCACTACTGGATAGATTGATGTTGTGAATGTCTGTTTTGTAGAGAATGCCGACTTGACCTGTGATACTTTCTTTAAGGTCAGCAAGGGCGACCCTCACCTTGTCAAAAAGCTGTTGCGCGTATGTGCTTGCTTTAGGAAATGGAGGTGTCTCGTAATTTGTTTTAGTAGTGACAGTAGCATTATCAGGAGGTAATAACATACTCACCTCTTGTTAGTTTGTTTTGATTATATCACATAATAATTATTATTATATAGTTTTGATAAACACACAGAATTGCACTCACTCAGCTTTTTTGTGTTCTTGGGTATCTGACGCTGGCGAGAACGTTGTCGTACGCCATTTTGGCGTCCTCAAGTGCCTCCTCAGCATCCTTTTGATATTGTTGTGCCTGAGCAAATAGGTCCCCACTCGTGTCGCCTTGCGCCTGGAATCCACGCACAATCTCACGGGCGTCAGCACACCGCATTGCTGACTCATCGCGATACGCCGCCATATGTTGGCTCATCGCCATAAGATAGACAGCCCTATTGGACATGTAGGCTAAATGTTGTTGAGGATCACCCTCGGGAATTGGTGGGTTGACAGAAGCCAGACTTTCACGTGCTACCTCGACTTTTTGACTAAAAAAATATGTTTTGGCCATAGCTTCATCCAGGCGAGCTTGCGAAAGGTCGTGGTGGGCATTGGCCAAGATTTCTATCAATGCAGGGTCGATCTCATCTTCAAGCTTTTGCAGCTCCGGAGCATGTAGCATCCGGAGACGATCCAGATGGAGTTCTTTTACCCGCACAGACGTCTTTGCGGCGTCCCATAGCAATTTGGAAAGTTCCACGCGATCGTGGTTGCAGGGGCGGATGATGTCGTGAGATTCGATAAACATATGGAGCGCACAGCGTGCTTCAGCACGTGCTATGAAGGCACTTTCATAAGATTGAGTGATTTTTTGTTCGTCATGGATAGTGACAGGATTTGCCGCAGATTTTATGCTCTGGAGTGCGACAATGCCAACTTTTTTGCGAAGGGGATGATTGTGGCCTCTCGCGAGCATAACCACCTCTGGTAATGATAACATTTTACTACTAATAGAATAAGGTGTCAACTAAATTCTTTAAAAGAAAAATCGACACCATCGACACCCTATTAACGGC
>Ga0364919_10336_pt2 | contig 14619 bp, 13 predicted proteins | sample SorcelJu500001C7_2_FD_206953 | JGI IMG/M metagenome (GOLD analysis project Ga0364919, IMG submission 206953) | Enriched cells from Trout Bog Lake Hypolimnion, Wisconsin, USA - BchlTB.June20.5000.01.C7 | ecosystem: Environmental > Aquatic > Freshwater > Lake > Hypolimnion/Profundal zone | place... | reverse complement strand
AATTAGAGAGGAGAATTTCTTATGTCACTTTATAACTCAAGTAAATTAGTCTTAGTAGTTCTTGTTAGTGGTATCGCTTTATTTATAAGTACTTTTGGACAAGGGGCAGCTAAGGCGGATCTTGAAAAAATTGCAACCGTAAATAGTCTCTCTTCAATTGTGTTGCCAGTAAAAGCAAAGGTGATTGATTTAACCCAAACGATAAGTATGAATGCACCTAGTTATAGTGGCAAAGCCGGGGATTTCAAATATGAGACTTTATCGACTATAGATAAAGACGGATATGCTGCAGGCGCATTTTATATGCACGAGCATTTTGGCACTCACATAGATGCTCCTGTTCATTTTTGTGCGGGTGCCGCGACAATTGATAAACTGAATCCCAATAATCTGGTTTTGCAAGCATCAGTGCTTGATGTTCGAGATGAATCCCAAAAAAATCCGGACTATTTGTTAACTGTAGAGAAGATCAAAGAATTTGAAAAGACAAATACTATTGCCCCTCATGCTGCTATTTTGCTTTTAACCGGTTGGAGTAAGCGTTATCTTCTAGACGGGCAATACCGAAATGCTGATAGTAAAGGTGTTATGCATTACCCGGGTTTTTCAGTTGAAGCTGCTAAGTACTTGATTGATCGTTATAAGATTAGCGCTTTGGGCATTGATACTCTATCTATTGATTTTGGTCCGTCAGAGGACTTTTTGGTGCACCGGTTGGTTTTGTCCCAGGGACTATTTATGGTCGAAAATCTAACTAACCTTGATCAATTACCGGCTTGTGGTGCTGTAGTAGTATTTGCACCGTTAAAAATTGCTGGCGGAACAGGTAGTCCTGCTCGGGTATTAGCCTTAACGCCATAATTTGAAAGTGAGCGAGGGAGCTCTCGCATTCTGGCTGAGAAAATTGACAGGGATGATGTGCAGTTGAGGTTGTTATGGAATTCAAATCTGTATATAAAATAACGACGTTCGTTCCCCCTGATTAACTAAATGTTTTAGTAAACGGCATTTCGATGGTTGGGCAGTGTCATTATGGCAAATACGAGCATGTGTTCTGGTGGTCTGCTCCGGGAGTTGAACAATTCAAGCCGTTGAAGGGTTCACACCCAACGGTAGGACAGATAGGGGTTACTGAACGCAATCCGTCGATCAAGGTTGAATTTTGTATTCCCAGAGAAACTGCTTTGCTAGACAAGGTGCTCAAGGAAGGATTGGTTCCTAATCATCCGTGGGAAGAACCTGTTATCTACATTGAAGAATCGTTGAGTGTTTTTTCACAAGACGACAAAGTTTAGACAGTACAGGGCATTTGATTAAAAATCGGGGCGAGAGGATTTGAACCTCCGGTATATTGTCACCGATCGTGCGTTTGAACCCTTTAGGGTGTAGGTTTTTGCAGTTTAATAGGCTTATCACTTTAGTGGGACCAGTGGACGCACAGTTGATTTGTAATCAAATAATGACTATAATGACCATAGTGACCTAAAAGAGGATAATTTATGAACCCCGAGGTATGGACAGTTGCTGAGGCTAAGGCAAAGTTTAGTGAAATTATAGATAAAGCTCGGTCAAAGGGACCTCAGACTGTCACTAAAAATGGACGAATCACAGTTGTAATTGTTTCTGCTGAAGAATGGGAGCGCAAATCTAAGCGAGTTGGAAGCCTTGCTGAGTTTTTTGCTCACTCGCCGTTGCCTAATGCTCAACTGAAAATTAAGCGCAACAGAGGTGCTCTTCGAAAGGTTGTTTAGTGAATTTTTTGCTCGATACAAATGTTGTCTCCGAGTGGATCAAACCACGTCCTGATGCTGGGGTGGTAACTTGGCTGAATGAGTGTGACGAAGATCGTATATTTCTAAGTGTAGTTACAGTTGCAGAGCTGCGCCATGGCATTGAATATATGTCCTCAGGTGCACGCCGCGAGCGTATTGATAAGTGGCTTAGAGAAGAATTACTTTTACGTTTCGAAGGACGCCTACTGGGCATTGATATACATGTGGCTGATGTCTGGGGAATTTTCATGGCACGTATAAAAATATCTGGACACTCCATAGGCCCTATGGACGCTTGTATAGCTGCCATTGCCGAGCATTATGGACTTGCACTTGCAACCAGAAATGTGGCAGATTTTAAAGCGTTCAAGATTAAAGTGATTAATCCTTGGACTGGGCTTTAGATAGAATGAGATAATAAAGTAATAGGCACTTTGAGCGTTTAAGGACTCGACGCATTAAGAGGCTCATATGCCCAAACCAGTGCAAAGCCATTAGGGTGTTGTGCGGACAGATTCAATTGGTGGCGACTTGGCAGTCATTCAACACATTCGGCCCTCCTTTTTCGGCATTCATTTGCTTCGGCAATCATTCCTTGACATTTATAGCAATCGGCTAAATAAGAGAAGGCCCCAAACAATAGATTTCGAGAACGCTGGTCAAAATGATGACTTTTAATTTCACTATTTTGATCTATTCCGTAAATTTGCAATGCACGCTGCAAGTGCATAATCGCTGTCTTACAATCTTGTGCATGTGACTCATCGCCCCCTACCCTTATCAAAACTTGTGCCAGAGTAATTGAGGTGGGGCCGTGTGCTTTTTCGACCGTCGCCAACCATACATTGTCTAGATCGCTCGCATCTTTTAATTTCATCTGTTTAGCCAGACTTTGGCGTAAGTATTCTAAATCAAAATGCAACATCTCCAGATCATCTGCATCATTCGCAATCTGTCGTATAGCTAAAGCTTGTCGAAAGAGCGCTTCTGACATAGCATAATTCTGCTCTCTCTCTTGAATTTTGCCATAGGTAAAGGTGGGGGAGCCGTTGTTATAATTCGAGATGGCTATTTGTTCTATGCGTGTTGCAAGGTATGGACTCTCATTTCCTTTAGCTGCCTGAATTGCTTCCTTACAACGTTCGCGTATGTTGATCATTTCTCGGCGCTCGTATGGTTCTGCCCATGCTGATGGTGTCTCTCTAAAGCGTTGGTAAAGGTATGGAAAGGTATAGTGATAAACTTGCTCCGCTTGATCAAACTTGCCCTGTAAATCGTAAATTATTGCCAAGTAATGAAGTGCAGCTATTGAATCTCTGGCATCGGAATAAGCATATTGGCATTTTTCAAAAATACATTCAGGTTGACTTTGTTGCTTGTTTTCAATGAGTCGCACCGTAGATTCACAAGCCTTAAGACAATCGTCAAGATTTGGAGAGACTTTCGGCTTAAAAGAAGTATTATTCCTAAATATCCACTCCTCTCGCGCTTCGTTAGCACCAATGGTATCTTTGTAATAGGATTCGGCTTCTAAATAATCGCCCTTAAGAAAATAGGCGTCGCCTAGCTGTTTCAATATAAGACCCCGGGAGTATACGGAGCTATTTGGTATAAGTAACATCGCTGGGCTCATCTGACCAGACACTATACCAAAAGCAGCTTTACCCGCTGGATTCATGAGTTTAGCCGCTAAAGAATTTGACCCAATCTGCTCATTTTTGTTCAAGCATGCTTTAAGATGTTCAATGGCCAAATCATAATCACCTTCGCTATAAGCTTTTATAGCAATTGAATTATCATCTTCTTCAGACGATTTCGTTTGTGCAAGAGCGCTATGCGGAACAAGGAATACAAATAAAAATACAGCCAGCAGAGCCAAAAGCTGGTGCAAGACCAACATCGAGTAAATTGATCGAACTAGCCTATCGTCTTTTGCCTTCCTACAACCATTGCACCCGCTGGTTCCCAGAGTATTCATAATTCCTTGGATATGGTCAATCCTGAATTTCAGCCGCTAATATATAAGTTCTAACTAATAAATCTCTCAAAAAACACCAATCTAATTATTATAGATCGATTGAAATTGATACTACTAATTTCAAATTGTAAATCTGGTTAGACATCTTTAAAAGGCTCGTTCTGTGCGGCTTTTCAAAAATCGGGGCGAGAGGATTTGAACCTCCGGCCTTCCGCACCCGAAACGGACGCGCTACCAAGCTGCGCTACGCCCCGACTTAGAAATTTTATCACGGTTTAAAATAGAATCGCATTTGACCTGACCCAGGTCATTCAGCCATAAGGGTGACATTGCCACCACTGTCATGCCCTTGCTGCAAGGCCATCTTCGCGTGCGAGACAACTATTTTGCCATCATTATCCATTGTATCTACAAACTGGCATAAACCAATACTTATAGTGACATTGACCGGACTGTTATTAATCTCGAAGCTCGAGGTTTGAACAAGAGTACGAGCACGCTCTGCAAATTCAACCGCCCCTTCTTTATCTGTCACAGTTAGCACAATTGTAAACTCGTAATCACCTGTACGGGCAGCTACATCGGAGGAACGCATCTGAGTGGAAAGATGTCGGGCTATAGAGGACAAAAGCTCCTCACTGCCTTCTTTTCCCAGAGAGTTTTTTAGGGCAAGATAATTGTCTAACTCGGTAATGGCGATTGTAAAAGGAATCCCATAACGTCTTGCTTGTCTGATGGCTGTCTTGAGAAATTCTTTGAGATATAGAGGGCTCTTCAGATCGGTTAGAGGATCTGCTATAGAGAGCTCCTGCAGGAGTATTTCTTTTTCTTTCAATTTTTCCCTAAGTTCTTTCTGTTTTAATTGTCCTTTTACGCGAGAAATGAGTTCTCTGGGGTCGAATGGTTTCAAAACAATATCGTAGTCGCTTAAATCATCATCGGCCAACTGCATTGCTTTATTGGTTTGCTCTCGATTACCTAAAAATATCAAAGGGACATCACGTGTTTTCTCGTCTGCCCTTAGGCGATTCATAACTTCCACACCACCCATAAGAGGCATGTTAATGTCAAGAATGATTACATCCGGCGTGCGGACTTTGCAGGCAGCTATAGCTTTGAACCCATCATGAGCAACGACAGCTTTATAGCCTGCACTTTGCAGCACCTCTGAGAGGACCAAAGTCAGTGATTGATCGTCATCAACTACTAAAATACTGGCGCCAGTTATCAATTCAGATTCTCACAAAGGATGGTAAATTAAGTTGTTAAATTACAACTATCTTGATAATAACCGCTTGCCTTCTTTTCAACAACCCGATTTCAATTTCTGTTGGAAAGAATGATAATTTGTTCGTTGGCCGAGTATGCTTCCAATTCGGCGCTTGCTATAGAAATTAATTGATGAGCGTCCATTAGTCCCGAAAGATCAATAATCTTTGGGCCGGCGAAAAGAACAATATTCGGAACGGTTTTTCCAGCGTCTCCCCAATTAGAAAGGCGATTAATCATTTCTTCTAGAGAAGCCGTAACGAGGCTTTTTGAGGTCAGAATTGTTTCAGCTTCTTGTGCCTGGTGACGAATGATGCCCTTTGCATCAACCACTCGCAATGCTCTATTTTTTCTTTGCCAAAATTTACGACCATTATTATCCATTGATTTATAAACCGTAAAAAACCCGGTTTTCATACCTGCTTCAACTTGGTGCGGAGAAACATGCATAGATATGGCTACAGTTTTTATTATATCTTCCTGAGAGGCCGTTTCTGTGCTTGTCTGGCGATCCACCATTGAGCTTGCCCCGCTGGCAGTGGCACGGACAATATTTGTTTGAGAATCGATTTCAACATAAACTTGTATTGAGGCGGGATCAGCTCCCATTTGCTGAACTGATAAGTAAGCTTGCTGACGCAACTTTAAGATATCTTCTTGAGATGGTTTAACTATCTGTCTTTCTAAAGTATCTTGCACTAGAGCGAGCGATACACCTATGGCTGAAATAACATCAGCCCTTTCAGCCAGGTTAAAACGAGTTTTCAAACGCTGAGCTAAATATGGTACTAGGGCAGCTGCCCCACCACCACCTCCATATAGGGTAAGAGATCGTTTGTCTAATTTTTGAGATTTCACAAAATCATTAACTACCGGTAGACAAGCATTGCTTCCCAAATCCAGGTAATCTTTAGCGCAATCAGATGGACTACGACTTAAATATTTACTCAGGGCTGTAAAAGCTTCTTCAACAGAGCGCTTGTTTCCGGAGGCGGGATCACCATCTGGTACTAGATTAAGATAATTTGCCGCACAGGTAGTGGTAATAGCTATTTTTTCTGAATCAAGGTTGCGCATCAAGACAAGATAGTCAGAAGTGTCATGTGTTTTTGGGGCTATGAGCTTGACGGTACTTCCGTTCAGGTCACTGCTGAAAGCAGCATAACTGAGCCCAGAAATGTGAGCGCTTCGTGGACCAAGATGCGTTATCTGTTTATTGTTACTGCGAGCGAGTGAGCCCCCGGCCACCCCAATTGTGCGAACATCAATAGTTCGCATATGGAGTCGATGTCCACCAATTTCAGCGTAGCGCAAACGAGCTCTACCATTTTTAATAGCCGAAATATCCGTGCTCGTACCGCCAACTTCCAGAAAAATGCCATCGGAAATTCGCAGAAACATTGTCGCTGCAGCTACACCGGCTGCCGGACCAGAAAGCATAGTTAAAATTGGACGCTCACGCATAGCTTTTATATCCATAACTCCACCATCTGAACGCATGATCATAAGCGGCGCTTTTATTCCTGCTTTTCGTACGGCTTCTTCTGTTAGATTAGCTGTTTCAAGCATTTTTGGTATCATGGCGGCATTTAATGCTGCGGTACGCGTTCTTGTCCGTAAACCATATAATTTGCTTATTGCATTACCTGTAGTGGCGCATAATCCTAATTCTTTTGCTATCGTTAGGGCAAAATCCTCGTTGTGCGAATCATCTACCGAAAAGGCTTCACTGACAACAAATGCTTCCGCTCCTGCTTCTTGCAAAGACTTGAAAGCCTTAACAATATTCTCTTTATTGAAATTTTTTGCAGTATCAATAAAACTATGATGTGTTTTTAAAAAATGCCCATGACCCAGAGGAATATTATTTAGTTTCGTTTCTCGTGCGGCTAACCAGGCAGTAGGACCATTTCCCATACCTAGAATACCCACAATTGCTACATCTCCTTCTAATAGAGCATTAGTAGCCTGGGTTGTGCTATGCGCAATAAAAGAGATATTGTCTGGACTTATATTTAGTTTCATAACGAGCTGATTGAGAGCCTCGATTACCCCCTGTGCCACACCAGTGTCAGATTGATGAGTGGTAGGTACCTTGCTATGTCCCAATATCTCGAAAGATGCTGCATCCAATGCTACAGCGTGAGTGAAAGTTCCACCAACATCAATTCCCAATCGTATAGTCGAAGCAGGCATATTACTTATTTAAATAACCTAAACCACATGCTAGTGTGAGACCTAATATTACAGCCGTCCAGGCATAAGGTAGTGTTTTACGCAAGAGAGCCTGTGTGCTAGTTCCTAAATAACTAGCAATCCAGATATTGTGTGTATTGGTAGGATCACAAATGCCCTGTATTTGGCCTACGGACATTAACATACTCATGATTGCTGAATTGGAAAGCACTGCCGTCTTTTGTAAGAGTGAGACCAGCCCACTACCCATACCCCAGATGCTTAGAGGACCCCGGTACAACGCTAAAGGAGCCAAGATGGTAAATACAGTTACATATTGCCATTTTGTTCTGGGAATGCAGTCTTGTAGTAAAGGCGTTATGTGTTCAGCAAAACTGGGGTGTTGCACAGCACTTATCAACATGCCAATACCGATCATTAGAACCATTACTGGTATGACCGTACTCACTCCTTCAATAATTGATTGATTGAGTACTTTGACTGAATCTGAGCGCCATGAGGCAAGAACAGCATAGGCAATCCCAGCAATGAAGGCGGGAATAAAGGGCCACTGAAAAAGCAGAACCAAGCATAGAGCAACGAATGGAGTGAAATAAACTATTAGAGGTAAGTCCGTTTGTTTTGTTTGGGCACGATATAAAGCATAGGCTATGAGCACACAAAGAATAATAGAAAATATTTCTACAGATCCAGGTGTGAGAGTGCTGGGAGTCGATTGGATAGAAAGTGTATTAGCAGAAAAAAAGTGGCGTCGAGAATAGTGCAAACCAACAAAACCGGCTACCATCAAAAGCGCACTAACAAGCGCATATAATATATTCTTTTTATCCTTTAATTCAGCCGTTAAGAAAACAACAATAAGAGCCAGCGAAACAAAAGAAAAATTAGAGACAAAACCTATAATTTGTTCTTTGGGGATGCCCAGAACATCCATATATAATTGCCAGCCAACAATATTGAACATGCCGCCAAGACTTATGCCAAATAAAAACAATGCGCCCGCTGTTTGATTAGTAATGCCTAGTGATAAAAGAACGGGCAATATAATTGTGCCAACCATAATCACCGCTCCTAATCCACCTAAGGTAGAAAACAAAAGTGCAGTAATAAGAGTTAAAGATAATCCTAATAGAAACCGGTTGTCTCCGGCAAATTCTGCAACCAGCTTCACTATCGATTTAGCTATGCCTAATCTATTGAGAAGTTCTGCTAACACGCTACCAAACATAGTGGTGGTGTATGCGGTGCTCAACTTCAAAGATCCTTTGCCCAAAATTTCAGTCAAAATATCGTTGGCGGGCACACCACCAATTATAGATAGTGCTACTGCCATAATGGGCAAAGCCAGAAGAGCTGAAAGCTTCTTGCGATAAATGAGTGTCGCCATCAAGATATAAGCTATTAGCGAGATGATGCCAGTTAACATAGAATTGCGGTTTCTACCTTCGATTGTCTATAGTCTGTATATCTGCCGTGCTCTTGCCGCAGTTTTCAAGTATGAGATTCTTCCAAAACATCAAATGTTTTCTTGAATATGTTTAAAATTAGCATCATATGAATGACTCTTCAACAATCTGGCGCCCTAGCGGTGAATATTTAAAAAGCCGGGTGGCCCATTTTGCTACTCAGCATCAAATCGATGTTGAAGATTGGCGAGCACTGATACAGAAATCTACCAATGATATTGAGTGGTTTTGGAATTCGTTTTTGACCTATGCTCAAATGCAATGGTCAACGCCGTATCATACTTTGCTTGATCAAAGCAAAGGACTGCCCTGGGTAGATTGGTTTATTGGCGGCAGTACTAATATTGCCTACAATTGTTTAGAATGGCATGTAGATAGTGAAGATCTGACGAGTAATGCAAATCTGCGATCGAAAGAAAATCTTTCTCGGACAAAAGTCGGAATGCAGCATTTGGCAGTCATCTGGGAAAATGAATCAGGAGAATCTAAACACTTAACATACGGCGAAGTCAATTTAATATCAGGAAAAACCGCTGCCCTGTTAACGCAATTGGGTGTAAGAAGCGGCGATGCTGTAGGTATTTATATGCCTATGGTGCCAGAGGTATTAGCAGTATTATTCGCCTGTTTTAAGATTGGTGCAGTAGCTGTACCAGTTTTCAGCGGATTTGGAGCGGATGCTTTAGCCAAACGTATGCAAGATGCTCAGGCTAAAGTGATTTTCACCGCTGATGGTGGCAGGCGCCGGGGTAAGCTTTTAGAAATAAAAAAAGATGTTGACCTAATGCGGGATTCTGTTCCTTCCTTAAAGCATGTAGTGGTACTCAAATATTGTGGCAATAAAATCGACTGGTTTGAAGCAAAGCAAGGAGTAAGTGATTTATGGTTTGATGATTCCGTTAAGGGTTTATCCCCTCTTCCTGCTCAATATGATTTTCCGGCTGAACATCCTTGTCTTTATTTATATACTTCGGGTACTACAGGTAAGCCAAAAGGCACAATTCACACTCATGCCGGTGCTATGGCTCAAATTGTCAAAGAATTGGGTTTAGTCTTTGATGTGCAGAAAGCAGATAGATTTTTTTGGCTTACGGATATCGGTTGGATGATGGGACCATGGGAAATAATAGGAGTTACTTATTGGGGTGGCACAGTTGTTTTATATGATGGAGCGCCAGATTATCCCGTTCCCGATAAATTGTGGCAGTTGGTGGACAAATACCAAGTCAATACTTTGGGCATAAGTCCGACAGCCATTAGAGTTTTAAAAGGAGAAGGAGATCATTTAATTTCTAAGCATGATTTATCATCCTTAAAATACCTAGGCTCGGTTGGCGAGCCTTGGGATTATGAAAGTTACATGTGGTATTTCAATAAAATTGGTAATGGGCGCTGCCCAGTTGTGAATATTTCAGGCGGTACAGAATTAATTGGTTGTCTGCTAACTCCATTGCCAACAATGCCTTTGCACGCTTGTTCACTTGGCAGTAAGGGTTTGGCTATGGACGTAGATGTTTATGATGAGGCTGGTAATAGTCTTGTTAATTCAATCGGTCATTTAGTGTTAAAAAAACCGGCTCCTTCTCTAACTCGCGGTTTTTTGGGGGATAAACAACGATATCTTGATACTTATTTTGCTCGTTTTAAAAACATCTGGTATCACGGCGACTGGGCAAAGCAAACAGAGGAGGACTATTGGTATTTATATGGACGTTCTGATGACACAATAAAAATTTCTGGCAAGCGTATTGGACCAGGTGAAATTGAATCAGTTCTTATTGAACATTCTTCGATAAGAGAAGCAGCTGCTATTGGTATACCGGACAAAACAAAAGGAGAAGTACTTGTCTGTTTTGTTGTCCTCAATCGAGACATATCACCCTCAGCTGATTTGAAACAGGAAATAATTAAGCACGTTGCTACTAAATGCGGTGCTACTACTAGACCAAAGAAGGTGTATTTCGTTTCCGCGTTGCCTAAAACCAGATCCGGAAAAATTGTCAGGGGAGCGATTAGAAAAAAATATCTTGGTGAAAACATTGTTGATGTCTCGTCTATTGAAAACCCAGAGGCTTTGCAAGACATTTTGCAAGACATCAAGACATAAGGGGTTGCTGACACTAAAACTAGTATTAGTACAAATTGATCAATGCGCTACAACATAAGGAGACAACGTAAAAGCAAAATTAAATAATTTGTCCGACAGGCAATTAAGCAGTATGTTATCTATAATAAATCCCTATTCTGTATAGTCTGGATTAAGCTTGCAAGAAATCAAGTGAATAAATATTTCTATATTTGCCGTAAGTAATCTGAAAAGGAGATCGACTATGAAGCCCTCGAGAATCGTTATGTTTTCAGCAATACATTTGCTACAACAGTCAGCGGCATTTGCTGCCAGCGCCGAATGGAAAATAGATCCTATGCATACAGGCGCACACTTTACAGTTAAGCATATGATGCTTTCCAATGTGCGAGGAGACTTCTCTAAAGTTTCAGGCACTGCTACTTATGATGGTAAGTCACTTGCAAATAGCAGTGTTTCAGCTGTGATCGATGCAAGCAGTGTTAATACAAACGAAGCCCAGCGAGATCAGCATCTCAAATCTCCTGATTTCTTTGATGTGGCTAAATATCCAACTATAACTTTTAAATCTACACAAGTAGAAACAGTCCCGGAGGGTTTTAAAATTACTGGTGATCTCACTTTGCATGGTGTTACTAAACCTGTCACTTTGACGGCGGAAGCATTACCTCCAGCTATTAAAGATCCCCACGGTAATCTGCGTACAGGTACGGAAGCTACAGCCAAAATTAATCGCAAAGATTTCGGTATAGCGTTTGATAAAAACATAGATAATGGTGGTGCTTTAGTGGGTGACGATGTTGATATTACAATCGACGTTGAGCTAGTTCAAAAGCCAGCTACAGCTGTGAGCAAAAGCACTTTATAGAATATATTTTTGCAACAGCTGAGGGCACTCACGTCTAGCTGACCTATGGTTTGCTTAAGTCTTTTGCTTGAAAGGAATTGTCTAAAGTGATTGATTTGAGATGTTGGTCATTTTGATAATGAGCTATCCAGGACCCGGCGCTTATAGAGAGCAAGAAGCTTCCAATTACGTAATTAAGATCTTTTTTTGTTCTAAAAAAATGGGACAGCTGAATTAGACTGCTAACAATTGAGACTGCCAATATTATGCTCAACACAACCCATTTGTTTAGGTGAAGCTGTTCTGGAAGCCAAATTACAAATGCATATCCTATGAGAAAAACTAATAAATTTATCAAAGCGACATAATCAAAGATAGTTTGTGTTGGTCTTACCTTAGGATTATTGACTTTCACTTTAGCAATCTTAGCTTAAGGCTCTCGCTGATGTGGTGCGATCTGCTTTGTCTAGAGCAGCTACCCTCAGTACGCGTGAACGGCCCGCTTCTAATACTAAAAGACCGCCGTCCGCACCGAATGCAATACCAGTTGGGTTGACCAGTCCAGTGAGGAAAACCTCAGCTGTTCCTTCACGAGTAATGCGGATAATATTACCAGCACGTCCTGCCGTAAGATAAAGCCTACCCAGGCTATCCATAGCTAAATTTCCATCGAAACCATCGGCAAAATCAAAGGCTTGTGGATCCGCTACGGCAATACGAGTGATTGCCGATCCATTTAACGAACGTTTCACAACTGTACCGGTTGCATGTTCCAAACTCCAGAGAAAACCATCTTGATCTAAAAGCAAACCTTGCGTACCTTGCTGTGGACCAGAGGTTAAAAGTCTAAATTCACCATCTGCCTCTACTCGATAAATGCCACCATTACTGCTAGGGCAATTAGCTACATACAATTCTTCCTGCGGTCCGATAACTAGGTCAGCCAAAAAAGTTTCTTTGTTATTTTGTCCGCTAGCTAAATGCGCCAATACGCGGCCGCTCTTTGTAGGATCGATGCGGTATATGGTGCCTTGTATAGTTGCTACGTAAAGAATTCCTCGACTATCAAAGCGTAATCCGGAAATAGTGCTGTTACCCCTGATACGAGCATATTCTATTAAATGTCCACCTTGATCTATGAACCACACACTGCCGTCACAAGCAAAATATGTTCCGCTCGGGCCCAGAGTCAGGCGCGAATAATGATCAGAATTTGACGAATTTAATTGCGAAATAACTTTTACGCTATAACCTTTTGGAGTCTCTGGCAAGTCAACTATTGACGACAAAGAAGACAAGAGTTTATTGGCTTGCTTATCATCATCGCCTCGAGATAATTCTTCTTCCTCAACCATTTCCGAAGATGTAATGTCAATATGTAGTACTAAATGCAGTGGTACCAGGATGCGACGTACGTGAATTTGTCCATCATTTTCGTGGGAGTATGATTCAACATCGATATGATCATGATCTACACCGAGTACTCTCCCGGTCACTGTGTTATGACAACCCATCCCATACCAGATTTGGATTTTTTGCCGGTTTTCTACGAATGCCTGTAGCCTAGTTCTGAAACTCATAATTTTGCCAGATCCCCCATTAGCAATTTTTTCTAGAATCCAACCAAACTGTTTTATCAACAATCAAAGCGTGGTTCCAAAATCTTTCCAGGTTATAAAATGTGCGTTCACGCTCTTGTAAAACATGGACAATAATTGGTCCGTAATCCAGAAGAATCCATCTTCCTTCCGCCTTTCCCTCAACGGTTAACGGTTGATAATCAAATTTATGCAGCGCTTCCTCAATTCCATTAACAATGGCTTTTGCTTGCGATTGTGAGCTAGCCCCACAAATCACAAAAAACTCGGCCAAAACGGTAACTTTTCTTACATCAAGTACCAGGGTGCCAAGTGACTTCTTTTCTTCAGCCACTATAGCTGCTTCATAGGCAGCCTGGCGGGAGGAGAACGCATTGTCTTTAACAAATGCTGAGTTAGTTTTTGCACCGACAACCATATGTCAATGTATCCAATTTAACCTTTAGTAGTATTGTTGTTCCCATTTTATTGCCTGATTTACACTATTCAGGCAAAGATTTCCCATAAATTGTTAAAGCCAAGCCTGGTTTAGCTTTAGCTTTCTTTATCAAGACGAGATTTTATGCACAATATCTTGTTTCGTGTCTGTTGGTGCTGTATTCTTGCCCATTACGTGGTCAATTACCTGGTTTTGACCTTGTAATACACTAGGAGGAAATAAGTGAATAAAGCAGAATTAGCCGCTGAAATTGCTGCCCGTACAAATAACACAAAGAAAGCAGTAGAAGAGACCTTGGCAACATTAACAGATGTAATTACTGAAGTAGTCGCTAAAGGCGACCGCGTTACATTAGTTGGTTTCGGTACTTTCGAACGCCGTAAACGTAATGCCCGGGAAACAAATAATCCACAAAAACCCGGCGAAAAAATTAAGGTACCAGCTAAAATGGTCCCTGCTTTTGCGCCTGGTAAAGAATTTAAGGAAAGAGTAGATCACAAAGAAAAAGTCCACTAACGATTAGTTGTTATTTTCAAAGCGTTAATATTAAAAGGAGGGGTTTAATCCCTCCTTTTAATATTTCAAGGTTATATACGTCCAGCCAGGATTAGAATGAGACCCTCTTATCTCTTTGCAGGTTTTAATTTACTGTTCACCAAATCAGTTAATGCTTTGGCTTCTGCATTGTTTGGATTGCGATCCATTACTTTATTCAGCTCATTTTGAGCAGCATGAAAATTGCCTTGCGCCATTTCTATTTTGGCTAGTTTGAGAGAAATTTGAGTATCTTCTGGATGCATGTTCAGCAGCCTTTCACAAGTTGACTTAGCTAAAGGATAATCTTTGGCTGCTTGAGCTGATGAAGCCAATCCTGTTAAAGTAGCAATGGCAAGCGATGAATTTGCCTGTCCGTGTTCTTGTAATAATTCGTCGGCAAGTTTTAATTGCAACACGGCGTATTTGTGGTT
>Ga0364919_10384_pt1 | contig 14662 bp, 10 predicted proteins | sample SorcelJu500001C7_2_FD_206953 | JGI IMG/M metagenome (GOLD analysis project Ga0364919, IMG submission 206953) | Enriched cells from Trout Bog Lake Hypolimnion, Wisconsin, USA - BchlTB.June20.5000.01.C7 | ecosystem: Environmental > Aquatic > Freshwater > Lake > Hypolimnion/Profundal zone | place... | reverse complement strand
TAGCAACGCTTGTTGGAGTAGAAGCCCACACCACGCTGTTTGTGATGTCAGCGGTGCTCCCGTCAGAAAAACCGCCACTTGCAGCATACTGCTGAGTTTTACCCGCGGCAATCGAGCTGTTAAGCGGCGTAACCGATATTGAGGTCAGAGCCACCGATGAGAGACCCTTCGCTCGTGTGAGAAGCTCAGAAATACTGACTTCTTGAGCCGACGGGTTATTATCGAAATTAAATTGCGATAACACATATCATATTACGATATAATGCATCCATCGCCGAGAGACTTCAATGCAGATCGATCTGATCGCAGAGGGACGACTCACTTCATGGCAAACAAACGTACTCCTAAGTGGGACAACCCAACATTTATGGGGCAATCAGCACTTCTCTTGAGCAAGAGAGGCAGGGTATGAACACGATCTACGCAGTCGTTAAATTCACTCACTCCGACAAGTTGATTCCAGCCGTCGAGCGACTTGAGTCCTGCAAGGATGTCGAGAGCTGGGATGCGGTTGAAGGTCAGGCCGATCTGGTGCTGCTCATCCGCAGCCAATCCGGGGGCGTGTCGGATGCGGTGCGGCAATTGGACGGAGTGAAACGTGTCTCCGCTTACGAGGTTCTCAACGGCGAGGAGTGCGCCAGCACCCCAAAGCCATTGCCAATTCGCGCTTACCTGTTGATAGATACAGCTCCAGAGCAACAAGAAACGGTGCGAAAAGCGATTCTTGCACTGCCGGGAACTCTCTCCTGTGTCAAGGTGCGTGGGGGGTGCGACTTGGTAGCGCTGGTGAAAGGCGAGACGCTTTCAGCTCTGAAACAAACAATCAGCCGCAAGATTAGGCTTTTGGATGGCGTATTGCGGCTCAAACCTCATTACGCTTTCAATATCAAACAACTGTAAGGATGTCCGAATGACTGAGCATCTGTCGCCCGAATTCAAACCGTTTAAGGTCGATTTATGGAAGTATGACGGTCATGCAGGAGCCTTGATTCCGCTGTTGCAATCCGCGCAGGAAACGTTTGGCTACATACCGGAGAAGGCTATCGAATCGATTAGCCACGTTACCGGCATTCCAGCCGCCGACATTTATGGCGTGGTGACTTTCTACGCCCAGTTCCGCACCAAACCACTGGGCCGCAACGTGATCCGGATCTGTAACGGCACGGCCTGCCACGTGAATGGGGCTAAAGAAATCTACAGCGTGATTCAGGACGAATTGGGACTCACCTATGACGAAACTACCGACGATGGCGTCTTTAGCTTACTCTCGGTGGCCTGCCTGGGGTGCTGCTCACTGGCCCCGGTGATTACCGTCAACGGCGAGACTTTCGGACGCTTGACCTCGCCAAAGCTGCGCAAGATCCTTCGCGATTTCAAACGAAAAGCGCAAGCTGCCGAAGAAACGGCGGCAAAGTGATGAAATCCATGAAAACCGTGCATGTAGGATTGGGAACTTGCGGAATCTCGGCGGGCGGCGAACGGGTTTATCAGGCCTTTCAGACAGAGCTAAACCAGCATCCCGAGGCTTTTTCGATCCACGAGACGGGTTGCATCGGAATGTGCTATCGCGAGGTTTTGGTGGAGATTCGTGATGGCGCAGGTAACTCCCGTCTCTATGGTGATGTGACACCGGAAAGAGTCAGCAGGATTGTCGCTGAGGATCTCCTTGAGGGCCGCAGCATAGATGAGTGGTTGGTTTCAGGTGCCCGTAAAGAGGCTGACTTCTTCGATAAACAGGTACGCATCGTACTGCGCAACTGCGGCAAGATCGATCCAGGTTCTGTGGAGGAATACATCGCGAGCGGCGGCTACCAGGCCATCGCCAAGGTGCTGGACCGAATGACGCCGGAGGAAGTGATCCAGGAGGTACTCGCCTCTGGGCTGCGCGGTCGCGGTGGCGGAGGATTCCCCACTGGGGCAAAATGGAAGTTTGCCCGCGCCGCGGCGGGCACAGACAAATATGTTATCTGCAATGCCGACGAAGGCGACCCTGGCGCCTTCATGGATCGCTCGGTCCTGGAGTCTGACCCGCACGCCGTGCTGGAAGGCATGATGATCGCGGCCTACGCCATCGGGGCCGATGAAGGGTACATTTATTGTCGCGCCGAGTATCCCAAGGCAATTATGCGGCTGCGCCATGCGATAGCACAGGCCCATGCCGAGGGCCTGCTTGGGGGAAACATCCGGGGCAAGGGCTTCAACTTCGAGATTCATATCAAGGAAGGAGCTGGAGCTTTTGTTTGCGGTGAAGAGACGGCTCTGATTGCCTCAATCGAAGGCCGCCGTGGCATGCCCCGCTTCCGTCCCCCCTTCCCCGCGAATTCAGGCCTTTGGGGTAAGCCGACCAATATCAATAATGTCGAGACCTTCGCCAATATTGCCTGGATCATTCTGAACGGTGGCGCCGCCTTTGCCGCCTACGGCACCCCTGATTCCAAGGGAACCAAGGTCTTTGCCATGGCTGGCAAAGTACGCCGTACCGGCTTGGTCGAGGTTCCGATGGGATTGACGATCAGGTCGCTGGTCTTCGACGTCTGCGGAGGCATTGCCAATGACGGAGATTTTAAGGCCGTCCTGATGGGCGGGCCCGCAGGCGGTTGCATCCCAGCTGACCTCTGCGACATTCCGATTGATTACCAGCAACTCAACAAGACTGGCGCCATCATGGGCTCAGGCGGACTCATTGTGATGGATGAGACCACCTGCATGGTGGACGTTGCCAAATTCTTTCTCAGCTTCACCCAGGAAGAGTCTTGCGGCAAGTGCACCTTCTGCCGCATCGGCACCAAGCGAATGCTGGAAATTCTGGAACGCATCACGGAAGGAAAGGGCACGGAAGAGGATCTCGATAACCTCACCGAACTCAGCGCCCAGATCAAATCCGCATCTCTTTGCGGGTTGGGTCAAAATGCTCCCAATCCGGTGGTAACGACGCTCCAGTACTTCAGGCAAGAATACGAGGCGCACATCCGGGAGAAGAAGTGTCCGGCGCACGTCTGCGCCCCCCTGCTGGTCTATTCGATCAACGATCTCTGCACCGGCTGTGGCTCCTGTGCGCGCACTTGCCCGACGGGCGCGATCTCGGGAGAGCGAAAAACCGTGCACGTGATCGATAACGACAAATGTATCAAGTGCGCAAAGTGCTTTACGGTCTGTCGCTTTGAGGCGGTAACGAAGGAATGACAATGGGCGAGATGGTAACTTTGACAATTAATGGCCAGAAGATCTCGGCCTCTTCAGATCAAACGATTCTGCAGGTTTGCCGGACGCAGAAGCTCGACCAGATTCCAACCCTCTGCCACGACGACAACCTGCCCCCATTCGGCTCCTGTTTCCTCTGCGTAGTCGAACTGGAAGGCCAGAGCAGGATGTTTCCATCTTGCTCCACCAAAGTTGCTGCCGGAATGGTGATTCAGACCCGCAGCGAACGTGTGAAGCGGGCGCGTAAGACCTGCCTGGAGTTACTGCTCTCCGATCACTACGCCGACTGCTTTGGACCCTGCCGGCTCAACTGTCCGGCTGACGTCGACATCCAGGGCTATATGTCTCTGATCAACCTGGGCAAGTTCAAAGAGGCCGTGGCTCTGATCAAGGAGAAGAACCCCCTTCCTTCGGTTTGTGGTCGCGTCTGCACGCGCAAGTGCGAGCTCAATTGCCGGCGTGCGCTGGTGGATGATGCCGTAGGAATCGATTTTCTTAAGCGCTATGCTGCCGACAAAGATATGGACGGCGAGATGTGGCGACCGGAGGCAAAACCCAATAACGGCACCCGAATCGCCATCGTAGGTAGCGGCCCGTCAGGATTGAGCTGTGCCTATTATCTGGCTTTGGAAGGCTATCGTCCTGCAATCTTCGAAGCGCTTCCCGAACCCGGTGGGATGCTGCGCTATGGCATTCCTGAATATCGGCTGCCAAAATCCGTTCTGGATAAGGAGATCGAGTGGATACTCGATCTCGGAGTGACGCTGGAAACCGGCAGAGCGCTTGGCAAGGACTTCACTATCGACGGTCTCTTCGAGGCGGGTTTCAAGTCGGTCTATGTTGCTCTCGGGGCGCAGATCGGAAAACCGATGCAGGTAGAGAACGAGGCCGTAGAAGGAGTTCTCTCGGGGGTAGACTTCCTGCGCAGTGTGCAGATGCAGACCGCTCCGCAGATCAAGGGGCGCGTGGTCGTGGTGGGCGGAGGCAATACCGCGCTGGACGCGGCCCGATCGGCTTTGCGCATGGGAGGCGATGAAATTATTCTTCTATATCGCCGCACCCGCAAGGAGATGCCCGCGAATCCGTTGGAGATAGATGCCGCCGAGCAGGAAGGGATAAAGATGGAGTTCTTGGCCGCCCCGGTTAGGGTCAATGTCGCCAACGACCGAATGGAATCCCTCAGTTGCATCCGCATGGAGTTGGGCGAGCCCGATGCCAGCGGAAGGCGCCGTCCGATCGAGGTGAAGGGCTCGGAGTTCACCCTCCACTGCGACTGGATTATCTCTGCCACCGGCCAGGAAGCGGACCTCAGTGGAGTAGGTGGAGGAATTAAAGTTACAAAGTGGAACACCATTCAGGCGAACAAGGGCACCTTTGATACGGAGCGCCCCGGCGTCTTCTCCGGTGGAGATGTTGTAACTGGACCGGCGGACGCCATCGACGCGATTGCGGCAGGACGCATGGCTGCGCGTGCGATCGGCAAGTTTGTCAGCACCGGCATTGTCGAACCCCTGATGGATCGTTTCGAGAGCCGCCGCGATCACTTCCATCCAGTCACCGCCGGCGATCTTCCTCCTTTGAAGCTGGCGCAGCGGCACAGCGCGAGCGAACTTCCCGTTTTGCAGCGAATCAAGACCTTTGACGAGGTCGAAATGGCTTACGACGGCCGGACGGCGATCGAGGAATCCGCCCGTTGTGCAGAGTGCGGTTGCGATGTAGGCCTCTCCTGCCAATTGCAGGACTACTGCACGGAATATGGGGTGGATCAATCCCGTTTCGTTGGCGCCTACAACAAGTACAAGGTCGATAACCGGCATCCGTTCGTCAAGATCGATTCCAATAAATGCATCCGCTGCGGCCGCTGCGTAATGACCTGTGCGGAGATTCTGAATGTCGCCGCACTGGGCTTCGTCAATCGCGGCTTTCGTACCATCATCAAACCAGCGCTCGACAAATCCCTGCAAGAGTCAAACTGCGTCTCCTGCGGCAATTGCATCGACGTTTGTCCTACTGGCGCGCTGACCGAGAAGCTGCCCTTCGGCCGCTCTGGCCCATGGATGATGAAGCATGTTTTTAGCGTCTGCAATTATTGTTCGAGCGGCTGCAATCTGACCGTGCAGGTAAAGGCCCCCGATCTCTTCTACATCAATGGCGCGGCTCCAGAACTCGGCCCTAACCGTGGTGAACTCTGTGTCCGCGGACGTTTCGGCTATCAGCCCTATCTCAGTGGCAAACGAGCCACAAAGCCGATGGTCCGCAAGGCTGGCCAGTTAGTCGAGGTCGGATGGAAAGAGGCCTTTGCCGCGGTAGCGGAAGGGTTACAGCGCATCCGAGAGGACCATGCTCCTGAGCAGATTCTGGTTTCGGCCTCTCCCAAACTGAGCGACGAAGAACTGTACCTGACTGGCCAGTTTGCGCGGGCGGCTCTTGGCACAAACAATCTTGTGTCGTTTCATCACCTCGTTAGAAATGCCGACTATCACGCGCTCGATGACATGCTGGGAGCAACGGCTGCGACCGTCGACGCGGAGGAGCTAGCTCAAGCTGATCTCTATCTCTTCATCGGAGGCAATCCGACAGCCGAAACGCCGGTACCCGCATGGCAGGTAAAGCGCCGTATGCGCCATGGCGCTCAAGCCATCGTCATCAACAGCGGAGAGATCGATCTCACCGCTCATGCCACCATCACGGCCGACCCGAGGCGAGGAACGGTGACCAAGCTGCTCAACGGCATCATGGCAGAGTTGCTCCGGCGGGGCCAGGTGGATGAGGAGTACATCAAAACTCATACGGTTCACTTCGAAGCACTGCGGACGGAACTGGCCAAGGTGAAACTGAACGAGGTTGCCAAGGCAACTGGTGTCTCCGAAGAACGGATTCGCGCGATCGCTGATCTGCTTGCGAACCGCAGTAACAAGAAGTTCGTGGCCTGGTACAACATGGATAGTCGCATCGACTGCGCCCCGGACGATCTCAAAGCGCTCACGACCCTGCTGTTGCTCTTGGGCAAGATCGCCGTGCCGGGGTCGGGACTGGCTTTGTTCTCATGGCAGAGTAACCACACAGGGCTGCGTCTAGCTGGCTTCGATCACCAACTGCTGCCCGGTGGAGTCCCGGTTACAAACGCCGCGCAGGCCGAGCGCGTAGGGCGGCTCTGGCAGACAGAGTTGAAAAACATAATTGGCAAATCTGATTCCAGCGTCGAGGACCTGCTGAACAAAGACAAGATTCGTGCCGCCTTTCTTTTCGGCGAAAATCCGGCTGCATCAGATCGTTTCAATGGCCTCGTCAATAACCTGGAATTCCTGGTTGTCGGCGATCTTTTCCTGAGCGAGACCGCGCAGTCGGCCGATGTTTTCCTTCCGCTCTCTTCGTATTTTGAGACGGAGGGCCACCTGACCAACTGGTGCGGCACTTCCCAGCAGATTCACGCGATCGGGGATCCCGTCAACGGCATGACGACTAGCGAAATTATAAGGGCACTGGCACGGCTCGCAGGCCATCCGATTATGGTCGAAACACACGAGGGCGTGTCGCGGGAACTGGAGATGCTCAAGCTGGAGGCTGGTTCGCGCGGACGTCTGAACGGAAAATTTCTAACGCCGGACGGAAAGGCTCACTTCGGTCCCTACTCCGATCATGCGCTTGCTATTAATGCACTGCGCACACCCGTACTGGAGATCGATCGCCGCATGAATCAGTTAGTGGCTCCGATCCGCGTGTGAGGCTTTTGCAGGTCGGAAGCGAACAAACCGCAACTGCGGATCCCAATCAAGAAGGGCAGGTAACTACTGCCCTTCTTGACTTTTTAGGCTAGTGCAATCCTGCTTGAACAGTGTGATGTCACCGCTGGCTGTCCGGCACTGGATCACCATGAAATTGTGCCTCAGTGCGCCTTTGTAAACACTAGAAAACCCCCTTGCGGGGGTTCTTTATCCACTTGAATCTAAAGGCTTTCAAGTGGCGGGGTCGACGAGACTCGAACTCGCGGCCTCCGCCGTGACAGGGCGGCGTTCTAACCAACTGAACTACGACCCCGCGTTGCTACGCGGATAGTACCAACCCAAGCGGGCTGTTGCGATGGAACCCGAAGGCTTGAAGCAGTGGTGGGCAGTGAGGGACTCGAACCCCCGACATCCTGCTTGTAAGGCAGGCGCTCTAACCAACTGAGCTAACCGCCCTTACGGTGCTCCCTTTACCGTTTGTCATGCGGCTACGGGGGCGGCCTCCTAGTGGAACCATCTCGCAATTCGAGTATATGAAACAGTTGGGCCTGCGGTCAAACTATGCGCGAAATTAATTGTGAACGCAGTTGGCAACTTGCTCCAAGCCGCCTGAATCGAAATCTGAGGTCGCGCCTGTCCTTGCTCTCCTATCGCCACTTGCTGCGGGTGAAAGATGAAGGCAATCCTCTTTGTGGATGACCATCAAGTTCTAGCTCGCTTGGCTTGCCTGATTCTGCGGCAGCATGGATACCGCGCAGAATCCGCCTACTACGCCAGTGACGCGCTGGCAATGTTTGATCGCGAAAGATTTGACCTGCTGGTGACCGACTATTGCATGGTGGGGATGAACGGTCTGCAACTTGCGAGGTTGATTCGGCAAAGAGCTCCTGACTTCCCAATTATCGTCGTAACCGCATACTCCGCAACAGAACGTTGCGAGGAGGTCAGTGCGTGGATTGAGAAGCAGCATATGTTCCCCGCCCTGCTTGAAAAGATCGAATTGCTTCTGGCGGAGCGCCAGCCATCCACCACTGTCGCAGCAGAAGCACTGAAGGGCGCTTAAACTGCACCTCTCGCCGCGCACTCTGTTTGTGACGTTTGCAAACATCGTGGTCGAGCAATCTTGAATCCTCCCTGCTACACTTTTCCCATGAAGCGCCTCATCGTGAACGCCGACGATCTCGGATTGACGCACGGTGTAAATCGCGCCATTGCCGAGTGCCACCAGCACGGCATCGTATCCGCGGCGACTCTGATGGCGACCGGGGCTTGCTTCGATGAGGCCGTGGCGCTGGCGGCGCAGATGCCACGGCTGAGTGTAGGCTGTCACGTCGTGTTGGTGGACGGCGAACCTCTGCTCCCCCCGAACGAAGTGCGCTCACTACTGGAGCCCGGAACCAATCGCTTTTACCACACCATAGGTGACGTGCTGCGCGCTGTGGCCACCGGACGCTTCTGCGCTCAAGAGATCGAAGCCGAGGCCGGAGCGCAGTTTACCCGCTTGCTACGCTCAGGCGTTGCGGTGTCCCACTTCGACGCGCATAAGCACGCGCACATGTTCCCTTCGATACTGCGACCTCTCTTGCGAGAGGCCTCCGCTCATGGTGTCGCGGCTGTGCGCAATCCATTTGAGGCTCCAGGAGTGCTTCGCTGGAGCGACGTCCGGGCCGACGGGAAGCTGCTTCTTCGCAAGTGTGAGACCTCTCTGCTGCGAACCGCGCTGCTGCGAGGATGGCTCCGCGAGGTGCACTCAGCGGGCTTTTTCACTACCGATGGCTGTCTTGGAGTTGCCGCCACTGGCACAATCGATGAAGCACGGCTGCGCACCATGCTTGAGCGCATGCCGCACGGCACCTGGGAGTTGGTCTGCCATCCGGGGTATAACGACAGCGACTTGGCGGCAATTCGCACCCGTCTGCGCGAGTCGCGCGAGATAGACATGGCCGCTCTGCTCCACATCACAACCCGTGAGCTGAGCGACGATTATTCTGTGGAACTGGTGCCGTTCCGTGCGGATTCGCCGCAACCAGCCACCGCCGGGAAGATTTGAAACGAGCTGCAGCCGAACGCGCAGCCAGGAGAGTTATGCGGATAGGTATTACCTGTTATCCCACTTACGGCGGCAGCGGAGTTGTGGCCACAGAGCTAGGCATCGAACTCGCCAATCGCGGGCACGAGATTCACTTCATCTCCTACTCGCAGCCGATCCGGCTCACCGAACCCCATCCGCGCATCCACTTTCACGAAGTGGAGGTCTCGCAGTATCCTCTCTTCGAATATCCGCCCTACGATCTTGCGCTGGCTACTCGGATGGCTGAAGTTGCCGAGCTATACGACTTGGATCTCCTCCACGTGCACTATGCGATTCCGCACTCCGTGAGCGCCATGCTGGCCCGCCAGATGCTCTGCCATGACCATGTGCGTCCGCGTCGGCGCTTGCCCTACGTAACCACCCTGCACGGAACTGACATCACCCTGGTCGGGCTGGACCGTTCTTACTTGCCTATTACGCGCTTTTCCATCGAGCAGAGTGACGCTGTCACCGCAATCTCGAACGATCTCAAGAAGTCCACAATTGCGAGTTTCGCGATTTCCAAGCCGATTCACGTCATATACAACTCCGTGAACTGTGATCTCTACCGCCGCACCGAACAAGGATTGACGCATCGCGAAGAGTTTGCCCGGCCCGACGAGCGCCTGCTGGTGCATCTATCGAACTTCCGCCCGGTAAAGCGCGTCACCGACGTAGTGGAGATCTTCGATCGCGTGCAGAAGAAAATTCCGGCGCGGCTGATGATGATCGGCGACGGACCAGACAGGCGTGCCGCCGAGCGCCTTGCATGTGAAAAAGGAATCCACCAGCGCATTCACTTCCTTGGCAAGCAAGACAGGGTCCACGAGAAACTCGCCGTGGCCGACGTGATGCTTTTGCCTAGCGAGATGGAGTCATTCGGCCTGGCCGCGCTCGAGGGGATGGCCTGCGAGGTGGTACCCGTGGCTTCGCGCGTGGGAGGTGTGCCGGAGGTAATCGGAGACGGGGTAGATGGATTCCTCGCTGCCGCTGGAGACGTAGAGACCATGGCCGCACGTGCGCTAGAGGTTCTGACCGACGACGCACTGCTGGCGAAGATGCGCAAGCAGGCGCGCGCAACGGCGCAGGCACGCTTCTGCTCCACCAAAATCGTTCCGCAATATGAAGCTCTGTATCAGACTCTGCTGGAGGGTAAGGCGTAGCTGGGCGACACGGGTTTTTGGGATACTGGGCGATTTATAAACCGCTGCCAGATTCGAGCGGAGAGCAACCTCTTCCGTGAACGAATAAATCCACAACTTCCGACCGTTCTCAGTACCAATGAGTGAGGACCAGCCCATGAGTAAAGCTGTTTATTGGGCAGCAATTGTGACTCGCAACCGTGCGCACCATCGAAAGATCCTAATTGCCCAAACTGAATGCCACGTTCACAATTGTCTCTACTTCGACCGCCTCTCCATTCAGCAAAGATGGCTTGTACTTCCACTTCTTCACGGCATCCACGGCAGACACAGCAAGTAGTGGAAACGGCGAAGCCAGCACTTCGAGCTCGTGAATCCTCCCATCTGTTCCTATGACGGCCGCAATCGTCACTACTCCCTGTTCGCTCGCCGTCTTGGACATCAGTGGGTAAACGGGATGAACCTTCTTCACCAAGTAGCCCCTTGTAATCATCTGGTTGCCTCCAGGCAAGCCTTTCTGTTTCAAAGTCGCCTCGGCAGGTGGAATGAACATTGCCTCAGTAGGAGTGAGGGGTTCGATTGTGTCCACAGATGCAGTGAAGAGTTTCCGCTTACCCGCTGTCACGACGACCTGTCGTGCTAGATAGCGCCCTTGTGTCTTAACAAATTGGCTGAACTCTTTTGTCATTTGGTTGGAGTACGTCTCGCACAGAGCCAGTGTCACTAGATCGAAGCAATAGTAAGTTTCCGTTTCTGAAGGCGATCGAGTGACAACGCACGCAAACTCAGGTTTATCGGGCGGGAGCATCTTCAGATCGAGTTTTAAATTGCCGGATTCCGTATCTCTATGCCCCGGCAACTGAAAGAGAAGGGTCTCCCTTATCGTTCTCTCGAAATATCGCAGTGGACTTCCGGAGTCCTTGCGGTACAAAGGACCCCCCGCGGTCGACCATTCACTATGTTCGGCTCCAGTTCGGGACCAACTACTACGGTGTACTTTTGGAGAGACCCACCAGTATTCCCACACTCCCTGATCTGTAGGATCCCCTTTTTGATTGTAAAACTGATAGAGAGCCTTCAGATGCCATGGTTTCAGCTCCGGCGAGGAGAAATCGTAGAAAGGAGCCGCAGCAGTAAGAATTTCACGTGCATCCTTTGGGAGGCCAGCTCCAGCCTTAACGGCAGTCTGACAGAAACCTGGCAAAAGAAGTGCTCCAAAAAGAGCAGAAATAATCAGCGTGCGCATGGTAGGGAAAATAGTATCAGGTCCTATGTTCCCCCGGTGGAATGGATGACTGTGACGTGGACTTTACGCGAACCAGTTTGGTGTCAAAACGATTGTCGGCAGAAACAGGCCGAGTCGCATGCAACCTATCCCACATCGGGAATTACTAAATCCCCGCTTCCTTGCTCCCTATCGTGGGCTGTTGGAGCGCAGGTCGTAATTGATGCCGTCCATCGCGCCTTTATGCGGAATTGGCAACACAATGCGCACGATGGTTCCCGCACCGGTGCGGCTTTCCATCTCCACGCGTGCCGCATCGCTGTACAGCACGTTGAGCCGCTCACGAACATTCGCCATGCCGATTCCGCTCCCCCGTTGCGGAGCATTCCACTCGCTCACATCGGAGCCCGGCTCAACTATGCCAACCCCGTCGTCCTCCACTTCAATCACCAGCGTGCCATCGTGAATGCGGCTGCGAATGTAAATCGTGCCTCCGCTGATCTTCGGTGCCAAACCATGCTTGATCGAGTTTTCCACGATCGGCTGGATGAGCATGGTGGGTACCACGACTTCCAGGCTGGCCGGATCGAGTTCCTTCACCACCTGTAATTTGTCGCTCCCAAAACGGATTACTTCGATATCCAGATAATCGTCAATGAATTCGAGCTCTTCGCGCAATTCCACAAACGAGTCACCTTTTTTCAGCAAACGTCGAAGAATCTTCGAGAGCTTCAGAATCAACTCGCGCGCCGTATCGGGCTCAAAGCGCACCAGCGACGCCACCGAGTTAAGCGTGTTAAAGAGGAAGTGCGGATTAATCTGGCTCTGCAGGGCTTCCATGCGGGCCTGCAGCAGCAATCGCTCGCGCTCTTCCAGCTTCATTTCAATCCGCGTGTTGTTCAGCACTTTGAGCGCAATCGCAACCGTCATCACCGAAGCGATGTAGATGGCACCGCGCACCAGCCAGTTCGGGGAATCCAGCGCATATGTATAACGCGGCAACAACGCCCTCGTCTCCAGTCGCACGAACTGAAGGCCCAGAATCATGAAGAAGAACGATGTCTGCCAGTCGATGAAAGCCTTGGCAATCGAGCGCCGTATCCAGCGGTAAATACTCAGATCGAAGAGAGGGCTGAATGACCAGATGGCTTCGCGGTCCTTGGCGAGCTCTCGCAGGAATCCTGCACTGAGTCCCGCCGCCACATTCAGCGGCAGATTCATATACTCGTGCATGAACAGATACGGCAGCGAGACCAGAATGCCGCCGCAAACTCCTGCGGATCGCCCTGCGATCACGCCGATAAGAATCGCCGCCTCGAACGAAACGTCGGCGGCGAGAAAATTCTTAACCGTGGCCCGCGCCATTACGCCCAGCATGAAGGGTCCGCCGATAAAGAGGACCATCTCCAGCTTTTCCCATATGTCGCGATCCTCGTGAAAAAGCAGGACGCGAAAGCGCCGCGATCGCGCCAGTACACTGCTGACAGCAGCCGAAACTCCGAGCTGAATCAGCAGAGTGATGAGGATGAGCGGCTGGTTAATCATCGCGATTTATCCTTGAGCATTCGACAGCGAGCGGGCAGCCTGCAGGGCACGAGCGAGAAGTTTCGGAATCAGCTCCGCCGAAGGCACTCCCCCCTGCGCAAGGTCGCGCGTGCCGCCTCCACGTCCGCCAACCGAGCTGACTATGGCCATCAACTGTGCGCCCGCGTCGAACGAGCCACCGGGAGACTGCGCAAAGACCAGCGCGGGAGTTCCCTGCCCTGCACCCACAAGCGCAACGACGTTCGCTCCCGACGCAACCAGTTTCTGTGCAAACAGTTTCACATATCCCAAGTCTCGGTCGGCAAAATACTCGGCGATAATTCTGCGTCCACCCTCAACGGGAGTACGGGCCAGTGCCTGTCGCGCACTGAGTTCGGCAATCTCCGCCAGGAGCTTCTGTTGATGCTTCTGCGCTGCCTTGTCGGAATCGATCAACTTTTGGCTTTGTGCCGGAACGTCCCACAAATGCGAGGAGTAGAGCGCCGCCGCTTCGCTAAGAACCTCATAGTCCTTTCTCGCATAGCGCAACGCGCGGACGCCGCAGATAAACTCGACCCTGATGCCCTGCTTCACCTTCTCCATCTTGCGAAGTTGAATATTGCCGATCTGCCCCGTGGTTAGTACGTGAGTACCTCCGCACGCACACAGATCCACTCCGCGAACTTCAATCAGCCGCAAGCGTTCACGTGCGGTTTCAGGAATCTTACGTACCCCGACCTTGCGCGCCTGCTCCGGCGTTGCCTCGTGCATCAGAACCTGGCGATCCTCCCATACAATCTGGTTGGCGTGCTGCTCGGCCTGTGCAAGTTGAGCGGCGCTGAGGCTCGGAATCTCCAGATCGATGGTGCAGCTTTCCTCGCCCAGATGGAAGCTGACCGTCGGCGCATTAAACAATTTCAGCATCACCGCCGACAACACATGCTGCCCGGAGTGCTGCTGCATATGGTCCTGGCGGCGAGGCACGTCAATGAAACCGCGCACGCGTAGGGGCAATTCAAGCGGAGAAGCAAGGCGTTCAACTACGTGCAGAATACTGCCGTCGGCTTCGTCCTCGATGACCTCCGAGACGCGAAGCTTTGGACTCAGAAGCGAGGCCGGGGCATCGCCCTCGGCGGCAACAAACTCGATCCATCCGGTGTCAAACGGCTGGCCCCCACTGGTCGGATAAAATGCGGTGCGGTCCAGCACCAGCGCACGCCGTCCATCGGCCAACTCCCGAAGAGTCTCGGCAGCGGCAATAAAGTCGAATTGAAATGAATTCTTGTAGTAAAGGCGCTCGGTCATATTCGTAGGAGAAATCATACCGCCATTACGAGGCCTTGCGAATTTTATAGCCGCCGCAGCAGCGCACTATTACGGCGAAAAAACTTACGCTCGCGCCTCCGCTGGAAGCCCGGCATTCCCGCCCGCTTATCCCGGATACGCACGGCCTGCTGTTTGGCCTCTGCGCGGTGCCCGGTCTCGGCGAGAAATTCAGCGTAATTCAGCTGCGTCTCTGTGAGTGTGGATGTTCTCAAAACGTGCTCGAAGAGTCGTAGGGCGCGGTCGATGTCTCCGGTCTTCCAGTCGGCGAGGGCCAGCAGTCCGGCGGCACGTTGGAAATCATAACCGGCGTCGGCGGTTACAACGCGCTCCAGATCGGCTTTGGCAGCGGCAAAATCGCCCAGTTCCACCTCGGCGAGGCCTCGCCGGTAAAAAGGGTCAATGGAGTCGGTTCGCTGTGCCAATGCGCGGTCAAAACAAGCGCGGGCGC
>Ga0364919_10382_pt1 | contig 14689 bp, 2 predicted proteins | sample SorcelJu500001C7_2_FD_206953 | JGI IMG/M metagenome (GOLD analysis project Ga0364919, IMG submission 206953) | Enriched cells from Trout Bog Lake Hypolimnion, Wisconsin, USA - BchlTB.June20.5000.01.C7 | ecosystem: Environmental > Aquatic > Freshwater > Lake > Hypolimnion/Profundal zone | place... | reverse complement strand
CAGAGAAGAAATCGATAAGGATATTACCGATGCATCATCTTATTAGGCCCTCCTGCGGTGTGGAAAAGTGGATCATCGAGGGCTGGGATATTCTTAACGACCAAGAAAAAACCGAGATAGAAGAACGCATCAACGCTGTGTTTAAAGATGGATTTCCCTTCGAACTAAAACACGACCGAATAACCTACTTGTACATTTTCACTTTATTAAGCCAATTAGAAATTGTTGCTTTACAACTCCCTATAAGGGCACTGCCGCAACTAAAAGATAAGACCCTTAGAAAAGTGATGCAGCAACAACTGGTTGATGAAGTGTTTCATGCCATGCTTTTTTCAAAAATTGCACACGAACTAAGCACTCATTATATTTTCACGCCAGAAAACAACCAATGCATTAATAATATCGCTCACTTTATTCGCGAAGAGAAAGATCTGGGGGTTGCTATTGTTTTGCTAAACTTAGTAGCTGAATCCTGGTTTGAAGAGCTCCTTAATCTTCTTAGTGAACACAAAATTGCCCCAAATGTATTCGATGTTGTCCTTGAAGACGAAAGGCGCCACGTTAAAGAGGCGGATTTATATAAAGAGGTTAGCCCGCTTAGTAAACATCACCTTCGCAAGCAAATTAATCATCTTGAAACAGAATTATTTGGTGACCTATTATTACAACAGAAATACTCTAGCGCAATGATTCAATCCTTAGGAAAATCAGGCTGTATAGAATTAATCAATCGAATACATTTTAAGCATAACCAACAAATAGCAAAGATAAACATGCTTCCAAATAAGAAATGGCTGAGGCTTATAAAAATGTTTACTGCCTATCTTAGCGAAATAGACGATTCTAACCTCAATGATACCCTTATTACTCAGTCAACTACGCGTAAAATTCTATTGAATGTATGGAGAAATCCTGCCGATCCAACCATGTTTTCTATGCTTAGCTTAAATGTAACCAAACTAGAAACGTTCGAGAATAAATACCCACCTCAAACATTAACAGGGCTTATGCTGCAAGCCTTGAGCAAACTCAGCAAGGAAAACCCTACATTAAGGAACTATGTTTACCATAGCAAAATATATAACATGGCTGGTAATTATATCCACCTTGTCATTAATTTACCTGGAGCAACAAATCATTTAGCAATGATCAAATTTAAGGACCCTCACGAAATTAACTTGAATGAGCTATCGGAAAGAGTACAGAATTATATCGAGATAATGTCATATGCTCGTTATAAAGCTAAAGAACTTGTTGAAGAGAATCCTAAATTACTCACTAAACTTTTTTCTACAACCATCCCTGAGCCAAATGATATTTTCAATGAAATTTTGTCTCCCCGTGCGATCTTTACCTTGACAAATGTTGGGCCGTGGGGTGGAGAACAAAACTTATCACCTCTTTTGCCTTTTGAAGCACTCAAGCTAACAATGTCTCAGGTAGAGAGAAAACAAATTTGGAATAACAAGGTAAAAGAATTCGAAATACAGGACCGACTACCTGTTGGTCTTAGTGCTGACCACCGAGTGTTTGATGCAAATATGGGAACGCCTAAAAAACTACAAATCGCTCTAGATGAAATGATTGATAAGCTAGAACAAAATACGGATAGTAAACATATCGATGCGATTAAACATGTTGATATTAATCAATTTATTGAAATTTCTAACAGGATGTTAGACGATGATTTAAATCTAGGTTTTCACTTTTTGACCGCCTCGAGCCACTATTGGCAGAGTGACTCTGACATAGAAGCCCTGCATGAAAAAATTTTCTGCAGTAACAATAGCCTAGAACTAGATAATATACTTAATCTTATCCACCGCTGATATGACATCCCTATAAATTTTCAAGAATTATGGACGTTTACGAACGTTCGTTATCATAAGGATTGATGCAAACACAGGATAATTCAATGAGTTCGTTTGAAAAAGAGAATGCCAAGGCATTAAAAAAAGCAGTTGCTAAAATAACGGAACTTAAGGGTGAGTTAGATCGACTAAGACAAATCAACCCCCATGAGGCCCTTGCTGTAGTTGGCATGGGCTGTATCTTCCCTGGAGGTGCTGATAGCCCTGAACGCTTTTGGCAGAAACTTGTTGAAGGCTATGATGGCATTTGCAGAGTACCCGAAGACCGATGGGATGCCGATGCTTATTTTTCAAAGGATCTCGCCGCACCAGGGAAGATCAATACCAAAATGGGCGGGTTCATTGATTGCAATGTTGCAAATTTTGATGCGTATTTCTTTGGCATTAGTCCAAAAGAAGCCTCGAGCATGGACCCCCAGCAACGATTGCTACTTGAGGTAACCTGGCAAGCATTAGAAAACGCGGCCATTAATCCACAATGCCTAAAAGAGACAAACGCAAGTGTGTTCATTGGTTCCTGTCTTAATGATTATCAACTGGTTTTAAATGAAAAGGGCAATGAAAAGGAAATTGATGCCTATATGGCGACGGGGAATAGCTCAAGCGTTATGGCAGGACGCATTGCCTATACTTTGGGTCTTCAAGGCCCTGCTCTTACCTGCGACACCGCCTGCTCCTCTTCGCTTGTTGCCGTTCATCTTGCCTGTAACGCGCTACGCAACAGAGAAACCAATTTAGCGATTGTTGGTGGTGTCAATTTAATTCTATCGCCAAACAATTCAATCATTTTTTCTAAAGCAAACATGCTTGCTGAAGATGGCCATTGTAAAACATTTGATGCCTCCGCGGATGGGTACACTCGTGCAGAAGGTTGCGGGGTTATTATTATCAAGAGATTAAAGGATGCTATCAACGACCGCGATAATATTTTGAGCGTAATAAAGGGCAGCGCAATTAACCAAGATGGAACCTCCAGTGGTTTAACTGTGCCAAATATCAGTGCCCAAGAACAAGTAATTAAACTTGCTTTGAATGATGCCTCTCTGGATGCCGCAGATATTGATTTTATTGAAACCCATGGCACAGGAACTGCCTTAGGCGATCCAATTGAACTAAAATCCATTAACCACGTATTTAAAGGAAGAGAGTCTGAACTAACCATTGGGTCAGTCAAAGCAAATATTGGCCATTTAGAAGGTGCCGCGGGAATTGCCGGTTTAATCAAAACCATTTTATCACTACAGCATCAAAAAATTCCAAGACAACGAAACTTTAAAACACTCAATCCACTGATTAATCTTAATGAAATAAAAGGCGTTATTCCTATCAAGACAAAAAAATGGGATAGAAATCAGAATCGGGTTAGGAGAGCTGGCATCAGTTCTTTTGGCTTTAGTGGAACTAATGCGCATATCATTGTTGAAGAGGCTCCTGTCATTACTTCTCCGAAGTATCAAAATCGCTCGAGGCAATTATTCTGTTTTAGTGCGAAGTCTCAAGAATCATTAAGCTGTTATTTAAAGAAATTTACTGAGTTTCTGGACCACAAATCCTCAGATACTTTAAATCCAGAGGACGTAAGCTATACGCTAAATACCGGTCGTGCTCAATTGAAATATCGGATAGCTTTTTTTGCCAGCAACCTTAAAGAACTTAAAAATAATATCATATCAAAAAATAGCATAGCAATTGACAACATACTAAGCAGTACCCTGGAAGACGAACTGGCTAAAAATTTTTTATTGGGCAAGCATGTTGACTTTGCTCCACTTTATTCCGACGCCCATGCTAAATTACAACTTCCTGGGTATGTTTTTCAACGTCAACAATATTGGGGAAAATCCAGCCCAAAAAAGCAGCCAACCGCTCACTTAGACGGCATTAAGTTTGTTGATTTGCTATGGCAGGCGGACAAGAATGTTACGATGCAGTCGCTCAAAAACAAAAATATTTTGAGCTTTGACAACAGCCTTGCAAACCTTAAAGATATAAAAAATGAATCGCTTCAAAACGTGGATGGTATTGTATTATTTGCCGACAAAGAAATGAGTGACTGGAGGGCCCTTTTTTCATTGATTCAAACTTTAATTGCTAGCAAAAAAGAACTACTTTTAGGCTTTACTGTTATCACCAAAGGGGCACTACCTCTGACTTTTAAAAATGGGCATATAGCCTCTCAACAAAATGCCATTCTAACAGGACTAATAAAAACCCTTATTTGGGAGGCGCCCCAACTCAATGCTAAATTGATTGATATTAATACTCTCGCTGAACGAAAACAATTCAACCTGCAGTTACCCATCCATTCTAGTCCATTCTTAGCAACTGCCGAGGGGAAATGGTATGAACCAGAGATTAAAAATTTAACCGCTGCACAAATTGAAAAAACCTCGCCTTTCAATCCTGAGGGAACCCATTGGATCACTGGCGGCACGGGGAGTCTTGGTCTTGCTTTGGCATCAGAACTGATAAAGCTAGGGGTTTCATCTATTATTTTAAGTTCTCGTTCTGGCAAGACATCTTCTGTTAAAGAGTGGCTTAAACTGAACCAAACCAAAGACATCTCCCTACGCGTTATCAAGTTAGATGTTACCCAAAAAAGCGATATTGAAAAGCTAATTTCTAAAGAACAAGAAACGGATAAACCAATAAAAGGGATTTATCATCTTGCCGGTACAAACATACAACGATCACTGGCTGATCTTAACTGGTCTCTGGTAGAGGAAACTGTTCAGGCTAAAATGTTGGGTGCTCAATATTTAAATGAACTAACAAGCAAAATTGAGTTAAATTACTTTGTTCTTTATTCATCAATTGCCTCGTTCACGGGCTCTAATAGGCAATTACCCTACGTGATAGCCAACAGTTATCTGGACTCCCTCGCATTACAAAGAAAGATTGAAAACCGCCCATGTTTGCTTATCAATTGGGGACCTTGGTCTCATAGCACCATGATCAATGAAAGGATCGATGATGCGGGTCTCATTCCAAAACAAGCGGGTCTTAGCTGCTTCACTCAATTAATTGAGAGTAAGCTTTCCAAGGCTGCTGTTATCCATCGTGAATTTATCCCCTTTATGTTCTCCTTCTTCCCGAAGCCCGAAGCAAAGTGGCTTGGCGATTTTCTTCCGTTGATAGCTAACACCGAGCAACACTCGACAGAAACAAAGAGCCTAGAAGCCCTCATATCCCTATCTGCCAAGGATAGAAAAAAGAAATTAATGAATATGGTTTGTGAGGCCGTACAAGAAACGTTAGAGCTTCCTCAACTACCGAGCATCAATGAAGGTTTTTTTGATTTGGGAATGGACTCTTTGATGGCTGTAGACGTGGGTAGAAAAATTCAACTCAGCTTAGGTATACAGTTAAAACCCACTATCGCATTTGATTACCCCAACATTGAAGCAGTAGTTGGTTATTTGGATGAGTTGATTGCCAATAAATCATCCCAAGAGAAGGTGAATCATATTACCCATCGATCGAATGATTCCATTGCTATTACTGGTATGAGTTGTCATTTCCCGGGCGAGGCGAACTCTCTCGAGAAATTTTGGGAATGTCTTTATGAAGGTAAAGACTGTATCAGTGAAGCATCAACGATACGAGTTGACATTCGCAATCATCTCACAATGGAAAAAGACAAATCGAATAAAAAATTTAGCACAAAAGGCGGGTTTATAAAGGACATTGACTTGTTTGATGCCGAGTTCTTTAATATCTCACCTCGCGAGGCAGAAAGTCTTGATCCCCAACAACGCCTGGTGCTAGAGAATGCGTGGAAAGCACTCGAACATGCTAATATCCCTCCTGACACCTTGAAAGGAAAAAGAGTCGGTATTTTTGTTGGTATTTCCCAAAGCGAATATGCCAGCTTTGTTTTAAGCAAGGTGCAAAACAAAAATGCACACCATGCAACAGGAAATGCTTTAAATGCCGCTGCTGGTCGACTCGCTTTCACTCTCGGAACCCACGGACCCGCAATGGCAATTGACACTGCCTGTTCCTCTAGCCTAGTAGCGTTGCACGAAGCCTGTAATAGCTTAAATCAGGGAGAGTGTGAGCTTGCCATTGTAGCTGGCGTAAACGCGATTATCGACCCTTACATTTTTATTACGCTTTCTAATGCCGAGATGCTGTCACCGGATGGGGCCTGCAAGACATTTGATGAAAGTGCAAATGGGTATGTTAGAGGGGAAGGTTGCGGTGTATTGATATTAAAGCGAAGCGAATCTATCGATCGAGACGAACAAATATTGGCCTTAATAAAAGCCACTGATATCAACCATGATGGAGCAAGCAGTGGTCTAACCGTTCCAAATGGGGTTGCACAACAAAAATTAATTAAACAAGCCTTAGAAAAGGCCGCCTTAATCCCTGACGACATTGATTATATTGAAACACATGGTTCAGGAACCCGTCTTGGAGACCCAATAGAAATCGGTGCTCTTTCTGAAGTTTTTTCAGGCCGAAAAAATCCTTTAATGATTGGAACTGTAAAAACAAATATTGGCCACTTAGAATCCGCATCTGGTATAGCTGGTGTCATTAAGACAGTGTTGTCTTTGAATAATGAGTGGATTCCTAAGCACCTACATTTTAATAAATTGAATCCTCATATCGACTTATCTGCAATTCCTGCGACCATCCCAATAAAAGGCTTTGCATATACCAAATCTCAAGAAAAAGTTCGACGAGTCGGTGTTAGTTCCTTTGGCTTCAGTGGCACCAATGCCCATTTGATATTAGAAGAAGCACCACAAAAAGAAGATAATGAAAGCAAGCTATTATCTACATCAGACTATTTGTTTGTACTTTCTGCAAAATCCAAAGCTTCCTTAACAGGACTCATATCAAGCTATATTCATTATCTTAAAAATACAAACGAATCACTCGCGAATATCTGTTATACCGCTGCCGTAGGCAGATCTCATTTTTTGTATCGAATTGCCATAAAAGCTTCAATCATTAATGAGCTTATCGCTAAACTATCCAAGATTAAACCAACGGCTCCGTCACTCTCTCAAGAAAATGACATACTACAAGAAGCTAATATTGACATTATAACCGATGTTTATTTAGCAGGAGGCTCTATTGATTGGAAATTCTATTATCAAACCCTTGGGATTTCCCTGAGAAAAGTAAACCTACCAACCTACTGCTTTGATAAAAAAACCTATTGGTTAGAGAGTGATATTGAACAGCCAACCCAATCCACTAAGATTCACCCTCTGCTACGAAATCAAACTTACAGCCACCGCCATAAAGAGCATTTATTCACCAACAAACTTTCTCTCTCATATCCTTCATTCGTCAACGATCATACTATTTTTGAGCTTCCGGTTATTGCCGGAGCAACTTATGTCTCAATGATGGTGTCTTATGTACTACAAGTGCTGGAGTGGAAAGGGGGCATGATTTCTCATCTTGAGTTTATCCAACCACTGATAGTAGACAGTAAAAATCCCCGCATCCTTCAACTGATTGTGAATGAAGAAAACCCGGAAGATTCAATATTTGAGTTGCTAAGCTATAAAGAAAAAATGCCTAAGAGTTATATTAGTCATGCTCAAGGTCGCGTCAGCGATAGCAATTGGCATCCATCCGAACCCATATCAATTAACCATTTGATGCAAAGTTTGCCTCACAGATATGAGGGATCAAATCATCAAAAAAATGTCGCTAAGGCCGACTTACACTTAGGCCCTCACTTTCACTGGATTGAAGAGATTTATTATAGTGAATACGCACTTCTTGCACGAATGCGTCCACCGACCTCGATAGAGAAAGCTGACTACGATCTTTATCCAGGCCTTATTGACGCAAGTTTCCAAGCAATGATGGCTTGGGTTGATTTTGACCCAGATAAAGCTATTCTACATATCCCTATTTCCATTGAAAAAATTTCTTTTTTAAACCCCAATCAATCTCCTTCTTATGTCTATATAGAAAGAATTGGTCAGACTCAAAACGCTAACATTCACTACTTAGATGAAAACGGCAACGAAACACTATACATGGAAAATTTTTCAGCAAGGGCTATCACTAAAGCAACTTTGTTACAAATTTTAAATGTTCAATATGAACAATACGCCCCAATTTATTATATTGATTGGCACCGAGCAAGCGAGAACGCTTTCTCACTTGAGATCTCTGAGGAAAATGAAGCCCATTTACTCATTGTTAGCGCCAGCCAAAAACCTCTTTCAAGCTTAAAAAGTAATCTTAAGCCAATGAGAGTAATGGTAGATAGAAAGGTATCAATGAACCCTTCAGCGGAACATATATTATTCCTCTATGAGGATAATAATGAACCTGTTCAAAGCACACAAATCTCTGCACTACATAAGCAAATTCAGCCGCTATTAGAGAACCAATCCATTAAAAGCATAGGAATTATAATTAATAGCTCCCCCGCCCATAGCTTAGTGGCAGGGTATTGCAAAACATTACGTCAAGAGTGCCAAGATAAGACTATTTATTTGATTGAAAGTGAACTGACCAGTGATGCAAACCTATTAGGGAGCATAATCAAAGCTCAGTGCTTGGCAAAAACAGAAGAAGGTTATGTCGCTATTCGCGATGGCATCTGTTATGTGCCTCGTTTGCTTAATCAATCTGTCTATGAGACCAGGAAACCGTCTCTCCCACACCCCCAAGGCTCTAAAGTTTTACACTGTGAAAAACAGCTGATTGATAATATAAGCTGGCAGGAAAACCCTCTGCCAAAGCTTGGCCCAAACCAAGTTAGAGTAAACGTAGAAATGACCTCACTAAATTTTAGAGACGTTTTAAAACTCATGGGTACCTATCCTGGAAAAAGCGATTGGCATTACTTTGAGCATGCAGGGATTGTGACTGAAACAGGAAGTTCTGTTGATGATATTAAAGTGGGAGATAACGTTCTCGTTCTCGCTGAAAAGACTTTTTGCACGGCAATACAAATTGATGCAAACAAAGTTTATAAAATACCTAGTCACATAGGACTTAAACAAGCTTGTAGCATCCCTGGGGTATTTTTAACTGCTTATGGCTGTTTATATGAGCTAGCCAATATAAAAAAAGGGGATAAACTCTTGATTCATGCCGCCAGCGGGGGAGTAGGTCTTGCCTCCATACAGTTGGCAAAATTAAAAGGTGCCACGATTTTTGTTACCACAAGCAGTTCCAAAAAAGACTATCTTAAATCTATAGGCATCCAATATATTTATGATTCAAGAAAACTGGGCTTCGCCAAGAAAATTCTCAAAGATACCGACGGCAAAGGTATTGATATCGTATTGAATAGCCTCACATCCGAAGGATTTATTGAAGAAAGCTTAAGGGCGCTACGCGATAAAGGGACTTTTATTGAAATTGGTAAGATTAATATATTTGATCATGAAAAAATGAACAAAACTCGTCCAGATATTCATTATCATATCTATGCATTAGATGAAAGAATGGCTTTATCACAGGAAAAAACCGCAGGCCAGCTCAATGAGATTTTGCGATTACATGAAGACGGTCTTTGTAAGCCACTGCCAAACACCGTCTTTGATATAAAACAAACCGTTGATGCATTTCACTATTTAAAATCTGGTCATCACATAGGAAAGGTATTAATAAAGCATAGTCAGCCCTTCGCCTATGAGGCTACTAAAAACTACCTTATTAGTGGAGGGCTCGGTGGTTTGGGACAAATGTTAGTTCATCATCTTATTCGAAAAGGAGTAAAGCACATCAGTATTATTGGTAGACGAGCAAAGACTTCTTTACCTAAGTGGTTAACTGAACTAACGTCAAACCAAGTCAACGTTACTTATTATCAAAACGACATTAGCAATGAGGAAGCACTCTCTGGAACCATCAAAAAAATAAATAGTTCTCCGCATAAATTAGCTGGTATTTTCCATTTGGCGGGATTACTAAGTGATAGAACGATTGCAAACATGTCTGAAGATGATTTTGATATATCGTTTAAAGCAAAAGTATTTGGCACTCTTGCGCTTCATAATGTCAGCAAATTTCTTGATCTTGATTGCTTTGTTATGTTTTCTTCTATTGCCTCTGTCTTTGGCTCCCCTGGACAAGCAAACTATGCCGCGACGAATGCATTTATGGATGAACTCGCAAGACAACGGTTAAAATCGGGACTTCCTGCACTGTCAATCAATTGGGGCCCCTTTGCCGAAGCTGGAATGGCAAAAGAGTTCATTAAGCAGTATCAAACAAGTGGGTTAAATCCACTGAATAGCATTACATCATTCAATGCAATGGATATATTATTAGAACGTCCTTATGCCCAAGCCATCATCGCAGATTTTGACTGGAACAAAGCCTCTAATTTAACTCAAGATCAAAAATTACTTTCTTTAGTCCATGAACGTAAGAAAACCAAAATCGTTGAGTTAAAAGTCATTCTTCAACAAACACCACCCGAGAATAGAGAACAGGTTTTAGCTCGTGAACTTAAAAAAGTGGCTGCTTCGGTATTATATATCGAGGATGAAAATGAAATTGATGAACATAAAGGCTTTTTTGAATTAGGATTAGACTCCTTAATGTCTGCCGATTTATGGGGTCATTTACAGTCTCTACTTGGTCAAGAAGTGCTGCTTTCAAAAACCATCCTTTTTGAAAAAAACAGCATCTTTAAATTACGCCAATATCTTCAAGATGAGGTCTTTTCATCATTATTTCAAACACAACAATCAGAACAAGATCTCCTTATGAGATTAGAGGCGCTTCTAGAGGATTGAAACATGACTTCATTCGAACAAAAAAAAGCAAACGCTTTAGAGAAAGCTGCAAAAAAAATTGAAGAGTTAAAAAAAGAGCTTGCTAAAGCGGAATTAGGTCGAAGCCCCACTCCTTTAGCCATCGTTGGCATAGGTTGTCACTTTCCAGGGGGAGCAAACTCTCCTGAAGCCTTCTGGGAAAATTTAGTTAAGGGACACGATGGCATATCTGAGGTTCCTATTGATAGATGGAATGCTGACAGTTATTTTTCACCCGATCCCGATGCACCTGGAAAAATAAACTCTAAAAAGGGGGGATTCTTAACGTCTGATGTGGCAATGTTTGATGCTAATTTTTTTGGGATCAGCGATATTGAAGCTCAATCGATGGATCCACAGCACCGTTTGCTTTTAGAGATAACTTGGCAGGCTCTTGAAAATGCTGCAATAAATCCCCAGAGCTTAAAAGGAACTTCTTCAGGCATTTATATTGGTACTTCAACCAATGATTATGGAAATATTTTCGCCAAACAAATGCCAGAGGATAAAGTTAACGCCTATTTAGGCATAGGGAATAGTTTTAGCATACTTGCGGGCAGAGTTGCTTATATTCTAGGAACCCATGGGCCCGCCATTGGCTGTGATACCTCTTGTTCATCATCTTTAGTTGCAATGCATCTCGCGTGTAAGGCTTTAATAGACGGTGAGACGGATCTTTCCATCGCCGGGGGTGTTAACCTCATCCTTTCTCCGCAAAATTCAATATTTTTCACAAAAGCAAAAATGTTGTCGGAAGATGGCCATTGTAAAAGCTTTGATTCTCGTGCTGATGGCTATTCTCGAGGCGAGGGTTGTGGTGTTGTGATAATAAAACGCTTAAACGATGCGCTTCAAGCTAATGACCGTATCCTTTGTTTAATAAAAGGAAGTGCTATCAATCAAAATGGTGATTCCAGTGGATTAACAGTCCCCAATCCAAAAGCGCAACAGCAAGTCATTCGCCAAGCCTTGAAAAATTCAAATCTTACCCCCAAAGACATTGATGTTATTGAAGCGCATGGAACCGGTATCGCATTAGGCGATTCGCTTGAGATGGAAGCCATTAAGTGTGTTTTTTCTAATCGAGACCATCCTCTAACCATTGGGTCTGTGAAAACAAACATTGGTCATTTGGAAAGCGCTTCGGGAATAGCGGGGATCATTAAAGTTATTTTATCGCTGGAAAACGAAAAAATCCCCAAACATCTAAACTTCAACATCATTAATCCTCTGATTGATCTCAAACCATTTAAAGGATCTATCCCTACCAAAATCAAAGAATGGAGGAAAAATAAGGATCGGATAAGACGTGCTGGGGTTAGCTCTTATGGAATGAACGGTACGAACGCACATATTATTTTAGAAGAAGCACCCGAGAACAAGGGGGTGTCAGATGCCACCCATGATTGCTTTCTTTTTTGTTTCAGTGCTAAGTCTGCTCAAGCCTTAGAGAACTATTTAAAAGCCTTTATCACTTTCTTGGATAACCCAATAAACAACAAGCTGAATCCTGGAGATATAAGCCTTACCTTAAATACTGGACGCGGCCAATACAAACATCGCTTTGTTATTATTGCAAGCTCTCTCTTTGAGCTCAGAAGACACCTAAAAAACAACCATTCTCTTCTCGAGAATGATTTAAAAAAAATGACAACTCCTGAAGCTAAAAAAGCACTGGAGTTTATACAAGGCCAACAAGTAAACTTTGATAGTCTTTACACCTATGAAGCCAGGAAAATACCTCTCCCATATTACGTCTTTCAAAAGAAGCGTTATTGGCATAACATTTCACCAACGCCCGTTGCAATCAGCGCCTCTGATAAAAGCCACCTTTTGCTCAGCTCTCCTTCATATAGCCATTCTCATCAAGACAAACCATCCTTTGAGGAGCGCCTTAAAAATACTGAAAAACATAATCGCAACAATCTATTAACAGATGAATTAAAGAAAATTGTCGCGGGCGCGTTATTCATTGATGATGAGCAAACCATTCATGAACATAGCGAGTTCATAGAGTTTGGTGTTGACTCACTGATGGCTGTGAATTTGTTCAATGGATTAAAAGCGATGGTAGGAATTCAATATACATTATCTAAGTCATTGCTTATAGAATGCACCAGCATTGCAAGGCTTTCAGAATATTTTAAAGAAAATGTTTTTGTAGATCTTTTTGATAAACCAATCAGAGCCTTGAATATCGCTCCAAAACCCACCCCCATTAATCGGGAGGTAACACTTAGAAAGCCTCAAAAGAAGTCTACCCATAGTGATTCCTTAAGCGATATTTTCTTGACAGGTGCCACTGGTACTCTAGGGGGATATCTTACCAAGCTCATTTTAGAGGACACAGAGATAAGCTTGCATTGCTTGATTCGAGCAAGAAATGAAGCGCATGCTTTTGATAGACTTCGTCATATTCTTGAAATATTTCAAACCAAAGAAAGTGTCTTAAAAAATTTGGAAAACAGAGTTCAAGTTTATTGTGGCGATATAAGCTCTGAACATTTTTCTTTATCTCCACAAGAATACCATCATCTCACTAATATAACGGATTTAACCATTCACTCTGCTGCAAGAGTTTCGCTCAGAGATTCTTACGAAGACTTATACGACAGTAACGTTTTAGGTACTAAAAATATTTTTAAATTCGCTCTAGAAACTCAAGAAAAATCGCTCATATACATTTCCAGTTACTCTATCATGGGAGATATTCAAACAACTAAAAATCTTCCATTTAAAGAGTCAGATTTCGACCTAGGCCAAAACTTTAGAGATATGGGATACCAAAAAACAAAGTTTGAATCTGAACGTCTCATAAGGGAAGCTAGAAAAAACGGCTTAAAATGGCGAATTATTCGGCCTGGTGATATTTTTGGCGACGCACAAAACGGATGCTACCCCTTGGCCTCTGAAATCACTCCAAGCGTGTTTTATGATCTATTTAAAACTGTTACCGAAACAAGTGTTGCTGCCATTTCGCATCTTCATTTTGATATCACGCCCGTCGACTATGTTGCCAAGGGTATATTACACATTGCCTTGAAGGAAAAAGACCCATTCGCCACTTATCATCTTACAAATCCTGATGTCAAAACATTTTCTGAAGTAATACAAATATTATGTGACCTGGGCTACCCCATAGAGTTGATCTCAACGGATGAGTACATCAAACGAGTTTACACTCGCCAACTGAAACACAATGGCAGAGTTTACCAGTCCCTGACGACCTCGATGGTCCAATACCACGCCGCAAAAATCATCCCTGAACACAGCACGCCCGTTGATGCTACAAAGACAAAGCAACTCTTGGCAAAAGCAGGCATTAGATGCCCAAAAGCTGACAAGAAACTCCTTTCAACTTTGCTATTGTATTGCATTGACAAGGGATATATTTCAGCTCCAAAACCATTGAGCGTCAGCTAAAGCGGTTTTTCTTTGCATCTGTAGTTAAGGGATGCGCCCTAATGCTTGCCTTCTAAGTATCTATTATGTTATAAATAAGATCAGATTCATCTTTTTGGATGATGTGAGATCGCACCTTTTATTATAATTATACAGGAGATGTCATGGCAGGAATTTTTGAAAGCACCTCCTTAGGCGCGCTTGCTTCGGCAGTAGAGAAGACTGCCACAGATTTATATAATCACTATAAAGATCAAGATTTCAACTTGAATGGTAAAACTATCGATGCGGAAAGGAATCCGAGAGACTGGGATCCTCTTATTGGTACACGTGATTTATTTGATAACAGATATCACATACGGGCCCCTTTGGCATTTCATTCAAACCGCTTAAATACCATAAACCCAGTCATGTTTGAGTATTTGACAGATGAGCAGAGACACGCTCAAAAACAAGAACTTTTGCATGCATTTTATTTTTTCTCTGCCCAATATCGGTTGGATAGCGTAGAAAAAAGAGGGCAGGAACTGCAAGCTCGAAGTGAACAAATCTACAAATGTGCCGAATTGCTGGATGAATTAAATTTTTATTCTGATAACAATGCTGATCTTGACCCGAATGCCAAAAAAACAAGAAAGGATTTACGTAAGATCAATTTAT
>Ga0364919_10380_pt1 | contig 14717 bp, 16 predicted proteins | sample SorcelJu500001C7_2_FD_206953 | JGI IMG/M metagenome (GOLD analysis project Ga0364919, IMG submission 206953) | Enriched cells from Trout Bog Lake Hypolimnion, Wisconsin, USA - BchlTB.June20.5000.01.C7 | ecosystem: Environmental > Aquatic > Freshwater > Lake > Hypolimnion/Profundal zone | place... | reverse complement strand
CCAGTTGCTTGGCGCGCGCATCTGCCAACCCCGCCCGCCGCCTCACCGTATCCAGGTAAGGAGCCAGATAGGGATCGTCCTGCAAACGGGATATCCGTTTTTCAGGCATAGTCGCTCCACACGATTCCGGCACAGGACGGCGGCAGGTCTACACAGACCTGACCAACGGACGGTTCAACATCGTTTCATAGATGTTGATGTAGGCCTTGGCGCAAACAGCGTGATTAAACCGCGCCTTTGACTCGCGCATGATTCTGGTCGTTTGCACAGCCCGGGTTTCCGCCGGAAGCTCGTGAAACGCCATGGCCTGATCCATAGCCCATTCCAATCCTTTACTGCCATACACATTGAACACAAATCCATTGCCGCGGTTCTCGTCGATGGAAAGTTGCTCGACCGTGTCGTGCAACCCTCCTGTGTCATGCACCACGGGCAGGGAACCGTAAATCGCGCCGACCATCTGTGGCAGACCGCAGGGTTCGAAGAGGGATGGAACCAGAATGTAATCCGCCGCGGCATATCCCAGTCGGGAGAGGCTCTCGTCGAAGTTCATCACCGACACCCGGTCCTTGAGATCATGCAGTCGCACCACGTCATGGAAGGCGCTTTGGTGCTGACCATTCGCGACCACGGCAATCTGTAGCGGCGCGTTCCAATGCTTTGAAACCATGTTGTAAAGAATGTCCGTCAGCAGTTGCGGCCCCTTCTGCACCGGGTCCAGGCGGGACGGCCAGAAGAAAAGGGCGGCATCTGGATTGACATCCAATTCCATCTTGGCCTGAAAAGCCATCTTGTTTGCGCGTTTTGCCTCCACATGCGTCTCCGCTGTATAGCGCTGCTCCAGGGCTTCATCGGTGGAGGGATCATAGGAGTCATCCGGAGCATTCAGGATGCCAACCGCGCAGTTGGAATCACGCTTGCTTACGATCTCCGCGCGAAAATAGGGTGGAATAAAATCAAACCAGCCCCGGCATATCTCATCAAGGAAGGCGGGGCTGACCGTATTGATAAAATGCGCGGCAAAAACGCCGCTGGCCAGCATGTCCACGGGATTGGAGTTGCGCGATTCCTCATAGTTGCGCGGTACGCGCGTGAAATAAAGATTTGGCCAGAACTCGGCGGCGTCAATGCCCGCGTCCTCAATGGCGGCGAGCGTAATGTTGTGCGTATGAATATTATGCACCGTGATCAGGCATGGGATGCCCATGCGGCGGGCAGCCGCGGGAACCAGCCCGGTCATCCAGTCGTTACAATGAATCAGATCCGGCTGGACGGTGGGGATGATGTTGTTGATGACTTCACGCTGGAAGGCCAACGCAAGCTTCGGGTTCTCCTCCTGATAGCTGCTGTAGACGGTTTCCCGGTAATAAAAGCAACGATCCTCTGCCAGGTGAATCCGGCTGTCCGGGAGGCGGCTTTTGTAGACCCGCAACTCATCGCTGATCAGGCGACCCACATCCATGTGAAACAGGCGGCGGTAATGCGGAAGCGCCACGTGCACGTCTGCGCCCAGATCAAAGAGCGAAGCCACCAGCGAAGCCGAGACGTCCGCCAATCCTCCGGCTTTGGCATTCAGGTAGTTGGCCATGTTCCCCATGCCTGAGGGAAGATAGGTGATTTCCGGAGTCACAACCAGAATACGCGGCTTTTTGACGGAGCGCGGACGGGAACCTCCGTTGCGTCTCGTGTAGGCGGGTTTGCGCGAAACAATATCCGATTCGCTGTTCATGGCAAATGTGCTCGTTCCTTTTGAAGATCCTCGATCTGTTTCCCGATGGAAACATACTCCTGTTTTGCCTGTCTGGCTTTTTCCAGTTCCGCCTGCGCGGCAGGCAGATCAGCCACTTCGGCGCGCAATTTCAATTCAAGATCAGCAACTTCCTTGCGCAACGCCTCATAGCGCGCGCGCATGGCATTGATTTCAGGCGATGAAAACTGCGGATTCATCCAGAGCATTTCACTCTTTTGCTTCTGCTTCTGAAGAAGGTCTATGATTTCAAACTGGCGCTTGGTCAGGTCTGAAATGCGCTGGTCAACCTCGGCCTTGGTTTGAAGAGGGCTCGCATGGGCCACGGGCGTTGAAGCAGACGCCATAGCGGGAGCAGCGGAAGTGGTAGCGGGTGAATCCGCATAGACGGAACAAGCGACAAGAACAAAAGCCGTGGTCAACACACACACACGCATGGCAACTCCTTGAGTCTGAACTTCTTCCCGATCTCTTTTCATTGTCGCCGAGCCTGCCCTTTGTCTCAATCGAAAAATATCCGTTTGTTCAAAACACCCGCCAAGCTCATCTTTTGATACTCCACGACGTTTGTTCAACCGATATGAGGATCAGTCCCCTTTTGTCTTGCTTTTCGGTGTCATGAATGGCTAAGCAAAAAACCACTGAAAATGCTGTTGCGTGGGGAAACGGGGGCATGATAACGTATCCCGCACATTTAGATGCGGGCGTAACTCAGTTGGTAGAGTGCCACCTTGCCAAGGTGGTTGTCGAGGGTTCGAGTCCCTTCGCCCGCTCCAAACGCATCCAGACCCCTGGGGGTGTAGCTCAGTTGGTAGAGCAACTGACTCTTAATCAGTGGGTCCAGGGTTCGAGTCCCTGCACCCCTACCAGTTTGGATACGCGAGAATACATCAAAAAGTCCCATTAAAGTCGCAAATATATTCATTTCTCCTTCCCGGCGTGAAAATGTTACACTACGCGACACTATCCCATGTGTAGGGTCTACGCCCCTACAATAACCCCTACAAGGAGAGCCGATGAAGCAGGCTCCGAACGGGTATCTGTTTAAGCGGTGTCGCGGAAAACACTTGCCGATCGATTCGGCCATCCCGGCGATGTTTTATCTCTCCTACGAGATCGACAATCATCGTACGACACTCTGCCTGCACACTACCGACAGGGAAATAGCCGAGCGGTTGGCCAAAGAGCACATGGGGCGGCTCGACTGGGGAAGTCGAAAAGCTTACCTGCGCAGCCTGGTCGAACTGGGCGAAAAAGCAAAACGTGAGCTTGCTGGCCACGAGCATGAAAGCAACGTCTGTCCCATGAAGGAACTCTGGGAGCGCTACCTTTCCAGCCGACGCCGGCCCGATAGCGGTCCCTCAACGCTGGCCTTCTACAAACAGCACGTGACCGCCTTCATCAACTGGCTCCCCGCCTCAGCGAAGACGATCCGTCACATCACGTCTTCAATGACCGAGCAGTACGTCCGAGAACTCGAACAGAAGGTCAGCGTCCCAACCGCAGGGAAACACGTTGGAACGTTGCGCCGCGTGTGGCGCGTCGTGGATCCCGATGGCCCGCAACCCTGGCGCAACCTGCAACCGATCGGGCAGCATGTTGTCACTCCATACCGGCGACTTTCCCTGAACGAGTGCCGTGCGCTGACCAATGCAGCGAAAGAAAAAGGACAGGAAGAATACGGCTGTATTCTCGTGGGGTACTATACGGCGCTCCGACTCGCCGATGTCATTCATCTGCGAACGGAGCATATTGATCAGGAAAGTGCCGTATTGCACCTTCCGGCCCCGCGCAAAACTTCGCGCAGAAAACCTGCCCCGTTGCATATCCCCATGCTTCCAGAACTCGCAACATGGCTTGTCGAGCATGCCAAATCGATCCAATCAGAAGACGGATGGGTATTCCCCACCCTCGTGGCCAGATACGCCAAGGACAGATCAGAAGTGACAAAGAGTTTGGGGACGATCTTCGATGACGCCAAAGCGCTCGACGATGTTCGTGGGAAGGCAAGCTTCCACAGTCTACGCGCCACGTTCGTTTCTGTCATGGATGAAGCCGGGGCACCAGCGCGTGTTACGGACATCATTACAAATCATGCCCCGAAAACCATGCATGACCGCTATTCGCACCCGGATATCGAAACAGCCCGCTCATGGATGGAAAAGGCTCTGAAACGCTTAGGATAACGCCTTGGCTTTGAATCGACTTCTGTAGCTACAACCGTCTTGGACAGCATCTGGAAGGTGTTAATGGCCCATTGTCGCGACACACGTTGAAGATGATCGGGAATGGGGTGCGTAGGTACTGACCGAGATGATCCAAAAGGGATTCCGAAGGTGATGAGAGTGGAGTGGGCAGATTTCCATGCCTCAATAACACCCATTTCGAGTGTTACCCCATTTCATCTTAAACTGGCCCTGCCTTGAGGCGACCAAGACACAGCCTACGGGTTGCGCCACTTCCAGTTTCTAACTTCCGGCATATCTTCGCCGTGCTTTTCGATGTATTGCTTGTGCAGGATCAGTTTATCGGCGAGATGCCGTTTCAGGCAGACGCCCTTGTCGCCGGTCTGCGGCAAGCGGTCGATGGTGTCCATCACAAGATGAAAACGATCCAACTCGTTGAGGACTGTCATATCGAAGGGCGTGGTGATGGTACCCTCTTCCTTGTACCCGCGGACGTGGATGTTTGTGTGATTGGCGCGGCGGTAGGTCAGGCGATGAATCAGCCACGGATAGGCATGATACGCGAAGATGACCGGCTTGTTTTTTGTGAAGAGTTTGTCAAAATCCGCGTCGCTCAACCCATGCGGATGTTCTGTCGGCGGTTGTAGTTTCATCAGGTCCACGACGTTGACCACTCGGATTTTCAGGTCGGGCAGATGCTCGCGCATGATGGAAACGGCGGCGAGTGTTTCCAATGTCGGTACATCGCCACAACACGCCATGACCACATCGGGCTCTGCGCCTAGGTCGTTACTGGCCCATTGCCAGATACCGATGCCATCGGCGCAGTGCTTGATGGCGACGTCCATCGTGAGCCATTGTGGCGCCGGGTGTTTGCCGGCAATCACAACGTTGACGTAATGCCGACTGCGCAGGCAATGGTCTATTACTGACAGCAGGCAGTTGGCGTCCGGCGGAAGGTAAACCCGCACAACCGAAGCCTTCTTGTTCACAACATGGTCGATAAACCCGGGGTCTTGGTGCGTGAACCCATTGTGATCCTGACGCCAGACGTGTGAAGCCAGCAGGTAGTTGAGCGAGGCGATTTTCCGCCGCCATGGCAGGCTTGCCGTGACCTTCAGCCACTTGGCATGCTGGTTGAACATCGAATCAATGATGTGAATGAACGCCTCGTAACAGTTGAAAAGGCCATGCCGACCTGTCAACAAGTAGCCTTCAAGCCACCCCTCGCACTGATGCTCGCTGAGCATCGAGTCCAGAACGCGTCCGGCGGGAGCAAGAAACTCGTCGTTCGGTAGGGTCGCGGCTTCCCATTGGCGCCGGGTCACTTGGAAGAGGGCTTCCAAGCCGTTGGAGAGTGTTTCGTCAGGACCAAAAACCCGAAAATTCTTTTGCTCGCTGTTCAGTTTCGCCACATCCCGGAGAAACGGTCCAAGCACATGTACGTCTCCAATGCCGCGCACGCCAGGGGTGGGTACGTCCTCCGCGTAGTCGCGGAAATCGGGCATCCGCAGATCGCGGAGCAAAATCCCCCCGTTGGCGTGGGGATTTGCGCCCATGCGTCGTTCACCCGTAGGTGCCAGTTCGGCCAGTTCCGGTTGCAGGCGACCCTGAGAATCGAACAGTTCCTCTGGCCGGTAACTTCTCAGCCAGTCTTCCAACAGTTTCAGGTGTTCGGGATGGATGGATGGGTCGGAAAGCGGCACCTGGTGCGATCGGAAGGTGCCTTCCACCTGTAAGCCATCAACCATCTTGGGTCCTGTCCAGCCCTTGGGCGATACCAAGACGATCATGGGCCAGCGCGGACGAGTGAGGTCGCCTGTGACACGGGCATTCTGCTGAATCTTCCTGATCTGTTTCACCGCCAGATCGAGCGTCGCAGCCATCGCCTCGTGCATCAACGCGGGCTCATGCCCTTCGACAAAGTAAGGCGTCCATCCATAACCTCGGAACAACTGTTCCAATTCCTCGCGGGTAATGCGGGCGAGAAGCGTCGGGTTGGATATCTTGTAGCCGTTGAGGTGCAGAATCGGCAGGACCGCGCCGTCCGTCGCCGGATTCAAGAACTTGTTGGAATGCCACGCCGTGGCCAGTGGCCCGGTTTCCGCCTCTCCGTCGCCCACAATGCAGGCGACTATCAGATCGGGATTATCGAACACCGCCCCGAACGAATGGCTGAGCGAATAGCCCAGTTCGCCACCCTCGTGGATCGAACCCGGACACTCCGGCGATGCGTGACTGGGTATCCCTCCGGGAAATGAAAACTGAAGGAAGAGTTTCCGAAGTCCAGCTTCATCCTGGCTAATACTAGGATAGATTTCGCTATACGTACCTTCGAGATACGTGTTGGCCACGACGGCCGGGCCTCCGTGCCCGGGACCGGAGACATAGATCATGTCGAGGTCGTATTTTTTGATGACCCGATTCAAGTGCGCATAGATGAAGTTTTGCCCGGGGGTCGTACCCCAGTGACCCAACAGCATGTGCTTAACATCCGCAAGCTGCAGAGGTCGTTTCAGCAACGGGTTATCGTAAAGGTAGATTTGGCCGACTGACAAATAATTGGCGGCGCGCCAGTAGGCATCCATCTTGCGGAGCAGGTCTGGGGAAAGTGTTTTTGTTGTCATGTTGTCATTCTATTGCGTCAAACCGTACTTTGCCCTGAGTTTGTGGGCCAGTTCGATCATTTCGGAACAAGGTTTTGACTGGGCGAATATAAAACTCCGAAACTGAACCGCAGTGAACAGTCGTTTTTCGTGGAAAAACACCCGGTTCAGGTATTCCGTAAACGTGAATTTTCCCAACTCGTATGTGTTGACCGCCAGGTTGTGCCGGATCTCCAGTTCCTTCGGATTCAGATGGAATGTCTTCGCCACCGATAATGCAGGTGATTGGTGTCGTCTTCCTCATCGTTTGTCTCCCATCAACCGGATCATCGTTGCCAGAGGATTTGTGGAGCCTCCAATGGCACCGCAGCGCCGTCATAGTGCGGTATCACTCGCGCCGTATAGTCCGTTGATGGGCGGACTGCAGGTACCACCGTACTGTAAACATAGCCGCCCGACGTACCAGTCAGTGGGCGGGCTCGCTTCATCTCCTGCCGAACCGGTTTGCCACCCTTGCTTCCGTCGGCATAAAGCTCCACGCATGCAGCAGCGGGGTCGAGGTCATTGAGATAAACCTGAATCTCAAATAGATGCTGTTCGCCACGAGTCTCAACCTTCACGTTGCCGAAGTGTAACGCGGCCCATTTCTGTTCCAGATTGTTCTTCCAATCCGCCATTTGTCTGCCGATTTTGCCCTTATCGGCGCTGCGCAGACGGTAGGCGGCGGCGCCTGGCAGATAGTGTTGCTCGGTGTATTCGCGCACCGTGCGGTTGGCGGAGAAGCGCGATGTCAACCGCGCCATGCTCTCCCTCATCCGAGCCACCCAGGCCATCGGAATGCCATTGCTGTCGCGGGTGTAAAACGCGGGAATTACTTCGCGTTCGAGCAGATCGTAAAGTGCGTTGGCTTCGATCGCGTCCCAGGCCTGGTCGTCGCCATGCTCCTGTCCATCCCCCAACGCCCACCCCACTTCCGGGGTGTACGCCTCGGCCCACCATCCGTCCAATTCAGAGAGATTGAGGCCACCATTGACGAGCACCTTCATGCCGCTTGTGCCGCATGCTTCCCAAGGTCGCCGAGGCGTGTTCAGCCAAACATCCACCCCCTGCACAAGGTGTTCGGACAGAAACATGTCGTAATCACTCAGGAAGATCGCATGGGGACGAACATCCGGTCGACGAATGAATTGGATCCATTCTTTGATCAAGGCTTGGCCTTTTTCGTCCAACGGGTGGGCCTTGCCCGCGATGAAAAGCTGGACCGGACGTTGCGGATTGGATAACAAACGCTGTAGTCGATCCGGATCATGCAACAGCAGGTTCGGTCGCTTATAGGCGGCGAATCGCCGCGCAAAACCCAAAGTCAATGCGTTGGGGTCAAACAGGTGCCTCACCTCTTCCACAGCTTTCGACGATGCGCCGGCAGCGGCATAGTGCCGGGCCAGGCGTTGCCGCGCGTAGTCAATCAGCGGCCGGCTGGCAGCCATACGAAACTGCCAGAGCCGGGCGTCAGGGATGCGTCGGATGTTCTGTTCCAGGCTTTCCGCCGTTTTCAACCAGCGGTCTTTGCCACAACTCTCCGTCCAGAGCTTGTCAGCCGCCGCCGATTCCCATGTCGGAATATGCACGCCATTCGTGACATGACCGACCGGTATTTCGTCCGCCGGCCAGTTCGAAAAGAGTGGCTCAAACAAATGCCGGCTGACTTTCCCATGCAGGCGGCTCACGCCATTCACGGCCCCACTGCCGCGAATAGCCAGATACGCCATGTTGAATTTTTCTGTATCGTCGTCCGGATTCCGGCGGCCCAGCGCAAGCAAATCATGGCGCGTGATGCCGAGCCTTGTTTCGGCATAGTGGCCGAGGTAATATTCGATCAGCGCTGGCGCAAACCGATCAAACCCGTCCGCCACCGCCGTGTGTGTAGTGAACAGGTTGCCGGCGCGCGTGGCAGACAATGCAACGTCAAAGGACTGTCCTGTTTCCTCCATGAAATGCCAGGCGCGTTCCAACACGGCGAAGGCCGCATGACCTTCATTGAGGTGGCAGACTTCCGGCTGAATGCCGAGTGCGCGGAGCAACCGCCAGCCGCCGATCCCCAGCACCAGTTCTTGTTTCAGCCGCAACTCCGGTCCGCCACCATATAACTCGCTGGTGATCCCGCGATGCACCGGAAGGTTCGAGGGATCATTGATGTCCAACAGATAGAGTTTGATCTTTCCGACTTGTACCTGCCAGGTGCGAAGCCAGACCGAATAACCAGGCAAAACAATCTCCAATCGCAACAACTCCCCGTTCGCCTGACGCAACGGCGTGATCGGCAGCTTTCCAGGGTCGTTATACGGGTGAAGCGCCAGTTGCGAGCCATCCGCGTCGATCTCCTGACGGAAATAGCCTTGCTGGTAGAGCAATCCCACTCCGACCACCGGCACGCCAAGATCGCTGGCGGCCTTGAGTTGATCGCCAGCCACATTGCCAAGCCCTCCCGAGTAGATAGGCAGCGACTCGCTCAACATATATTCCAAGCTGAAATATGCGGCGCAGGTCAAGGGACTCTGCGAATGATTCTGCTGAAACCACGAGGGCACATCTTCCGCCTGCTTCTTAGACTGCACCAAGGCATTGATCTTCCCGCGAAACGCCGGATCGGCGAGTGCCTGCCGGATTTTTTCAGGCGACACGGTCTGCAGGACATCACACGGGTGATGCGTCATGTCCCACAAAACCGGGTCCAGTTGCCGCCAGATATCATCGGTCGTATGATTCCAAAGCCAGCGCATATCCAAAGCCAGCGCAACCAGCGAATCGAATCCCTCGACTTCCGAGGGGAGAAGATTATGCATCGGATGGAAGGGAGATGTTGATCCGTTCATCTTTATGGTTTTCTCGTTTCCAGGCCCGGCCTTGAATTAATGATTTCTTTTGCAATTTGAACAATGGTCTCGTCCGAGATCAGGGCCGTGTTGATCACAATGTGGTAGTTCGTGACATCCGTTATGTCGCCACAACCGATTTCCTTGACTAACAACCGGCGCTCTTTCTCCGTACGGGCAATATGCCGCCGTGCGTCTTCCGGAGATAATTGAAGTTCCCGCGCAATGTTTAGAATTCTCCGTTCAAGCGGTGCGACAAGGCAGATGCCGAGCGTTTTCTTTTCCGCCGGAAGCAGAAAGTTTGCGCCTCTGCCTAAGATGATCGCGTTTCCGTGGGTGGCAATGGCGAACAGGACACGTCGGAGAGACTGCAAGTACTGAGTAGAGGATAAGGCTGTGCTTCCGGAAAAACTGGATAGCCAATCATCAAGTTCTGAACGGACCTTTTCGTCCAATGTGGCGACAACTTGCTCGCTCACATGGGCGTCTTTCGCAATCTCTTCAACCATTTTTCCATCATAGAGAACCAGTCCCAGTTCTTGGGCAAGCGCCTGGGCGATGCGTGCGCCGCCGCACCCAGGTTCCCGTGTAATGGCAATGACGGGTCCGGCAGGCGCGCGCTGATGTTCTTCGTCTTGACGGTTCCATGCCTGAAATTGACCATCCAAGAATTGCTTCAGCACATCAATTGTTGTCATGAGTCTCTCCTGAATTATTAGTCCCATCAATACACAACGCAAAATCCAGATTTAATCAGCGGGTTGTGTGCGTACACAATCGGTTGCGAAGGTTTCATGCATTGCGTAAAAAACGCACCTCATCGCGCAAGCGCTCCACCTCGTCGAGCAGATCAAACATGGTTTTGATCCAAACCACGTTGACACCGTGAACAGCCCGCATGCGCTCGATACGTCGAATGGTATGGATTGCCTCTTCCGTAAAGGCCATGGCTCCATAGGGCGGCAAATTGACTGGCCGCACAAGGCCGGCGCGGCAATAGATCAAAATGGCTCGACGCGGGACGCTCGCCAAATGAGCGGCCACATCAAGACTGTAGAACATGTTTGGCTTCGGCTGAAAGAGCTCCACGGCGCGGCACACATGACTTTTGGAAACACGGGTTTTTTTCATAGGGTTTTCCTGGGGTTGAACGTGGATTTTGCGGCCAGTTGCTCCCACAGGCTTTTCTGGTCAGGCGTAAGATGCGAGGGGGTCTGAATACTCACAATGGCATGGAGGTCCCCCCGTGTTCCCTGATCGGTTGGCAGGCCAATCCCGCGCAAACGAAATTCCTGTCCGGCGGTTGTGCCCGGCGGTATTCGCAGGGACACGGTTCCGTCCAAAGTCGGAATGCGGATGGAGGCACCCAGCACCGCTTCCCACGGCGACAGATCCATATCGTGATACAGGTTGGCGCCGCGCACACGAAAATCAGGGTGTTTGGCGAGCGTCACGCGCAAGTACAGATTACCCGAATCGCCACCGCCAATGCCTGGCTGCCCTTTGCCCGCGAGGCGGATCAGTTGCGCCTCCCGTACTCCAGCCGGGATTCTCACTTTGAGGGTTTGCGTCATGGTTTCCCCCGTGCGCGGGTCCGGACGCTGCAGCCGGATCGTGCGTTCCGAACCGTGCAGGACTTCGTCCAGCGTCACCAAAATGTCGCTTTCAATGTCCCGCCCGCGTTGTGCATATTCCTCGCCTTCCGCACCCGCACTCCACGCTTGCCCAAAACCATTCGGCTGATGGCCGCGACTGCCAAAAAACTGTTCGAAGAAATCGCTGAATCCAGTGCCGTCAAAATGGAACTCGGAACCTTCTTCCGTAGCCCTGTGGAACCTGCTGTCCCGTTGCTCCGCTTGCCGTTCAGGATGGTTCCAATTCGCGCCCAACTCGTCATACTTTCGCCGCTTATCAGGGTCGCTGAGAACGGCGTTGGCTTCGTTGATTTCCTTAAATTTGCTTTCCGCGCCGGTTTTATCTTTGGCTACATCGGGGTGATACTTGCGCGCCAGGCTCCGGAAGGCATTCTTGATCTCCAATTCGCTTGCGGTCGGGGCCACGCCGAGAATGTCGTAGTAGTTCTGGAACGCAACAGACATGGTTACACAACATGACTTTCGCAGATCTTACAGAAATGACCGCCGGTGATCGCAAGCCTGATTGCCTGGGCGAGAAGCCGGAGTCGCGAAAACTCAGGATGAATCAGAAGGGCATTCATGTTGACTCCCTAGATGCGCATGTCGAAATGCAGGGTTTCTGCTCGAGGTGGCGAATGCAAAGACCAAGCAGGCACAAAGCCTGCTTGACATGGCCGATGGCCAATTCGGTGCCGTCGTAGAGAACATGAATTCTCCCGCGATCAGCGTCAACCCGCACGGCCTCGATGCCCGGGATGTCTTCGCACACGCCTTTAACGGTTCCGGGTGACACAAAACCACCGCCAGGAGTCATACAAAGGACGGCTAGCGCTTGCCGGGATTCCGGGTATTGAATCCTCGACCTATGCGCCCTGCCCTCCGCCTGGAACGCACAGTCTATAGATGCAACATTCGGCCTCATGATGGCACATCCGTTACTCTGCGATCTGTGTCGCCCACGTCCCGGCCACCGGTTCCTCTAGTTTTACCGGGATGCCGCGACTACTTCTGCATGTTCGCACCAGCATTCTCGACGGCGGTGGCAGCCTTCCCCATGCTTTCGCCAGTTTTTTCGACCACCTGGCCCGTCAAGTCCTTCGTTGCCACTGCTGCATCTTTTGCCGCCGCGGCGGTTTTCACGGCAACGTTGGTCGCCTCTTCAACGGTTTTCTCCATCGCTTTGTCCAATTCGGAGCCTGTTCGTTCCATAGCCCCGGCTGGCTGGGTCTTCTGCCTGCAACCGATCACGGCAACGACTCCAACAACGGCCATAATACCTGCGAGTTTTACTACATTCGTTTTCATGCCTTGTGCTCCTTTTTCTGTTGTTCCTTTTCATGGATTCTGGATGATGCGCACAATCGCCGCTATGGGGTAAAACCCTACCCCGACGGGGCGATTTGGGGGGACTGCCCTACTGACCGGCACGGCCAGTTCATCGTATCAAGAGGTAGGGTTACACCCCATAGCGTGGAAATAGGCCCTCGTGCAACATATGTATGGTTACAAAGTTAAATGAATGGAATGAGGAGTGCTGCGGAGTGATTATGAAGATCGACAGTATAAAGATGCCAGGAGTTCTGGCAGTCGCGAGTGTAGCCGCGTTTTTGGTGGGTTGCCTCTCAGGTGGTACGACTCGGATGTATGCGGGTCCTGAATTGCCACCCGGACAAGGGACCACGCTGATTGTACCGTCGAGTGTTGTCGTGACCTCCATTGATCAGTCTTCTCTACAGACCGACTCCACGGATGAGACACGTATCTTGCTCAAGCCAGGGATGCATCATCTCGTGGCTCATTACGAGACCACGTACACGCCAAGCCGCGACAAGATTGAACGCGCCACGTCACAACCCGTCGCGCTCTCCTTTATGGGAGAAGCTGGAAAAACATACACGGTATGCAGCGAGAACCCCGGAACGGTGGAAGCTATCCTTAATTATACTGCTCATGTGGTCCTGTGGATTGAAAAAGAGAAGGTGATCTCTGGGCATGGGCAACCCAACCGGCAGATTGCTGCGACGATGCAGATGTAGCATCGGAAACGGATCTGGCGAAAGTGGTACGCACAGGAGCAAGGGGAGGCCGTGCTTATCCAATATCCAAGCGGGGTGCCCGAGATGTTGATTGCGGACTGTCAGTCGCCTGACACCGAATCCCGCTCTCTACCCCTTTACAGTCTGCCCATCAAAACAAGAATAAGCAGGACCGTAACAACGAGTCCAAGCCCACCGCTTGGGTAGTAGCCCCAGTTCCTGCTGTGGGGCCAGGCGGGCAGTACGCCCACAAGCATGAGAATTAAGACAATCAGCAATATTGTTCCGATCGACATGTTGGCACTCCTCTGGCTGGCATCTAATAACGCCTGCTGGCGCAAAACGCACCAGCAGGCCACAATGCAATGCCTTACTCAGTCTTCGACGCTGCGACGGTCATCTCGTTCTTCACGCTATTGACGCCTTGGATGTCGCCAACCAATTTGCTGACCAAGGATTTCTCGGCCGCGTTCTTGGCAATACCGGTCAACGTGACCTCGCCATTCCGCGTCGTCACCGCGGTCTTCATGGCACTGGTCGAATGATGGATCCACAACGCCGTTTTAATCTGGGCTGTGATGGATGCGTCGTCCACCTTTTCGCCCACAGTTCGTTCCACGGGCGTCGGAGTCGCCGCCACGGTCATCTCATTCTTCACGTCTTTCACGTTGTCGATGTCCTGGGCGTATTCGGTGGTCAGCTCCTTCTGGGCCGCGCTGGTGGCTTCGCCTTTCAACGTCACGATGCCATCTTTCACCTCGACGGTGGTATTTTTGGCGCTGACGTTGCGATGAACCAGCAGGGCAAACTTCACCTTTCGATTAATCCAAAGATCCGCGTTTGCTGCGGCGGCTTCGGCTTTGGTTGCGAGTTTATTGTCAACCTTGGTGACGCCGGGCAGGTTTGCTGCAGTCTCCTGCGCCAATCCCATGTGGGATTCTTCAGCCACAGTTCCGGTCAACGTCACGACACCCTTTTCAACATCGACCTTGATCGCATCGTCCTTAAGATACGTCTTGTAGACGTAGGTCTGCTTGAACGATGATTCGATCCTGTCATCGGTATCCGACGCGCGCGCAGTGGCGCTGGTTATGAACATTGCAGCCGTAACCGCTGCAAACGCCATGGAAAAAATTGCTTTCTGATTCATTTTGCTGCCTCACTTCTTTCGTTGTTTTAAAGATGTTCTACTCGGTAAAATCGTACAGCCTCGCGCTCTTTCCTTGCCGACACCTCCCTTTGCGACCCATAGCCGTTCCATCTCGCATAAAAGGAGACTACGCGATGCAATCGAGTGTAGCTATGGGGTGTAACCCTACTCTTTTTTGCGCCTGTTTTTTCTACGACAATTGCAGACGCTAGCCCGCTTGGGGCTTTTCGGGCGCCAGCACCGTGAGCGCGTCCGGCAATACCACAACATCGAACGGAGTCGTCCCGATGAGATCCCCGTCCGCCTGAACCGGCAATGGACGATTGCTGCGAATGTTGACGGTCTTTTGGGCACGGATAAAATGCGCCTCGCGATTTTCGTCCGATCCCGTGACGACTCCGATCATGTATCGGAGATAGCCCCAGAACGTCTTCATACTTAGAATCCAGACGCCGAGACGCCCGTCATCGATCCGGATATCC
>Ga0364919_10379_pt1 | contig 14723 bp, 15 predicted proteins | sample SorcelJu500001C7_2_FD_206953 | JGI IMG/M metagenome (GOLD analysis project Ga0364919, IMG submission 206953) | Enriched cells from Trout Bog Lake Hypolimnion, Wisconsin, USA - BchlTB.June20.5000.01.C7 | ecosystem: Environmental > Aquatic > Freshwater > Lake > Hypolimnion/Profundal zone | place... | reverse complement strand
CTACAATTTCACAGGATAAGGTTTTCGATAGAAGGATTTCTCATTGACTTCCTAAAGCCGCAGTAAATATATATGATGATATTTTAATATTAGGAGCACAAATGATTATTCATAAATTTTCTATTCTAGGAAGCACAGCACTTTTTCTCCTTATGCTCGTCTGCACTAGTTGTGGAAACCAAAAACCACTCGAAATCAAAACGAAAACCGTCGGAGATATCGAGCTGGCCTACTACATGCGTGGCTCTGGTGATCCCTTAGTCATGATCATGGGCTTTCGCGGTACCATGGCGGCATGGGATCCGGCTCTCCTCGAAGTTTTGGAGAAACATTTCACCCTCATCCTCTTCGACAACCGCGGCATGGGCATGTCGTCGGATACTCCCAATGACAACACAACAATTCAACAGATGGCTGATGATACTGTTGGATTGATCGCCGCTTTGGGGTACAAAAAAGCCAACATTCTCGGGTGGTCGATGGGCTCTAGAATTGCCATGCAGATGGCCATCAGTCATCCTGAAGTTGTTGATCACACAGTATTATGCTCGCCAAACCCCGGCAAAAATGAAGTTCCACGGGAAACGAATGCTTATAATTTATTGACCTCTCCAAAAATCAACAAAGAAAAGATCCTATCGACAATTTTCCCTAACACTATCGAGGGAAAAACCGCCGCCGCGGCCTATGCGGAACGGCTTGGCAAAGCGACTATTGAAAGGACCGTTCCTGACGATTGGAATGTCCCTCAACAAACTGTTGACAGGCAAGTCAAAGCTTTAAAGCTATGGTATGAAAGCGATGCTGTCTACAATGCTTTGGCCAAAGTCAAAAATCCCATGCTGGTGGCCGCCGGATTAAGCGATGTGTTGGATCCTGTTGGCAATGCACAGATTGTCGCAAATCGCATCCCCTATGCCTGGTCGGCCTACTTTGCCGATGCCGGCCATGCGTTTTTATTTCAAGATGCCCAGCGTTTTGGAGAACTTGTCATCCTATTTATCAATTCTACAAAGAGCCCTGCCGAGTGAACTATGTAAAATTCAATTGGGAGGACCCTTTCGACCTTGAATCGCAGTTGTCGCCGGAAGAAAAAGAGCTCCGCAACACCGCCAGGGATTATGCACGCAATGCGTTGATGCCTCGCGTCACTGAAGCATTTCGTACAGAAAATTTTGATCCATCGATCTTAAAAGAGATGGGCGAGCTTGGATTTCTCGGAGCCGACTTAAAAGGATATGGGTGCAAAGGGTTGGGCTATGTGGCGTATGGGTTGATTGCGCGGGAGCTGGAGCGCATCGACAGTGGATACCGCACATTATTTTCTGTGCAGTCGAGTTTAGCGATGCATGCTATTTATCTGCATGGATCCGAAGCACAAAAAAATAAATACCTGCCTGCCATGGCCAAAGGCATAATGATAGGGTGTTTTGGGGTGACAGAGCCGTTATCTGGATCGGATCCTTCATCGATGGCGACCACAGCGAAGAAAGTGCCTGGAGGTTATATCCTCGATGGGGAGAAAAAGTGGATTGGACTTGCGGTCATGGCGGATGTATTGATCGTGTGGGCAAAGGATGAAGAAGGGATTGTCAGAGGATTTATCGTTGAAAAGGGGTCAAGAGGGCTTGAGACTGGAAATATTAAAGGCAAAATAGCATTGCGCTGTTCTCCCACATGTGAATTTAAGCTACATGGGGTTTTTGTTCCGGAAGAAAATCGCCTGCCAAATGCTGATGGGATGAGTGCGCCCTTTTCCTGTATGAACATCGCCCGTTATGCCATAGCGTGGGGAGCTTTCGGCGCGGCTGAAGCATGTTGGCATATTGCCCGTGACTATTCCCTGAGCAGAAAACAGTTTGGCCATCCTATTGCCGCGGCACAACTGGTCCAAAAGAAGCTGGCCGACATGCAGACAGAAATCGCTTTCGGCCTGCAAGGTTGTCTGAGGGTCGGAAGGTTGTTAGAGGAAGGCAAGGCAGCTTTTGAAATGATGTCTCTCCTCAAGCGTAATGCCACCATTAAAGCACAAGAAATAGCAAAAAACGCACGAGACATCCTTGGCGGCAATGGCATCCTTGACGAATTTCACGTCATGCGCCATATGGTCAACCTCGAAGCTGTATCCACTTATGAAGGAACGGCAGATATCCACGCATTGATCCTAGGACGTGCTCAAACAGGGATTGCGGCATTTTAAAAACGATAATGAAGGTGAACAAAAAATGTTAAAGAAATACGCGATTGCAATAATTATGCTCTTAGGCATGACCTCACACCTGTTTGGCGGCGGCGTCATCCTTTACGAAATTTCAACAGCAGAAATGCGCCTAGCCTCCGCCGGATGGGCATCGCGTGCCAATGACCCTTCAACAGTTTTTACCAATCCTGCGGGTATGACTCGCTTTTGCTGTCCAGCCATACAGGCAGGCATTGGAGGCATAGGCATCAACAGTCCTTTTAATCCCAATTCAGAAACTACTGTCGTTGGATCCAATGGCGATGCCAGCGCATGGTTCCCTGCTGGCAGCTCATTCTACGTTCACCCGCTAACAGAAAGCTTATCTGTCGGCTTTGGTGCACTTGGCTATTTCGGTAGCGACCTCAATATGGGCAAAAGCTGGGTCGGCAGATACTATTTCACTAAAATTTTTCTGGAAGGCCTGTCTGCTGTCCCGGCGGTTGCTTACCAAGTCACCGACAGCCTATCCATCGGCATCGGCGCTAACGTCATGTATGGAATTTTTGATCAACATAGCGCCGTAAGAAACATCCTCGACTTCATGCCCGATGGCAAAATGCTTCTGCGCCATCGCTACCTCACTGCCGGAGCAGTGGCTGGCATCCTTTATGATATCACGCCATGCACACGCATCGGCATCCAATATTTATCTCCTGTTGACCTCCGTTTCAACATGGTTCCTAAATTCAAAGGTGTTGGACCTATTTTGACAGATGCCTTGATCAAGTCGGGAGTCTATAAAAGTAAAATCAAGTTAAAGGCAAAAGTGCCACAGAGTGTGATGGTGAGCTTGTATCACGACCTTAACCGTTGCTGGAGTGTGATGATCGATGCCGGCTGGCAGCAATGGTCGCGCTTCCAAAAAGCTTCTATCGTTTTAGCAGATGAAAATTCTACAGCGCTGGCTTTTACTCCAAAATTTCTCGATACTTGGCACGGTGCTTTCGGTCTGGAATATCGCATTAATGATTCGTGGACATTATCTGGAGGGGTTGCCTATGACTCTTCTGCTGTAAGCACAGCGAACAGGCAGATAGACTTCCCCGTTGGCAAACAATGGCGCTTCGGGACGGGAGCACGTTGGAACTTCTCCGAAGAGCTTCACTTTGACTTATGTTATGAACTTATGTGGACCGGAAACATGGCTATTGATGCCAACAGAGGCCTTTTGGCGGGCCATGTTTCAGGGAAATATAAGGACTTCTATTCCCAATTTATTAGTGCAGACCTAATCTGGGGCTTCTAAAATGGGAACCTCAGAGATCACAGAGAGAGACATTTTTTCTTTAAAAATGTCTCTGAGGTTAATTTACTCTGTTACAGCTTTTTAAACATGTACACTGCTCTATGGGATGACTCTTGATCGTCTCCGATATTCTTCCAAGTCAAGTCTAGATCCATCGCTTCATTCTTTACATAACCACGATTTTCCCAGAATTCAGTTTTTGGTGGGTAGCCTGAGCCATCTTCGTTTGCATCCATTTCAAATCTGCAAACACCAGTGTAATTATTTTCTTTTGCATAACTCTCGAGATTTTTGCTTAATTTCTTTTCAATTCCAAGACCTTTGAGATCGGGGACTACGCCGAATTCACCAATGTTATAAAGGGTATCGAAGGTCTGTTCATTTGTGTAGAAGGGTGTTTTATAGAAATAGGGCATTTCGCGCATAGCGATTCCAGACGCAATGCCTACTGGAGTTTCGTTAATGTAAGCGACGCAGATAACAACAGTTTTAGACTGAGCAAAATAATGCATGCATTCCGTGTAGGCGGCTTCATCAATTTGATTGTAATAAGGGTAATTGATGTAAGTATGAGTAATGAGATTTACAATCTCTTGGGTATGTGCCACGATTTCGTTTCCCGTATAGGCTTCGATATGCACTTTCATTTTAAGTGGGCATTCAACCCCACATAGGTTGATTGTCATAGTTAAGCAGAAAATAAGCAGTGTTTTATACATTCTCAAAACTCCTTTGTTGTGTGTGACACGAAGATACTAGATTCGCATTAACTAGAAATCAAAAAAATATAAAATTCATATTTGAATCTCGAGTTTCAGTTCCTAGCTGCTGGATCACATATCTCGCAGCAAGATTTCCCATAGACACACTTTCTGAAATGCTCTTGCCAGAAAAAAGTCCATGAAGGTATCCGGCATCAAAAAAATCGCCTGCTCCTGTTGTGTCAACGACCTTTTCAACTGGCAATGCCTTGAAATGCACAGCATGCGAATCTCCCGCAGCCTTCACCCAACATCCATTGGCGCCGGCAGTTATTACAATGGTTTGATCCTTTCGAAAATGCTTGACGGCCTCTTCTGGAGATTCTGTATATGTCAAAGCAAAATATTCTGACAGGTTACCGAAAAGGATATCGACTTCTGAAGCGCATGTGGAGACGATAGGTCTGTGTTGCTTAATGATATCTGGACTGGCAAGATCTAAAGAAATTGGCACCTTTGTTTTCTGTGCCATCTGCAGGCATTTTTCTAACGTATTGCCATAATAAGCCACATAGGCTTCCAGATGAACGTGCGCAATGCCATCGAAATATTTTGGCTCGATATTTTTTTCGGAAAATTCAGTTGTCGATCCCAAATATGTTTGCATCGTGCGTTGGCAGTCTGGCGTGACAAAACAGTTGACCATCCCCGAGCCATTGCTTCCTTGGGTGATGAGAGGTACAACACCAATACCGTTCAGCTTCTCCAAAAGAATCTTGCCGATATCGTCTTTGCCGATCATTCCGCATAAGGCACACTTATGACCAAGTGTTGACAAGACCTTAATCACATTGGCGCAACTTCCTCCAAGTTTTCCTTGGGCATGGCTTTCCTTTTTTGGAGCTGCCTCCCAGATCTTATCTACCAGTTTTCTGTCTGTTGTCAGGAAGGTATCCCCCTTGACAAGTCCCTGCTGTTCGAGGAAAGCGTCATCGACAAAAGCAAAGCTGTCAAGAAAGGGGTTACCGATGCCAAGGATGGTGTAAGGATGGTTGACATTAACCATTCTTAGCTTGTTTCTTTTCCACCTTTTTTGCCTTGCGCTCTTTAGCGTTCATGACGGGCTTCTTTTTGTCTTCTTTGCGATGCTTTACTACTTCTTTTGTCATAACAACCTCCATGTATGGATTTTTTTCTTTATCTTGCAATTTTTCTGCCTTTTTTACAAGAGACCTGCATCTTCCTGTGGTATAGGGCAGAAGAAGAATGCAGAATGAGGAATGCCAGACACGCATTTTTCACAGGAAAAATGCGTGTCTGGCATTCCTCATTTGCAAAAATAAGCTTCATAAAAATAACTCCAGTAAATAACATTAAATTATTCACCGTTTACATAAAACACAAATAACGCTTTTTTCATGAAAACACCCTTAAAGCCTCCTCCTAGCATTAGTCTCAGAGGATTTATCTGGAAATTTCTCCGCATGCAGCCGTGGAGCTTTTTCTTCATTTTCCTCCTTTCGATAGTGTGGGCGATAGATTCTACAGTCTGGCCGTATCTACTGAGATTAATCATCGACACGCTCACAGCCTATGATACTAACCGCAGCGAAGCATGGCACGCATTGAAATGGATGTTAGTGGCGGGTGTGTTTTTATGGATATTCGTAGAAGTATCTTTTAGGACGCGCGATTTCATACGCGCACGCGCGTTTCCCAAGCTGGAAGCAGATATTCGCATGGCGATGTTCGATCATATCCAGCATCACTCTCCGAAGTACTTTAATGAGAATTTTTCCGGCAGCCTTGCCAATAAAATCGGCGACATGACTTCACAGGTGACAGCGATGCTGGAGAACTTGATGGTGTTCATCCCTGCTGTGCTCGCTTGCATTATGATTGTGACGTTTTTTGCAGAGATCAACACTGTCTTCGCTTTAATCCTTGCTGTTTGGATTGTCATCCATTTCGGGGTAAGCTTCCTATTTACCAAAAGATGTGTCGACACCTCCAACGTTCACGGTGAGGCCCGTAGCCTCCTCGCAGGGAAAATCGTCGATAGCTTTACTAACAACTACACCGTCAACCTCTTTGCCCAATTTGCCTTTGAAAAGCTCAGAATAGCCTCATTTCAAAAGGTAGAACAAGAAAAAAACCACATCGCTCAATACAATATCGCCTTAATGTTAATGACTCTCTCTATCTTATACCTCATCGGCATCACCCTCCTGAACGGCTTCCTTATCCTCTTCTGGACCCAAGACAAGGTGACAACGGGCGAAGTGATCCAGGTATTCAACACGACTTTCAATGTCCTCATGCTAATATGGTTTGCTGTCGACCTCATGCCGCAATTTTTTAAGTCGATAGGCATTGCCACGCAAGCACTCACGGTGATGAATGATCCACAAGATGTTGTCGACCCTCCAGGCACACCGCCACTAGTTGTGAAAAGAGGGGAGATCGTCTTTGAAAATGTCTCGTTCCGCTATGGCGATACCAAGCTTTTTAGCGACAAACACGTCCACATTAAAGGTGGAGAAAAGGTTGGCCTTGTCGGCTATTCCGGAGCAGGCAAGTCAAGTTTCGTTAACTTGATTCTCAGGTTTTATCCCATCGAAAAAGGGCGCATCCTCATCGACGGACAAGATATCGCCCATACCACTCTTGAATCGCTAAGAAAACAGGTCTCTCTTATTCCCCAAGACCCCATCCTATTTCATCGTACCCTGAAAGAAAATATCCAATACGGCAAACCCCTTGCAACCGACGAGGAAATCGTCACCGCGGCTAAAATGGCCCACTGCGATGAATTTATCAGAAAATCACCAAAGGGCTACGCCTCCATCGTGGGTGAAAGAGGTACAAAGTTGTCCGGCGGCGAACGGCAACGGGTCGCCATCGCCCGCGCTATATTGACGGCTTCGCCGATCCTCATTCTCGATGAAGCCACATCATCCCTTGACTCTGTGACAGAAAAATTCATTCAGCAAAGCCTTGAAGGTCTCATGCAAAATAAGACCACACTCGTCATTGCGCACCGCTTATCCACATTGTCTAAAATGGATCGCATCCTCGTATTTGATCATGGCAAAGTGGTGGAAGAGGGGACACACGATGCTCTCATCGCCAAGGGAGGGCATTATGCCAACATGTGGAAAATGCAGGCCGGCGGATTCTTACCTGAACGAAAATAATTTTTAAAAAATCTTAATCGAATCTTAACATTTTTTTGATAACATGTAAAGAACAAACTTAACAAGTAATGTTACTATGGATATTAATTACGCAATTAGGCGCATGGACCTGCAAGGGTTCAATAAATTTTTGTTAGAAAAGAGAATTGGCGTCACTTTCCCTGTAACAAAATTCATGTACCCTCATTTGACTTGGGAAAAACACGGCTATCAAGGAACTCTCACAATTGACGAGTTAAAGCAGCACATCTTCGATAATTACAAAAGAGAAATATCCAAACTTGATAGATTTCCACATCTAACCGTTACTTTAATCGATCTACGCATAGAAAAAATTGACCTGGCTCTTTCTCTTGTGAATACGGTTGAAAAAATAGAAAAAATCATCGAAGACAAATGGTATAACCGATCAATAGGTTCTTATGCTTCTTATAGTGCCTTCAAATTCCGTGAATACATAAAGGGTAAAGAATCCAAATTCGATAATTATATCCAACAACTGAAAGACAAGAAAGAAAACTACATAACCTCTAAAATGGACATCCTGCTCAAACAACAACGAGCAGAGCAATCAAAACGCGATTCCCAAAAACCACAACAGAAATCCTATTCCTACAGTCAACCTAAGTCAAATTTCACATTCAGAGTTTTTACTTCTGGGAACAATTCTTTTCCTTTTGAGAACAATTCTTTTGGTGAAGCCGAATTTATGGATGCCTTTTTCGGGAACGCCTTTTTCGGAGGTAACTTTAATCAACCTCGATACTTTTATAACATCCCTCCACGCAATTTTACTGCTCCACCCCCACCCCCACTTCGACCGCCTGCAGAGGATCCCTATGAAGCCCTAGGACTTCCACAAGGGGCTTCTGAAAATACTATTAAAAAGAGATACCATTCCCTCGCCTTGAAACTCCATCCCGATAGAAACCGCAATGACCCAAAAGCAAAAGAAAAATTCCAAAGAATACAAAACGCCTACGAATCCCTCGTAAAAGCAGAATAATCGACAGAATCGACAGAATCGACAGAATCGACACCATGAACACCATGGTGTCTATTTCTCCATTTCTCCATTTTCACAAAAAGCCCTTCCTGATATTATCCTTTATTATGAACTACCGCATATTACTATTGTGCATCTTATGCACACTTTGCACACTTCAGTCTGTTGAGGCTGCAAAAGCTAAATCTACCTCTGAAATTTCAGCGCAAGAATCCAAGCTCATCACCCTGGTTAATGGTGAACGCAAAAAAAATCGCCTTCCCCCTTTGTCCCCTTGGAAGACCCTAACGCAGTATGCTAGACAGCATAGTCAAAACATGGCAGATGGACGGGTCGATTTCGGTCACGGCGGTTTTGAGTCTCGGGCAAAAAGCATCCAGAAGGCTGCTAGCTGTTATTCTGTAGGCGAAAATGTTGCCTACTGCTATTTGTATGATGATCCATTAAAAAAATCTCTTGAGATGTGGGTGGCAAGTCCCCATCATTACGAAAACATCCTTGGAGATTACAAAGAGACGGGCATTGGTATCGCATATGATGGCGACGGTCGTTGCTATATTACTCAGATGTTTGCCAAAAGACGTCCTTAAGTTTGGTTATTTTTTATGAAGCGGTTTTTGTGGACATGCCTATTTATAGGGGTAGTCGCTTATCTTTCTTTTGTGTTGGAGTTTCCTCCGACAACGACCGAAAAAACACCTGTAAAGGTCTTCTCCAATTCACAGTCAATTGTTGCCTGGGCTAAGGAACATTTGCCGCAAACGGGGATATTGGAAGTCAGTGATGGCTTTGTGTATCTTAAAGTTGACGATAGATATATCCACGAACTCTTTCCCATGTTGCATAGGGACCGCTATGAAAAGCCTCCTTATTTCCGTCGTCCTACTGCTGCAGGAGCTCACATCAGTGTGCTCTATTTACAAGACATTGGATCGCACAGATCTATTCCAGAGCTTGGCCACAAATTCTCGTTTACTTTGATGAATATCGTGTATGTTCCGCCGAGGTATCGCAATTATATTGTTTTAGAGGTCAAATCGTTAGAATTGGAAGCGTTAAGGGAAAAATATGGGTTGCCACCTTTGCTCAAAGGGCATGAATTTCATATAACTATTGCGAAAAAGAAATATTAAAAATTAATTGATATTAATTTCGAATTAGTGTATAATTTATATCAATTAATAATAAAAAATAGGTTTGGTTAATGATTTCAGAATCTTTTTCATATAATCCTTTTAGCCTGTCAACAGCTCATCAAGCTTACCACAGTACCTCCACTCCCATCGTCAAAGCAGGTAAAGTTACTATCGGCGCCATTTACGATATTTTTGTTAAAAATCCGTACGATCTCACTATTGGAAACGCCAAAACATTGGCTCAAACTGAAAAGTCTCTGTCATTAAAAACCAAAGTAGGCGTCTATGCTACTATCTTTTTTGGATCTTGTTATGCACTGATGCTTCATGGAACTTCTATTCACTTGCAGGGACGTGCCTTAGCAGGTGCTGCTGCTAAAACAAATCTAACAGCTATTGGAAAAGTAGCCGAAGTTCTGAAAGAAATAGGTAAACGGGTCTTCATCACCGGAGCCGTCCCTGTCTACGGGCTTTTCTACGCGTTGCCAAAGTACATCGTTCTCTCGATTCCTAAAGCTTTAACTTTCGTCGCCACAAAGATAGCAGCCGCTGCCAAGTTGATATTTCATCACGTTCTCCATCCGTTGTGGACCAAAGTGCTTGCTCCGGCTGGACATGCGGTTTTAACCGTAATAAGGTTTGTTGCGACAAAGATCGGTGAGACTCTCCAAACTATGGCAAAGATTGTATCGACAGTCGCTAAAGCTATTTTTAACCACGTCATGGTTCCACTTTGGAAACATGTCATTGCTCCAATGCTACGCGGGACTGTCCATGTCATAAAATTTGTAGCGACAAAATCCAGCGAAATCCTAAAAGCCGTCTCTGTAAAAGTATTTCAGGCTTCTCAATGGGTATTCAATCATGTGCTTGCTCCGCTGTGGGATAACGTGATCGTTCCTGTAGCCAAAACGATGGCCAATGTGATTGTTTACTTAGCCAAAGCAGTCGCGCACGCAGCTGCAAAGGTTGCCAGCATGGTTGCCAAGAGTGCTCAATGGTTTTTCAGTCATGTGATGGTACCGATTTGGAATAGGGTGGTTATTCCTACAGTAAACTTTTTGAACAATTACGTTGTTCAGCCCCTGACTGCTGCTTTGTATGCCGTTGCGGTAAAGATAGGACAAGCATTTACTGCTGTTGTCAATAACGCCATCATACCCGCCGCAAAAGTTGTTGCCGACGTTTCGTCAACAACCATGCACGCTATCTCCTCAGCCTTTTCTGAGGTAGGAAGTGCATTTACAGGTGCATTTGCATAAAGGTGCAAATTTCTTTAACCTATTGGAAACTAATATGATGCATATCACTTCAGTTGCCATTCAAACAGCCAATATTTTAGGCATTTTTACCGACCCCTTCGAATTTCAAGGCGACTACGGCACAGAAGTTAACCCAGTCAGAAATAAAGTTTTTGAGCTAATCGTTTCACGCGAAAGCCTGGCGAAGAATTATACTAATGCCGAAGTCAAAGAGCTGATGCATGTTGAAATTGCCAGCGAAGAAGAAATCAACGACTATCAACAGGCCTTGATAGTCCAAGCCCGCAACGAAGTTAAAGAGTATGGACCAACATTATCTCAGATGATCACTCCTGAACTGATTGAGGAAATAAAAAAGAAGCATGAATTATTTGTCGAATCCGATCTCCAACCGATTCTCGGCTTTATTGAACGTTACAAAGATCAAAAGGTTTTTCGTTTTTTGAGGAACAATCCTCCGGAACTCACAAGCCTCGATAAAATCTTACGTGATAAGGCAGCACGTGAAGGCAAAAGTTTTGACCTCCCGATTTTGGGATCCACAAAACTCCTTACCGGAAAAAATAGCTTCGAATTGAAAAAAAATCTCCTCGAAGCCCTGTTCACCAAAGAAATCTTCGATTCTACAAAGACGCAGCAATCTATCCTGCAAGCGTTGACCAAATTGAAACCAGGATATTTAAGCGAATTCCTCAGTCCCGACGCTGATAACAACGATTTGGCAGCCTTCAGTTCTCCTTTGGGACAAGTTTTTTTCTTCTGGATGTCACAATCCCTCAATTTAAATCTCATCGCGATAGATCCTGATATGATCTCTCAGGTCAACAAAGTGAAAGAGGTCTTCGCACACACTCTTGGAGACCCCAATGCCAGAGCCATCACTTTGAAAGAAAAACTGATTTCAGCCAATATCAGCGTCCTATTCACACAAGAGAGCGATGCGCTTGTTCCCGATATTCTCATCAATGATGGAATGTACCTTCCCATCGACGGTCAAAACATGCAAGACGGCACCATCGTTCTTCTCAGAAGTGACATGTGGGAATCCGATTATAAGATCATTCCAATTGAAGGCTATGAGGGCTATACCGAAGGTCGCATGAGCGTCGTCTTGGCCACTCAAAAAGGATCAGGCCAACAATTCCTTCTAGCATCATGTCATGGGCATTCTACAAAAGCGGAAGATGGCCGCTTGCAAATCCGTTTGATCATGGACAAGTTTAAAGAATTATCCAATGGCAATCTCCAACTCTTCATCGGTACGGATGCCAATACTAAATCTGAAGAAGATGTCCGACTGTTTAGGCAGCAACTAGACGAATTGAGCCTGACAGCGCCAAGTGTTGGTCCTACAACCGTCAAAAAGCGCATGGTCACAGCACAAAATGCCAAAGCTGGTAAAGCAGCCATCGACGAAGAAGATTACCTCATTACCCTAAAACCTGAAGCTGGCGGAAAACTTGGATTCAATCAAGTCACCGTCGGATTCCAAGAAGGTAAAGCCGATATTAAAATATCTTTACCAAACATGGACAACCAATCAGACCACTATCCTGTCGGTGCAGTCATGAGGCCTTTTTAAATTCTTGTTGTGTTTTCTTTGCGCCTTATGATAAGAACCTCCAACGCAGACACAACACTTGTAAGGAGGTCACATGCAACTTAATCGTTTTTCAGCAATCACCGGCCTTTGTTCTTCCCTTTTCAGTATGCCTCTAACTGGAGTGGATCAATTTCCTTCCATTGAGAAAGCATCGTTTTACCAACACCATTCACAACAACAGTGGGAAGTAGCCTACAACGTACTTCATATCTTGCGCCTCAAAGGACATGAGCATGTACTGGATATCGGATGCGGCAGCGGAAAAATCACGGCAAATATTGCAGGGAGAGTGCCTTCAGGGCACGTTATAGGAGTAGATTTAAGTCAAGGCATGATAGAATTTGCCAAGGACAACTATGAACCCTACTATTCCAACCTCACATTTGACCAAAGTGATATTTTTGAATTCGACGCCCCTTCAGCTTTTGACGTGATATTCTCTTCAGGTTCGCTACATTGGATCCTTGACCATCAACAACTGTTGACAAAAGTTCATAACTTGCTAAATGATCAAGGTAAAATTCTCTTTTCTATCCCATGCACACCGTTTCCAGAAGTGTCTGCTGTCTTCAGAGATATCGTCACAAATGAACCTTGGCTGACATATCTTCAAGATTATAACCACCCGCGCCGTAAATTTACTGCCGAAGAATACACTCTCTTGCTAACTCAAGCGGGATTCCATGATATCAAGATATCGCAAGAACCCTTTACATACTATTTTGAGTCAAAAAGAGAGCTCGCTGACTGGTATGCCGCTTTTTCCCCCATGCTGTTCTACATCCCTCAGGAAATGCACGAAACCTTTTTAGTCGATATGGTCGAACGCTATTTGCAATCTTATCCTCTCGATGAAACCGGCCGAATAATGTTTAAGCAGAACGAACTGATCATCCAGGCTTCGAAGTTCTAAGTAACACCAGGACTACGAAATTTTAACACAGAGCAATGTAGGGCAACGCCCTGGGTTTAAATATGTTAGAACATGCAGCCTCGTAACGCTGCAATAGATTTAGCGGGAATTGCTGATTTTAATTAAATTGAATTAATTTAAAATTAATATTATCATAATAATAAGTATTGGTGTGCTTATATTATGAGGTAATATGAAAAAATTGGATCTACTTGAAACTAAAGTCATTCAGCCTTTAACAGAATTAGAGTCTGATTTTCTCATCAAGGTCATAAAATCATTAGATGAATCCCTTGATGAAGAAGAAATCAAACACGAAGTCCTCAAATTCTTAGATGTAACACCAGAAAAAACTCGGATTTTTTCAGGCATCAATAGCATAAAAAACTACATGAAAACTCATTGTACTCCCGTTCAACAAAACGAGATAAAAGACGAATGGCAGCATGGTATGGAAAAATATGTACATGCCATCAATCATCAAGAGAAATTTCCTAAAGACGTTATCATCCCTTTGCAAGAGATTATTGGTATCTCAAATACAACGATGGAAATCTTTTACGCAGCAGGGCTAGATCTTTATCACCAACACCATTACAAAACAGCGTCTGATGTATTTTTCTTCCTAATTAATTTAAGCCACCTCTACTACAACATGTGGATCTCTTTTGCATTGGCCGAACAGAAGCAACACCATTATCCAACGGCTTTGAATGCCTTTGCCATGGCTATCATGATCAACATTGACTCTCCAGAACCGTATCTACATGCCGCCGAATGCTGCATGAAAATGAATGACACCCATGAGGCAAAACAATACCTCCAAGATGCTATGGATAGGATTAATCGCGATACAAAACGCTATTACGCTCTTCAAAATCACGCTCTAGAAATTAAGAAAAAAATTTATTAAAGTGAGGCAAATATGCCTGAAGACGTCGGAAAAATTCCACACTATCAAGTGAATGCTGTGGCTGCTCATGATGTGACTCAAGGCGGTTCTGATCCGATGGATATCCCTCCACCTAAATTAGGGGTAGCCATAGATAAAAAGGCATTTTCCTCTAATGCCGAAAGCTTAAGCAAATGTACCCAACAGGCACTTCAAGTCGTTGCATTTCCATTCCGGGCGGCTTTATTCATTGGGAGTCTTGCTGTGTTCGCAGGCGGAATAATCGCCAGTGCAGCCATAAGGCTCGCCACAATGGGAGTAACTGCTGTTAGCGCCTTTGCCGGAGCTGTTGCCGGTAGCATCGTTGGATTTGTATTAGGTGGTCCGATTGGTGCTCAATTATTAGGGGGGGTCGTAGGTGGATTAGCAGCTATTCCTGGGCTAGCGGCTTGGGGGGCTGGTGCAGTGGCTAGAATGGTGCTTATTATTCCCCTTATCATTGCCGGAGTTACAATGAGTCTTGCT
>Ga0364919_10306_pt1 | contig 14759 bp, 13 predicted proteins | sample SorcelJu500001C7_2_FD_206953 | JGI IMG/M metagenome (GOLD analysis project Ga0364919, IMG submission 206953) | Enriched cells from Trout Bog Lake Hypolimnion, Wisconsin, USA - BchlTB.June20.5000.01.C7 | ecosystem: Environmental > Aquatic > Freshwater > Lake > Hypolimnion/Profundal zone | place... | reverse complement strand
AGCCCGGACAGATTCTCGGAAGCAATGGGATTGCGTTTGTGCGGCATGGCGGAAGAACCTTTTTGACCGGCTGCAAAGAACTCTTCGACTTCGCGGATCTCCGTGTGCTGGAGCAGACGGATCTCGGTTGCGATCTTCTCGACGGAACAGCCGATAATGGCCAAAGTCGTAAAAAACTGGGCGTGGCGGTCACGCTGGATAATTTGCGTGCTCACGGGAGCGGGCTGCAGGCCAAGGCGAGCACATACCAGTTCTTCAATTTTAGGGGAGATGTTCGCAAACGTTCCGACGGCCCCGGAAATCTTCCCCACGCGGATCGCTTCGCGCGCCTCGCGCATGCGCGCCCGATTGCGCTCCATCTCCGCGTACCAGACGGCGACCTTCACTCCGAAAGTGATCGGCTCCGCATGAACCCCATGAGAGCGGCCCATTTCGACGGTGTATTTGTGGGTAAAAGCCTGCCTTTTCAGGATTTCGAGAAGGTTGTCCAGGTCCTGGAGAAGGATATCGGAGGCTTCAGTCAGCAGCAGCCCAAGAGAGGTATCCAGAACATCCGAGGAAGTGAGACCTTCGTGAATGTACCGGGAAGAAGGACCAACGAATTCTGCTACACTGGTAAGAAAGGCAATGACATCATGCTGTGTTTCCCGTTCGATTTGCTCGATCCCGGCTATGTCGAACGCAGCTTTTTCCAGGATGATATCTAAATCTTCGGGTGGAATGTGCCCGCTTTGGGAAAGCGCTTCACAGGCCGCAAGCTCGACGTCGAGCCACTTGCGGTATTTATTTTCAAGTGTCCAGATACGCCCCATTTCAGGGCGGGTGTAGCGCTCGATCATGTCCTTTTCTCCTCTCGGAACACGGCAAGATTATAGATTCATGATATTAAGATAGCTGTCCCCGTAGAGCTTCCGCAAATATTTTGGCATATTGCGGCAAAGTAAAGAAGTCTATCAGGAAAACAAGGACGGGCAAAGCAAAACCGGACCGATCAGCGCCGGGAGATTTTCAATGCCGTTGCCGGGCGCTCATATCTCCCTTGCAGGATGGGATCATGAAGGAGGATTTCACTTGGCACAATCAAAAAGGGCAGAGCCAAACGGCCCTGCCCCAAGACAAAACTCACTGAGAGTTGTGCTGCTACGCTTTTCTGAATTTCCTGTAGGCTGCCAAACCGGCCAGACCCAGTCCATAGAGGAACATGGTGCCGGGTTCGGGAATGGCGCCGGTATCAGGAACCGGGATGTAGTCGAGGAGGTCCCCGCTGGGGGTCATAAAACGGGGAGAGTCCCCATTGTAGGCATATGAGTCAAAGCCGTTATCCGCAAAAAAGGAACCCCATACGGGCGCAACCTGGGCATCGAAATGAATCGACAGAGTGCCGTCGTTCAGGCTTGTCCAGTATAAGGCGTTGGCGAAGGTGTAGCTCTTGCCGACAGTAGTCGTAACGTTGGCGCCGAGAATGGAACCGAGCGGGTTTGTTTCACCGGGTTCGGAAGGCGCAAATGTGGGAGAAACCAGCAGGTAGAAGTCTTTCAAATTTGAGCTCAGGACTTGAATGTTCGCAGGGGTCCCGCCGGAGACGGCATAGTTATACTCATACTCGGACTCTACGGTATCATAGCTGATATTCCAGGAAATGGTGAAGCCATTGTTCGCCAAACCGTTGTAGGAACCCCCGCTACCGGTATGTCCGTCACCGGCATACCGTGCCCCCGTACCATAAAGGAGGAGGTCAACGGGGACTTCCGGAAGAGCGGCCATTGCCGGCCCTACTGCCAGCAGCAGACCACAAACAAGAACCAGTCCAAACATTACCTTCCTTAGCATTATCTTCTCCTTGCCTGCACCTTCAATGCATTTTGATGTGAACGGTTCTGTTAAATGCTGACCGTGTCACGATGAAACGATAGCGATAACGATAGGCATACTACGATGCAAAACGCGAGCCATTTTCATAAGTAATTGATATGATAATAAAAGCTACTATCTATTTGCCGATACGAAGTCCGAAAACCGTAAAGTGATTTTACACAGGAAGGGGGGATGTTGTTGATGTATCGAGCGAAAAAGTTCAGCATTACAGATTGTTATCAAGGCATGCAGAACTGTAAAGAAATTTTACGCTATTCCTACAATAGGCAATCCCCAACACATGTTATCGTGCCTCCGATCAACCAAAACCGCTTCTGATGTGGACAATAAAGCTTCAACGCTCTCAGGGCTAGGATTCGTAACCAATTAGTGGATTGAGGTTGGTTGAGTAAAGTGAAGAAAATTTATAAAGATAGGGACTCGCCACTCTGAGCGCAAGGATTCATAACCGATATAGTGGCTTCAGGTTTATATGAAAGTGCCGGCCAAATCAGCCCACGGGGTCGTCCTTGTTGTCGGAGCGTGTAGGGTGGGCAAAAGCGAAGCGTTGCCCACCATCATGCAGGCGCCGACCAAAGGACAAGTCCTTAAGCGCAATAGAAAAAGATGGTGGTTCCCATTCAGCTTTAATATATATTTCAGTCTTTCATCGCAAAGCATGATGCTTATCGAGAAAGAGAGGACCGGCACAGCAAAACCGGACCAATCATCGCCAGGAGATTTTCAATGCCGTTGTTGGGCGCGCACATGTCTATTGCAGGAGGCATCACCACGTGCTTTGACCGCCTGAATCAGATCCACGGGGCGGCGCTTCAAATTTTCACAACCAATCACAGACAGTGGCGACCGGCCGGGCTTTCCCCGGAATCAATCGAACTTTTCAAGCTGAAATGGGAGGAAAGCGGGCGCGTTCCGGTCGCCGCGCACGATGCATACCTGATAAACCTTGCGGCGGTGGACAAGGAAATTCTATCAAAGTCGGTGACGGCATTTTCAGAAGAGCTCCGGCGTTGTGCCGCCCTGGGCATTCCCTACCTTATCATGCACCCCGGCGCCCATGTCGGCGAAGGTATCGAACCCGGACTCACCAAGCTTGCAGCAAACCTTGACAGGGCCATCGACCTCTCCGGCGCCGGCACGGTCTCCGTGCTCCTGGAAAATACAGCAGGACAAGGCACCAGCCTGGGATCGACTTTCGAGGAACTCAGCTTTGTCATTGCAAACTCCCGTTATGGTGATGCCATGGGTGTCTGCTACGACACATGCCATGGGTTTGCCGCGGGATACGATATACGCTCGGCAGAGGAATACAACCGCACAATGTCGCGCTTTGACCAAACGATTGGACTGAATCGGCTGAAGTTTTTTCATCTCAATGATTCCAAACGTGAGTTGGGAACTCATATCGATCGCCACGAGCATATCGGAAAAGGAACGATCGGGACCGAGGGCTTTCGGCTCTTATTGAACGATCCCCGGTTCCGGACTCATCCCATGGTTTTGGAAACCCCGAAAGGCAAGGATATGAAAGAGGACGTGGAAAACCTCGGAGTGTTACGCTCGCTGCTCGACAACAAATGAGTGGGGGAATGAGTGCAAAAAGGCAGGATCAATCACTGTTGACCCTGCCTCTCTGTTTCACTAATCCGACGTGATGAGTCCTTAGCCGAAATACTTCCTCCTGATCCCGATAAGACCGACAAGGCCGGAACCAAGGAGCCAAACCGCGCTGGGGATGGGTGTCTTCACCAGTTGATCCTGGCAGGCTACACCATTTTGAAAAACGTTAATGGCTTTGATGCCGTAGGCGCCATTTGCGTCCGCATAGACATTGGTGTGCAGAGTTGTTGTAACCAGGTTGAGGTAAATGTTGTTGGTGGGCGCGGCTACTTCATTTTCGAGCGCCCAAAGGGCGATCTGAAACTGGCCGGCATCAGCGTTTCGTAAACCGGAGGTATTATTGAAATCATAGATTGCCGCCAACGCCCCGCTCGTTCCTTTTGTAAACTCGTTGTAGAGCCAGGCGGTCCCGATGGAGAGCGGGTCTCCGCCCTTAAGGGGATCATAGCCGTGCGATGTGTCGAAGGCGTTGAATTTCGCCATGTCGCTCAGCGAATAGGTGTAGGTTTGGCCAGGGGTGAAATATTCATTTTCTTCGATGCAAAATGTCTGGAACCCTCCACTCCCTGAGTTATTAGTATGCTGCCCTTTTACCGTGGAGTCATAAAAGCCGAGAACTCCGTTCAAAGGATCGCCGGTCGTGGGGAGTACGGTAAACTCCCCCCCATTGCCGTAGGACCATGGGCCCTGATCGATTACGATCGATGCCATCGTTGCCGGTGCAACCGCGAGCACGATGGCAGCCAGTAAAATTAATTGTAATTTTCGCATGGCTCCTCCTCTGTGTTGGTATTTTCGCCAAGAGACACCGCAGAACCCAAAACATGCCAAGGCAGATTCCCAGCTCAGGAGTCGGCGTGAGATATTTTCTGAAGTTCGCCGGCGCAATACCGCTCTACTGCCCCTCCTTCGTGAAACCTCCTGAAGGATTCACGCGAATATTACCTGAGGGAACCAATCGGCACATTTACCCTACTTAGAGGCCCAAGGCTTTCAGCCGGATCTTCGGAGCATGTTTACTCAAACTCATTTATGATGGCGTGTATTCTGGAATTTACTATAAGTAAAGGGGGATTCTACGGGGGAGAAATGGGTCATAAACGTTCCCAATCAGGCAAGGAGCCTGATCGTAATCCAGTATTTACAGCAGATTGGAACAATCATTATCATTATGTATACAGTTCCGGCAAAGGAATAACTTGCAGCAACGGTTTCGCTTCTCATACCAACTCTGAAAACCTTCGATCTCCGCAAAATAATTGTATAAACGTCCTGTGCTAACCAAGGCAAATCCACCGATCGGGAAATTGCCTGAGGTTGGGACGATCGCTTTCATTTTATGAATCTGTGAGAGAATCATTATCATATTGGATATTGTCCACTTCAATGCCTCATGCAGGAACGCTCCCGTTGGAGGACCGGATCTGCCTTTGGAGCACCATGGGACCATGCCGGCAGGCATACCAATTGAGCATATTTTACTTCTGATACGATTTATCGATGACTTTACACGATATATCTTCTTTTTGCTCAAGTTGCCGGATATATAATCATAATCTATGGCATGGATACATTCCTATCCCCTTTGTATCCCGCAAATTCCCCGTTTACAATAAACTAAAACAGTGTTTTAGTAGATTCCAAGAGCATCTCTTTAGTTACTTTCGAAACCAGCAAAGCCTAACCTGTCGTGAGACAGGGGCGGAAAGCCACGGATCTCTCCCCGAGATGGCCGGGTTGTCTGAATTGATTGTTTTCCATACAGAGGGAGAGTGTAAGATGAAAAAAGGGCTTGCAGTAAGCGTGTGCGCGGGGTTGCTGTTCTTCGCAGCCTCCTTTACCGCGGCGGAGGCTTCTCTTACAGATTTTACCATTACCTACACCGCTGATAATCAGATCGATACTTTGAGCGTTCAGCAAGGAGCAACCACGACCGGCCTTACCCTCGGTCCCAACGTCGCCAACTGGCAGGCGGCGGATTCTGTAAAGGTAACGCTGGAAAGCAGCCAGAAATTCGATATTGTCTGGCAATGCGAAAACTGGGTCCCCCCGAAGTGGAACACTTACAACAACCCTGATAACCCTGCCGGACTCTTGGCGCAAGTTACGTACGGCGCCAACACCCTTCTCTCCGGAGTAAATACCGCCAATGTGACGTGGCAAATTTACGACACCGGTAAGAGCCAGTGGGTATCAGCTTCAACCTGGGGAAATAATGGCGGCAGTAACATTTGGACATCCGTCAACGGTGGACCGGTCGGCGGTATAGGCACGGGCGCACAATGGCTGTGGGACAAAGATAACACAACGCCGCAGTCTGCTACAACCCTCCTTATAAGGGCGGACTATAGCCCTGTCCCGATCCCCGGCGCCTTCTGGCTGCTCGGGTCCGGACTGGCCGGAATGATTGGGGTCAGGAGGAAGTATTTCGGCTGATCGATACACAGTTCATGCATTAAAGCGCGAGGCTGAACCGGCAAAAGCCAAGCCTGCCGCGAGACAGGCACGGAACGCAGCGGTTTTTCTTCCATGAAGACCGCCGGGTTGCCGTGTGAAGCGCATCGAGTCGATTACAGGAGGAGGTCGGGAGCATGAAGAAATGGTTTACATCAGCTTTTGTTATTGTGTGTCTTGCGTTCACTGTGGGAATTACCGGCGCCTGGGGCAGCACCACGGTCTTTTCCGACAATTTTGACAGTTACCTGATTGGCGACCCGGCATCCGGCGGTACGCTGCCAGGCTGGGATGTGCCGAACTCTCTAAACTGGAAAGGCGCCGGCGGCTGGTATGTTTCAGCGGGGAGCGTGGACCTGATCGGCACGGGGACCGCGTATGGCGGTGGAACCGTGAGCAGTTGGGACCTCATCCACGGAAACGGGCTCTACATCGACCTGGACGGGACCACCAACCAGGGCGGGACCCTGGCGCACGACCTCAGCTTACAAGCCGGGAAATATGTACTCACCTTCGACCTTGCCGGCAACCAGCGAATCAGCACGCCCGACCTGGTGACTATCCACGTGTCGGTGGGCACGTTCGTCGACCAGGTAATTACCCGCAACATGACAGACCCGTTCACAACGTACAGCATCCCATTTACCTTGCCGGGCGCGTCTACAATCACCTTCTCCTTTGCAAACGCGGGCGGGGATAACCAGGGCGCTCTCCTCGACAGGGTGAGTGTGTCGGCCGTCCCCATCCCCGGCGCCATTTGGCTGCTCGGATCCGGGCTGGTTGCCTTGATTGGGGCACGGAGGAAGTGCAGAGCGTAGTTTGGCACCGCGTAAAGATTCCTGGGCAGGGTCATCGGCAAAATGGCCCTGCCCTTTTTATTTATCTGGTGTGGGATTCCTTAAGTCCATGTATACATTCGAGCGCACCCTGTAACTATGTTGCGTCGTTCCCGCTCAAGCGGGAATCCAGTGGTTTGTATCCCTCTTTTAATTCGATTATTTTTATTACTTTTGAGAATACTGGGGTATTCTTGTTAAGATACCGAATATAACAAAGATATCTTCCAGCATGGATACATTTGTACCCCTTTCGTATCCCCTAATATCTCCGTTTACAATCCATATTTATGGTGTTTGACTACATGCTAAAGTCATCAGTATTGGGTCACCATTGAAACCAGCCAAAGCCAAACCTGCCGCGAGACAGGGGCGGAAAGCCGCGGATCTCCACGTTTCCTCCAGAGATAGCCGGGTTGCCTGGAAATATGTTTTCCTATTTCAGAAAGGACGGAGGGTGCGGGTCCCCACGCCGGGCAGCCGGGTTGCCGACGAGTGCAATTCTGTTGGAATTTTGTCGGATACGACTATCGGCGAAAAGATTTGGGGCCGGCCGTCAACCACGAAATACCCTAATCTCAAAGGAGGAGAATATGAATAAAAGGGCCACTTTGATCGTATTGACAATGGCACTGATTGTCATGCTGCCCGGATTATCGCTTGCGGCATCGACTTACAGCGAAGATTTCTCTGCCGCTACCGGGGTCCCACCGATATTGAGCTCGAGCGTGGACGGTACCTTCAGCCAAAAATGGGCTGCCACCAACTATTACATAGGCGGCCTTGTAACCGAGCAGGGCTGGACATTTAGCGGCCAGGCTTATCTCGCGGAAAATGCGCAGAACGGCGACAAGGCAATTCTACTGAATGAAGGCGGCGGCGGGTTGGGTCACGGATCGATGTCCACGATGATCAGTAATGCAACCCCTGGGAATTACCAGCTTTCTTTTGAATACTGGGGAGACAACAGACCTAATATCCCTTATCAGTTTACAGTAAGCGTTGGTTCATCCTCGCAGACGATAACAGGCAGTTGGACTCAGGCAATGAGCGGCACCTCGAACACAGCGGTCGTTCCCTTTTCGCTGGCGAGTTCGGGGAACATACAGTTACAGTTGTCTTTCCTGGATAAAAGCAGTTACCAGGCTTCGGCTATCATTGATAACATTAAAGTCAGTTCCGTCCCCCTCCCCGGCGCTATCTGGCTCCTCGGGTCCGGGCTGGCCGCTTTGATTGGGGTCAGGAGGAAGTACGGGGCGTAGTTTGGTATGGCGTAAAGATTCATGGGCAGGGTCATCAACTAAAGGACTCTGCCCTTTTCTTTTATTTGTGGCACCAGAGACTCCTGCTCGGAATACACGTTGCGCGTGTATTGTGATTCTAATCCGATGATTTCGATTACTTTTGAGAACACTCGCGTTTTCCGGTTAAGTTACCGGATATAAAAAAGATATCCTGCGGCATGGATACATTTGTATCCCTTTTGTATCCCCTAATATCTCCGTTTACAATACCTTTGAATGGTGATTGAGTGAACGCTAAAGAGGTCTGTTCAAGCATCTACAATACCAGTAAAAGCCAAACCTGCCGCAAGGCAGGGACGGAAAGCCGCGGGTCTCCTCGTTTCCTCCTGAGATAGCCGGGTTGCCTGAAAACTGAGGACCTATTAAAGGAGGAGAAGATGAATCAAAAGGGCTTTTTCGTCGCGCTGGTTTTTGTGGTTTTACTGTTGTTTTTTGGCAATGGGGTCTCCAATGCGGATACCAATCTCATCCAAAACGGCAGCTTCGAATTTGGAGTAGACTGCAACGGGGGGCCGGGGTTCAAGACGATTTTTGGTGGCGATTCTTCATCGATCACAGGTTGGACAGTCGGTGGACATAGCGTCGATTATATCCAAAGTTATTGGCAGGCATCCGACGGGATCAGAAGCATCGATTTGAGTGGAAATGCGCCGGGTTCTTTAAGTCAGAGCTTTTCCACCACTGTTGGGCAAACGTACAAAGTGTCGTTCGATTTGGCTGGAAACCCCGATTACGGCGCTAACAAGACGGTAGGGGTTCAGGTGTCTGTGGGCGTGATCGACCAATCTTATACCTTTTTCCAGGCGGGTAACACAAAACCCAATATGGGCTGGACCCCGGAAACTTTCACCTTCATAGCTAATAATAGCAATACCACGTTGACATTTACCAGCAAGACCGGAGACGCTTATGGCCCCGAGCTGGATAATGTCAAAGCAACTGCTGTCCCCATCCCCGGCGCCGTATGGCTCCTCGGGTCCGGGCTGGCTGGAATGATCGGGATCAGAAGGAAGTATTTCGGGTAGCCGGGTAGTTGAGTCAGAAGAAGGAAGAAGGAGAAATCTCAAATGAAGATAAGTATTGTTGTCTTGATGACTATCCTCTTGTCGTTAGTGCTTGTCCCGGGGTTGCACGCCTCAGGGACCGTTGTATTCAGCGATAATTTCGATACTGAAAATGGTGGAAAAGCAGCCTTGAACTATACCGGCTTCGCGAATTGGACCGTGACCGGCGGCGGCACTGTCGACCTGATTGGAAATGGCAGCTGGGATTTCCTGCCGGGCCATGGAATGTATGTTGATTTAGATGGTTCGACATTGAACGCCGGTTTGATGGCGCATGTGCAGAGTCTTAACGCCGGTTCCTATGTGTTCAGCTTTGACCTTGCCGGAAACCAATACGCCGGAAATAGGAACCAATATCCCAATACCGGCAATGAAACGGTTACGGTGTCGGTCAACAACATCTCCAGCACTTATATTTTGCCACCGACGCAAGCATTTACAACCTATTCTATCCCTTTTACGCTCAGCACTACCGGGCCGGTGACGCTTTCGTTTCACGACGACAGCCACGACAATATAGGAGCGCTTCTGGATAATACCAAAGTCTCCTCGGTCCCCCTCCCCGGCGCCATTTGGCTTCTCGGGTCAGGGCTGGCCGCTTTGATTGGGTTCAGGAGGAAGTGCGGGGCATAGTTTGGTATGGCGTAAAGATTCACGGGCAGAGTCATCAGCAAAAGGGGCCCTGCCCTTTTATTTGAATTGCCATCCTTACGGGACAAGATTACCCCACTTGGGGTACCAGGGGCTCCCTCTTGGGATACACGTTACGTCGGTATTCTGCTTTTTATTCGATCATTTTTATTACTTTTGCAAATACACGCGCATTCTGTCTAAGTTACCGCATATAATTACGATATCAACAGGCATGGATACATTTGTATCCCTTTTGTATCCCCAATAATCTCCGTTTACAATACCTTCGAATGGTGCTTGAGTGAATACTAAAGAAGTCTGTTTCAGCATCTATCGTACCAGTAAAAGCCAAACCTGCCGTGAGGCGGGGACGGAAAGCCGCGGATCTCCCCGAGACAGCCGGGTTGCCTGAGCAATTGCCTAAATCTGTCTTTCGGGGAGGTACAAGATGAAAAGAATGTACTTGGTTTATGTGTGCGTCGGCTTGCTGCTATTGGGAATCCCGGCTGCCGGCGCCTGGGCTTCCTATGATGTTACCATGTACTCCACCGCCGACAATATAGTCGACACGATAACGGTCGAGCAGAGTGGAGCATCGAATACGACCACGGTCAACTACAATAACTGGCAACATGCATACCCCCTGGATCTAAACACCGTGCTAAACACCTTCGATCCCACCAAGAACTTCGCTATTACCTGGAAGTGCGAGAATGTGGGTGATTACAACAGCGGAAATCCCGCCGCCCTGCTGGCCCAGATCAATCTCGGCGCTACTACGCTCTACTCCGGAGTCAACACGGCCAATGTGTTGTGGCAGGTCAGCACCGACGGGAAAAACTGGGCTACGGCTACCCCTTATGGAAATAACGGCGGTGGCAACATCTGGGGCAATAACCTTAATGGTCCGGTCGCCGGCATATCCGGCAGTGCGCAATGGATTTGGGACGATAAGAACTTCGCCGCAGGTAAGGACCAAACTCTTCTGGTAAGAGTGGAGGCCGTCCCCATCCCCGGCGCCTTCTGGCTCCTCGGGTCCGGGCTGGCTGGGATGATCGGGATCAGGAGGAAGTATTTCGGCTGATTGATACAACAGATTGAAGTACATGGGCAGGGTCATCACCAAAATTGACCCTGCCTTTATATTTGAGCAGCCATAACCGGTTTGCGTTATTCCTGCCCTTACGGGATGGAATTACCAGTATACGGTATCGAAATGGAAGCAGCCTCACTCATTGCGCAACAAAGGGCCACTAACATCACCACTATCGTGAGCAGTTAAATTCTGATCGAATAAGAGAATCATTATCAGCTTTGATTGGCTATCCAAATGCTTGATGCCGTGTTGTTATCCTTGCCTGCCAAGGCTATTATTTGAGGCGCCATGGTCTCCTGCCCAGGATAGACGCTGATGTGTATTCCGCTTTTGATCCGACTATTTTTATTACTTTTGAGAATACACGCGCATTCTGGTTAAGTTACCGGATATCACAAAGATATCCTCCCATATGGATACATTCGTATCCCTTTTGTATCCCCTAAAATCTCCGTTTACAACACCTTTGAATGGTGCTTGAGTAACGCTAAAGAAGTCTGTTTCAGCACCTATAGAACCAGTAAAAGCCAAACCTGCCGCAAGTGTTAGCGGCGGCGTGAAAATGTAGCAAAAATAGCGGTTTGAAAATGTTTAAAGATGTGAGGATGAGGGCCGCCAGCTCCAAAGAGTACCATCGGTGCCGGCGGCGGTTGCGTTGAATAGGATCAGGACTCGGTCTCGCCCTTCATTCGGTAACTCTTGCCCTCAATGACGATCGTCTCTGCATGATGGAGTAGACGATCAAGTATGGCTGAGGTAAGAGTTGAATCGTTGTTGAAGATTCCGGGCCAGTCTTTATAGGCCCTGTTCGAAGTGATCACCAGCGATCCCTGTTCATAGCGCAGGCTGATGATCTGGAAGAGCAGATCGGCGCCATGTTTGTCGATTGGAAGGAACCCCAGTTCATCCAAGCAGAGCAAGGATGGAGCCAGGTATCTTTTAAGTTCTGATTTCAGGCGATTTGCCGCCTGCGCCGCCGACAAGGTGTTGATAGCATCAACAGCCGTTGTAAAGAGAACGGATCTGCCTTCAAGGCAGGCAGCATAGCCGAGGGCGGTTGCAAGATGCGTTTTCCCAAGGCCCACTCCGCCGAGCAGGATAACGTTTACCTTATCATCGATGAACTTGAGACGGAAAAGGTTCCGGACGGTTGCTTGGTTGATTGCGCTCGGCCAGCTCCAGCGGAATTGCTCAAGCGTTTTGACAACCGGGAAGCGTGCAAACCTGATGCGTCTTTTAATGGAACGTTGCTGACGCAAACCCGCTTCTCCATCGGCAAGGGCGGTAAGGTAATCCACGTGGCACAAGCCTTTTTGAGCGGCCTGGTTGGCCAGCGTATCGTAGTTGTCCCGCATGAAGGGAAGGCCAAGCAACTCCAGATGTGTTGACAGACCTTGCTTGATCGGCGCTACGTCGGTAATCTTGTTTTTTCCCATTGCTTCAATCCTTCCTGGTCTCTATTTGGTAAACGGATAGGTCCGGCTGTTGGACCTCCAGCTCCAGTAGGTCAGATCTTCGGGTAAGATGCAGCGCTCCGGGTTCGGGCAGGCTCCGTGTGCGCTGTTCGCAAAGATTTGTGATGTATTCACAGGAAAACGCCTGGAAAAAGAATGCATCCTCGATGGCCCTGGCTACCGGCTCCTCGCCGTAGATTTCACTCAAGGCGACAATCTTTTCCACGTGATGGCGCGGACTCATGCGGCGTTTTTCAAGCTCGCGGTAGTATTCCTGCGCTTTGGGGCTAAGGGTGAGAAAGCGCATGAATATCTTCTGGTCTCGGGCTTTCCTCCTCTGAGCGATCAAAATTTTCGGATGGTCCGGGTCTTCAATGTCTTTATTTCTGTCATAGGATCTTGCGTGGCGGGCAATGAGCTTCTCCCCGCAGTAAACGCATATCCTGTCGGGATATGTTTTGAGTGTAAGATTTTCCCCGGCATATTCCGCTGGAACGGAGTAGTGGTTTGAGTCAACACTTATTCGGAACTGCGTGGAAGCTCGGACTTGGGTGATTGTGCCGATATCGTAAGGGTGAGGCGGAAGATGCAAAAGGAATGCTTTTTCTTCCGAAAACATCTCGACGGGTTTTCTTCTGGTTTCCCCGTGGGTTCGAACATTGGCGATGGTATCGAGCCATTGTCCGGAAACGTTCGCCATGGCGTCGAACTGGGGAAGATCAAACCCGGAGAGAAGATTTTTCTTAACGTAGCCTACCCCGTTTTCCACACGCCCCTTTTCATTGCCCTTTCCCACGCCACACGGGATGATTTTGAAGTCAAAGTGGTTGGAGAAGTCGAGGTATTTGGAGTTAAACACCGGGGCCTGCCCTATGATGCGTTTGAGTACGGCGCTTTTGAGATTGTCGACCATAATCTTCCGGGGAACCGCGCCGAAGGCGGCGAAAGCATTTTGGTGGCAAGAAAGCCAATGCTCCATCGTCTGGGAAACCGTGAACTCGAGATACATCATCCGGCTGTAGCAAAGGACCATGACAAAGAAGCTGAGCCTTCTGCTGCTCTCGCCCACCCGGATAGTACCAAAGGAACCCCAATCAACCTGGGCACACTCGCCGGGGGCAAATGCGAGTTTCAAAAATGCCGGACTGCGCCTTGGACGGACCTTATGTACGTAGTCTTTTACAATGGTATATCCGCCCTCAAAGCCTTCCTCGCGGATCTTCTGAAGGATTTGAGCGGAGCTGTAGGCATGAGTTTCAAGCATCCGGACGATCGAGCCCTTAAAAGGATCGAGTTTGCTTGTACGCAAGACTCGCGCTCTTTGCCGGAACCGGTTTTCCTTTAACCACTTGGAGACTGTGCGCGGATCGAGACCAAGTTCTTCCGCGATCTGGTTTGCGCTCAATCCTTGTTGCTCGTGATAGTTCTTGATCCTTGAAAACAGGTCGAAGTCGATCATGAGCCTTCTCCTAAAATTTGCTTAAACATCTGGCCGATGGAAACAGGGGAATTCATTTGGGTCCTGTTTAGGGCCAGCGGAGCGCTTTCCAATAAAGGCTCAAGGGAGAGCACCTGATAGAGGGGGTTTTCGTAGGCGACAAGGCGCGCGCGGATAAGGTTTTGCCGGGCCGAATCCAGGGTTTGCGCATCCATGCAGAGCCTGGTCATTAGAGACGGGTCGGAGTAGTAGCTAAGCCCTTCCTGGTCGGCTACGGTGACTAAAAACAAGTAGAGCGCAAGAGCCGGATGCGAGCAGGATTCAATGTGGCGGTCACGGACCAGGCGGTGGTCCAGCCAACTGAACTGACTGGGTATTCGGCGCACGCGCTGTGGGTAGATGGGACGTTTGTTGACCATAGATGCCTCCTGTGTTTTGAAGTGGGCCATTTAAAATATCGTTTCCCAATTCTTGCAGGCGGCGGGCTGTTTTTGCTATGTCATCTTGTAGCGCAGAGCCTGTTAGCTGAGCTATTAATCCAATCAAAACGGTTGGTTGCGATATCAAGACATCTTGTAACGCACTAGCAAAAGGGGGTTGGGGCTGGGCAAAACCGGCGTTAACTTTAGGATATTCCACAGCTTCGCCGGATGAGTGATCTTGTAACGCCTCTATCTTTCTGCGGGAATATCCCGGATGGGCCTCGCGCCACTCCTGTACGCGACGCACATTGAGTGCCCCTCGGAAGTAGTCACGGTTCTCCGGCTTATTTAGCCAACGCTTTTGGCTTGCTGCTTTGGCGGCTTTCCGACATACGGGTTCGGAACAATATCTTTGCCTCCGCCTGTTCCGATAGTCGGGGGGGAAGAAAACACCGCAGCACGGACATTTACGCTTTCTCGTTGGTTTCGCCATTGACCGCAAACCTCCTCGGGCCAATGGATCAATTGGGGAAGAAAAAGAATCAAGGAAGAAAAAGAACGAG
>Ga0364919_10256_pt2 | contig 14893 bp, 8 predicted proteins | sample SorcelJu500001C7_2_FD_206953 | JGI IMG/M metagenome (GOLD analysis project Ga0364919, IMG submission 206953) | Enriched cells from Trout Bog Lake Hypolimnion, Wisconsin, USA - BchlTB.June20.5000.01.C7 | ecosystem: Environmental > Aquatic > Freshwater > Lake > Hypolimnion/Profundal zone | place... | reverse complement strand
CTTGAAAAACCGGGCCATCACGTTTCCTTGTGACACATTTTATACCTGCGTTTTCCGTAGCTTACGATTAGAAACAAAAATCCCCACAAGCGCTCACTTAGACCTGGTCTCCCCTTTATACAAAAATAGGGCCTAAGGAGTATCTAAAAGAAGGTCGAAAAGTACTTTTTTCTCTTTAAAAACCACTATCTTTCAAAAGGGGTGTGGTACCGCAGGGCTCTTAAGCCACATAGATAAAAAAACCCGGATGGAGGGTATCCATCCGGGTCCGGGTCAGCTTACGCTAAACCGTCTTGAACTTAGAAATTCCACTGCAGGCGTGCGCCCAATTCCCAAGCGTCGTCGGCATGGTTGTTGCCATAGATCGGGTTATTTAAGAAAGCCCGACTGGTGTTGGTAGGAACAGGCAGAGGACAGAAAGCGTCGTCTGCGATCAGGTAAGCGCCGACCAATGTCAGAACAAGACCGTCCACGATTCCCTGGTCAACATAGAAATCGAGTTCGTGACCGATGCTGCCGGACATGTTGTAGAGTCCTGTTTTGGAGTTATAAGACACCGGCACCTCATTCGCCGTTCCGAAATACCAGTAAGAAGCAGACAGCTTGGTCTGCTCGGCCAACTGGTAACTCCCGCCGACCGTTACAGTCCACAAGTTGGTCGGGAAGCCGTAGCCTCTCCAGTAAACGCTGTCACCGGTCTGGCCGATGTTGGGGTTGCCCGTCGTGTTGTACTTGTAACCACGAACAGCGTAAATATCGTCACCCAGAACACCACCACCGATTATTTCAGAGAAGTACTTGGCGGTTGCTAACGGGTAGGTGAACCAATTCACGTCTTTGCTGGCAAGCCCACCAAAAGGAGTATCGGTTGGCTTGGTAGGCATATCCTTGGTGGTAGCGGTGCGGATCACACCATTCAGGTCCGGGTCATTGCTGATGTCAGGACCGGAAGTGTAGAAGCCGCCGATGTTCGCTGTCCAAGGACCGCAGAAGTACGTTACGCCTGCATCGACCATGAAACCTGTATAGTCAACCGACTGAAGCTTCAGGGGGCCGCCCGGCTGCGACGGCAAAAGATGATCCGAGGTTACCAGGTCAGCGCTGCCGAAGTTCTTCACGAAGTTGATGTAGGCCAGCAACCAATCCACCTTGTAGGTGAAGTTGAAGCCAAGGTCAAACAGGTAATTGTTACGAGGCTGCAGATTGCTCGTAAACGGGAAGGGATTAGCCAGGCCGCCCGCTGTGGTAACATCGGCAATGCCCGTATAATTCCTTACAGGAGTATTCAACGTGGTCGGGTTGATGCTGACATCACTGTTGTGAGCATCCTGGAACAATGTAAGCAATGTAGCCTTGAACGGGCCTTCCGCGTAATCCGCTGCCACCACTACCGTGTCGACATTGTAATTCGCGTTGGTACCCGCCAGTTCGTTCGTGGCGTCGAATCTTCTCTCCCAACCGTACTGGCCGCCGACATAACCCACGGTAATCTTGAACGGATCGAACTTTGTCACGAACATTGCTGCGGCAAAGTCATCGTCCAGGACCCAGGAATCGAGCAGATTGATCGATTGCACACCAATTATCGCAGTAGTAGGCGTTTGCGGAATGTTAAACTCGATGTAGGCGTTTTTCACTTCCACGCTTACCGCGTCCGCGCCCACATTGCCGCCCGCGTTCGCGCCGGTATTGCCTACCGAGGAACCGGTGTTGGCACTCATACCCCAAACAGCGTCACCCATTTCCCATTTCACTACCACTTTGAGGTTCTTGCTGGCAATGAAGGAGAAATAAAGGCGGAGCCGCTGATCGATGAATCTTCTGTTGTCGTTGGACCCGGTGTAGGCGGCGCCGACGTTGTTACCGTAGAAACCGGCATCGTTGGTTCCGTCGAATACGTTGTCTTCAGATTCGAAACGTACGCGGAACTGACCGCCATACTTGAATTCCACTGCCGCGAGCGCCGGAACGGCAATTGCGATAGCCACAAGCGCTACGACAAAAATCATCAGGTGTTTCTTCATGCTCTTTCCTCCTCAAAAGCTGACGGTAATACACTCTCTTTCTTTAATACGCCCCATCCTATCGATACTAATGACTATTTCACCTCCTCTCAGTTCGTTGAAGGGTTGACAATTTGCCCCTTTGCCACATTTGGAAGCCATCTAATGCGAAATTTTAGAGAATGTCAAGAAAAAATGTTAAACCTCTTTTGGGTTTTGAAGTCGGTTTACATTAACTTTACAAACCGTGACGCGCAAATCCGAACAAAAGACTTGCCATCGGAAATGGACCTGAATTATTGTGCATCTTGGGAAAAATCAGCCTAAAGGACTTTTTTTCACGAAATTGTCCCAAATTTTGAGTTCTTGAGCCGCATTTCTTTGAGATTGCGGCTTTAGGAAGCTGGCTCTTCCCATTAGTTGTCATCGGCATGTTGCCGGGAAATATTAATTGAATTTTTAAGGAGATTTGTATGTTGATCAGGAAACCAGCCGTTTTGTTCCCGTTGCTCCTTTTCGTGGCATTCGCTTTGGCCTCGAACTGTGTGGCTGCCGGACCGACCGGGGATACACCCGTAAAGATTGCGATTCTTCCCTTCACGATGCATACACCAGGGGAACTCAATTATCTCCAGAGCGGCATTCGCGATATGCTGACCTCTCGTCTTGCGTGGCAGGGCAAAGTTCAGGTGATCGATAAAACGGAAACGGAGCAGGTCGCAAAAGGAGCCAAGGACATATCACTCAATGACGCATTGCGGATCGGCGGTTCGCTTAAGGCCGATTACGTTCTTTTTGGGAGCATCACCGGGATGGGGCAGTCTGTCAGCATCGATGCCAAAATGGCCCCCGTATCCGGCAAAACCGAGCCGGTCGCTTTTTATGCTCAAACCAAGAGCCTCGATGATGTCATTCCACAGATCAACCAGTTTGCTCAAAATATTAATCAGAAAGTTTTCGGCAAACCGGGCGAAAGTACACAGACTGCTTCCTCCGAAGCTGAAATGCTTGCCACCAAAAACCCTGAATTTCTCCTGCCGGGCGCTATGGTCTCCGGAGACAAGGTATCTTATCTCAACCCCAACTTCGTCGAAATGACCCCGGAGGGTTCCCTCAGGCAAGCCGGCCTCTGGAGAAGCCAGACTATTCAGGGCGGTGTCGTCGGGATGGACCTGGGAGACGTTGACGGCGACGGCCGGAACGAAATAGTTACAATCACCCGCGACAAGCTGACCGTGTACAGAAAAGAGAACCAGGGGCTAAAGACGGTCGCCACCTTCGAGACGGGCAAGGTCGATCGCTTCTTATGGGTATGCGTGGCCGATCTCTACAGGGACGGCAAAGCCTATATTTTTCTTACCAACCTGCGCAAAAGAAATTCGTCCCAGGGCTCAGCGGACAAAGCAACAGACAACTTCGGAACGGGCGAAGATGTTTCCTCTTACGTCCTCAGCGTCTCAGGCGGCAAGGTCCAGGTCGTTGCGGAAAAGATCCCCTATTACCTGAATACGATACACCTGGGGCAACGCGGCAGGGTGCTCGTGGGCCAGCAAAAGGCGCAAAAGACCGAGGGCGCTTTCAAGGGAGAAATATATGAGATGCAGCTACGGGGCAATTCGCTTTCCCCCACCGCTGCCGTCAATACCCCATCCGGATGCAACCTGTTCAATTTTGCAAAAGCCGACCTCAAGAACGATCACCTGGAGGAATACATAACCCTCGATGATTCCCATAATCTGACCATTTTCAGCGGCGCCGGCGACCGGATATGGAAAGCGAATACACTCTTCGGAGCCACTACGAATACGTTCGAAGCCAAAGTTGAAGACCGCCGTTTCAATCAGGTCGATATTTTTGCGATCCATTCACCCATCCTGATAACGGACCTCAATAAGGACGGCATCCTCGAAGTGGTGCTCAACCGAAACACAACCAATTTTGACAAATTCCTGCCCGACTCCATGAAGGTCTACGAAAGAGGCGAGATAGTATCCCTTTCCTGGGATCAGCTCGGAATGGTCGAGAACTGGAAAACCAGGGAAATAGATGGACAGGTTACCTCCCTTAGGGTGGGCGACATTGATGGTAGCGGGCACAATCAACTCGTGCTCAGTGTTGTGCACCCCAAAGACCTGCTGAAGCTTTGGGATTCCAAAAGCAGTATCGTCAGCTACGATTTGAACGTAGGCGCGGCGCCGGCAAAACCGCCTCAGACCCCGGCACAGGAATCTACCCCCAAATAACTGAACTTCAATTCTCACGGCTGGATAAAACAGAATCCCTGTTTGCGGGATTTTGTTTTATCCCCCTGCAAATCTCTAGTACTACTTGATCTTAAAAACAACGATATCGTCATCCTCATACCATGGAGGACCCAATGTCCTGCTGAATTTTTCCACGAACCGCCTGACGCTGTTGTAATGCACCATAATGAAGTATTCTTTCCCGGGAATCATGTTTAATGCCATCAAAGTCTTATGGATGACGAGAGCAGCGCCGTGATTCCTCGCAAGAGCGGCATCGTTGGTAATGTCGATGACCTTGCTGAAATGTAATCGATCCTGCTTCTTATAAGAGGGCAGAAAATCGTCCAGACCCAACAACCCAAGCGAGAAACCGCTCTCCGCCTTAGATGGATCAGCCACAGTGAGATCGTGAGCGCTGCAGTTACTGCAAAATCCTGCTATCCTTGGCTTTTTGTCATAATGTTGATAGAAATAAATCAAATTATTATGATTACATATGTCAAAAGGATACTCGATGATTGCCGTAATATCCTTTAACTCTGGTAATAGGTAGAATGGCGGTATTTGTTCTTTTTGCAACTTAAATCCGGGATACACATTATGCTGCTCTGTATACCGCCAATTCGGAGCTGAGTAGGCCCCCTGAAATGCAGAGTGGTTTGTAAAATTATTCGGTTTTGTATATATTTCTGGAATAGGACCAAATACTAACAGCATACCAACGAACGCAAAAGGGATTAAACTGAAAAACAGTTGCCTTTTCCTGAATGCCGGAAAAGCACTACTCTCCATCCTCTCGCACAAACGCTCCAAGCCAATAGCTACCGCCAATAACGCCATGGGTACGGTAGCTATCATATACCTGAGTATGACTACCCCATTTCCAATACCAAATGGGTGGACGAGAAGAAAGAAGAAAAAATAACCCGGAATTATACTGGCAAAAGTCAAACCGATCAGCGGCTGCCTCTTTATGATCAAAATGCTCCCACCGATGAGCAGCAAAAAAAAAGCTACGGCCAAAGGAACGTTTGACGTGCCGCACAGAAGAAAAAAAGCGTCCTCGAGTCCGCTGAAACTGATGGCGCCCTTGAGCAGAGGGAGTTCTGAGAGGTGTGCAAACATTGGATATAGCGCCAGCGCCGTTAGCAGTGCCGTAAACAAGAATACGGTAAAGAATTGACGGCGGGATACGACGATCCCAAGGGAATTGAAGAAGCGGGAAGTACGTTTTCTGTTGCAGATCATCGAGAATGAAAAGATGAATGGAACGATGACAATAATTGAGGAACATGGATGCAGATAAGCTGCAATCCCTCCCAAAAGGACAACGAAAACCGCATACTTCCGATGACCCGATCTGATCCAATTGAAAAAGGCAAGCAGACTCCAGAAAGAAAAAAACATAATCAAAATGTAGGCGCGAAAAAACCTGCTGTAAAAGATAAGAAATGGAGAAATGGCTAATAAGGCTGAAAAGATTACGGCAACCCTCGCTCCAAAAAGCTTCTTTATTGAAACAGGTAAAACTATTAGGCTGACAAGTCCGACTAGCACCACCGGCAGGCGCAGCAATGTCTCGGACAGGCCCAGGGTATTATATAGCAGCATAGTATACGCGTTTAAAAGAGGACTTGAATTATCGGTTGGATTAATAGATGTGAATGCATCCAGTAACGATCTCCCAATTATGAAAGTTACGCTGTGCCATTCGTCATCGAGCAGTATTTGGTCTGTCAGTATATAGAGACGCAAAAATGTTCCCAGTATGAAAATCGGTACCCACAAAATAATGAAATTACGCTGAAAAAAAGATCTCCACAGGGAGTCCTCGGTCGTTGCCGGCGTGACTTGATTCAACTCAACTATGGGAGTCTTCCTTTTCTTCAAAGGCTTTTTCGACATGGCATCCTTCCAAATTGTACTGGATAATTAAACACGGAGTTCCGTCCTCTGTCCGGTGGCGCCGCCTTCCGTGGCGGCGATTCGTCTGCCCTCCGTCCCCTGTCCTGTCTTCCGTCCTACGGCTCGATGCCGTGTTCTTTCAAATAGTTCCTGGCTTCCTCGTAGCCAAGCTTCGCCGCTGCCTTGATATCTTCGGTAGCCTGGCTTGCCTTGCCAAGGACTTCATATGTCTTCCCACGGTTGTAATATGCCTTTGCAGATTCGGGATTGAGTTCTATAACTTTGCCATAGTCACTAACCGCCCGGCTCCAATCGCCGAGTTCTTCGTATGCCACACCCCGGTTGAAATAAGCCTTGGCGTGTTCAGGATCGAGGTCGATGGCTTTGCCATAATCCTCTATCGCCTTCTTTTGATCGCCGAGATATCCGTAAGCTGCACCTCTGTTAGAAAATACTTCCGCTTTATTAAACTTGTTGGTTTTAACAGCCTTGTCATAGTCATCAATGGCCTGCTGGTACTTGCCAAAGCTATTATATAAAATACCACGGTTATAGTAAGCATCAGCATAAGAAGGATCTATATCGATCGCGACATTATAATCCTTAAGAGCCTGGTTTGGATTGCCGATGGCCATATAAGCAGCGCCGCGATTATTATAGGCAGGGGCGTTTTTAGGATTGAATTCTACCGCTCTGTCAAAATCCTGGATAGCACGTGTGTAATTGCCCAAATTATTATATACAATGCCCCGGTTATTGTAAGCATCTGCATATCGAGGATTGATCTCGATTGCCCTGTCGAAATCCTCGATCGCCCGGGAGTATTTCCCCAAGCTTTCCAGAGTATGACCACGGTTGTAATACATGCAGTAATTATTTTTGGTGACGTTCAGGGCATGTTCGAACAAAGTGATGCTGTCCCGCCAATAACCTGCCTGTGCCCGCGTAAGGAGAAGAAAGCACAGGAGGCACAGCGCCGAGCAGGCGACAAGCACCTCTTTACCGTAACGCCGTCTCTTCAGGAGTTCCGGGAAACCCCAGGCCGCCATGATGAACAGGCCTATCGACGGTACATAAGTGTAGCGATCAGCCATGGCCTGGTCGCCCACCTGCACAATTCCGATGACGGGTACGAGCGTACCTGTGAACCACAGCCATCCCACCAGCAGGTAGGGGGACCTTCTTGCCGTCCGGATAACCGCAAATGTTACCGCAACCAGGAAAAGGACTGCCCCAAGGACCTGCCAGGACGGGCGCAGCTCAGGATAAGGATAGAACACGGAAAGATTGTCCGGCAGGATCGTTTCGGCAAAATAGATTACATAGGAAACAAAAGCATTTGCTATGCGCATGAACGGCGTATAGACTTCGATCGAGGCAACAGCGCCTCCTTCACTCTGGGCAATGTATGTTGCGACACATGAGAGTATTGACAGGGCCAGGAAAGGGATTTTTTCCAGGACCAGGGGCCGAATCGATGCCCATTGTAACTCCTTGTTTGCCGGCTTCTCCATTTCGGCTGTGATTCCCGGCGAGGGCTTTCCCGCTTTTACCTTTTTCCTGTGAGCAGCAGCAGGTCTGTTTGCTTCCCTTCGAATTTGCTGAACCGGTTTGCCCGCCCGTTGGTTCGAGTCTCCGTGCTTGAACCTGCTTCCCCCGAACCGATCGAGGGGCCAGTAGTCCAGCAGAAGCAGCACGAAAGGCATGGTCACCAGCATCGGTTTTGCCATTAAACCAAGGGCAGAGAATGCAAGAACAGCCATGTAGGTTTTTAAACACGGCCTCCTGGCATAATAGCCGTAACCAACCAGGGTGAGCATCCAAAAAAAAGTGGAAAGAACATCCTTTCTTTCGGAAATCCAGGCGACGGACTCCACATGGAGGGGATGAAGCGCAAACAAAGCCGCTACGAATGCGCTCTGCCAGGGGGCTTTCGTCATCCGGTGAAGAACGAAAAAAAGCAATAACATGTTTGCAATGTGAAACAGCAGGTTCATCAGATGGTGCAGGCCCGGATTTAACCCGAAGAGCTGAATATCCAGCATGTGGGATATCCAGGTCACAGGATGCCAGTTTGCGGCATGACCGGTCGTGAACGCCCAGCGTAGTCCCTGGAGAGTAATTCCATTCTGAATGTGGTCGTTCTCAGTAATGTATGTATTGTCGTCATAATTGACGAATCCGTAATTCCCGACCTGACTGTACGCCGCCAGAACAGCCAGTATCAGGAAAAGGTTGATCGCCAAAATGCGCTTGTCTGTGAACATCAAAAAAATCCGATCTTATTTTCTATATTATCCGGCAATTTGCGTAGGCAAAAGGAAATCTTTGTCTTCGTTTTTGTGAGCGCGACTGCAAACTGCTGCGCTTTCTACCAACCAATCCCCTGGCTTTTCAAAGTTTTCCCGGCATCCATGGAACCAAGCCTTGCCGCTGTTTTCAGGTCTTCCAGCGCCTGCTTCTGATTGCCGAGAAAGCCCTGAGACTTCCCCCGGTTATAATAGGCGGCCGCATAGCCCGGGTTGATTGCAATCGCCCTGTTAAAATCCTCGATAGCCTCGGTGTATTTGCCCATGGCGTTATACGTGATGCCCCGGTTAAAGTGAGCATTTGCATCCCGTGGATTGATTGCGACGGCAGTGCTGAAATCCTCGATCGCCCCTGCGTGATCGCCAAGATCGTCCCGCGCATTACCACGGTTGTTGTAGGCCATTGCCGATTGTGAGTCGATTCGGATCGCCCGGTCAAAGTCCTCAATGGCTCGGGAGAAATTGCGCGTGCTGTAATAAACGAGGCCACGGCCATTGAAAGCCGCCGCATACAGAGGATTGATTGCGATGGCTTTGTCGAAATCCTCGATAGCACGCGCCTGATTGCCCGTGTTGTAATAGGCGAGGCCGCGGCCGGTATAGGCCGCTGCATACTGAGGATTGATCTCGACGGCTCTATTGAAATCCTCGATCGCGCGAGTGTGGGCGCCAAGGAAGGCCCAGGTCTTACCACGGTTGTTATAGGTAATATGGTTATTCCTGGTTACGTTCAGGGCATGATCGTACAAGGTGATGCTGTCCCGCCAGTACTCGACCTGTGTTCGCGTGAGAATGAGAAAGCAAAGCAGGCACAACGCCGAACCTACGGCAAGCACCTCTTTGCCGTAGCGCCGTTTCTTGAATATTTCCGGGATACCCCACGCCGCCATGATGAACAGCCCTATCGAAGGAATATACGTGTAGCGGTCGGCCATGGCCTGGGATCCGACCTGCACTATCCCGATGACGGGAATAAGCGTGCCTGCAAACCAGAGCCATCCTACAGGCAGATAGGGAAATTTTTTCGCCCTCAGGATAACCGCAACGGTTATCGCAAGCAGGAAAACGGATGCTCCTGCAACCTGCCAGGTCGGAAGCGCTCCGGGATAAGGATAGAATACGGCGAGGTTTTCCGGCCAGATCGTTCCGGTAAAATAATTGAGGTACGAAACCAAAGCATTCGCTATGCGTACGCCCGGTGCGTACACTTCGCCGGATGCTACCGAGCCGGCCCTGTTCTGAACGATGTACGTCGCAACACACGAGAGTGTCGTCAGGGCAAGGAGGGGGATTTTTTCCAGGACCAGGGCGCGTATCGACGCCCGATGCAATTCGCAATTTGCCGGTTTACTCACTTCGACCGCAATTGTGGAAGGGGGCTTTCCTGTTTTTCCTTTTTTCCTTCGCGGGGCAACGGAGCTGTTCACTTCTGCTTGAATTGGCTGAACCGATTTACTCGGCTGTTGGTTCAAGTCTCTCCACCTGAACCTGCTTCCCCCAAATCGATCGAGCGGCCAGAAGTCCAGCAGAAGGAGCACGAAAGGCAAGGTTACCAGCATCGGTTTTGCCATCAGGCCCAGGGCGAATAACGCCATGACGGCAAGATACCTCCTGAAGCGCGTGTCCCGGGCATAAGAACCATACGCAGCCAGGGTGAGCATCCAGAAAAAAGTGGAAAGAACGTCCTTCCGTTCGGCAGCCCAGGCCACCGATTCCACATGGAGGGGATGAAGCGCAAACAAAGCTGCCACGAAGGCGCTTTTCCAGAGTGCTTTCGTCATCCGGTGAAGAACAAAAAACAGCAACAGCGCGTTGGCGATGTGAAACAGGAGATTCGTCAGATGATGCCACAGCGGTTTTAACCCGAAGAACTGAATATCCAGCATGTGGGATATCCAGGTCACGGGATGCCAGTTTGCAGCATGACCGGTTGTGAATGCCCAGTACAATCCCGGACCCGTAATTCCACCCTGAATATGAGTGTTCTCGACTATGTAGTCATTATCGTCAAGGTTGATAAATTCATTGTTTCCAACCTGGCGGTACGCTATCAGGGCGGTCAGTATCAAAAAAAAGTTGATTGCTAAAACACGTTTGTTCACAGACATTTAAGAAGTCCCTGCTATCTTATGGGGCATCCCGATATGTGCGGAGACAGAGGGAGGCCGTATCCGTATCTGAAAATGAAGGTTGCATACCGGTACGCTTCCTACCAATCAAGGCCTTGGCTTTTCAGAGCTTCCCCTGCATCCATGAAACCTAGCCTTGCCGCTGCTTTCAGGTCTTCAACCGATTTTGCTTCATTGCCCAGGGAAGCATGAGTCTTTCCCCGGTAATAATAGGCTCCCGCGGATCGCGGGTTGATTGCAATTGCCCTGTCGAAATCCTCGACTGCACGGCCGTAATTGCCCATGCTGTTATAGGCGATGCCTCGGTTAGAGTAAGCATCCGCATATCCGGGATCGATCTCGATAGCCCTGCTGTAATCCTCGATAGCCTGAACGTGATCGCCAAGGTCGTCCCGGGCATTCCCTCGGTTGTTATAGACCGCCGCCAATCCCGGATTGATTCGGATCGCCCGGTCGAAGTCCTCGATAGCCGCCCGGTAATTGCTCATTCTGTTATGGACAAGACCTCGGCTGTTGTAGACCTCTGCATAGAGAGGATTTATCTCGAGGGCTTTGCCGAAATCTTCGAGAGCGCGGGTGAAATTGCCCATACTGTTGTACGAGAGGCCCCGGCCGTTGTAAGCCGCTGCAAATAGAGGATTGATCTCGATGGCCCTGCTGAAATCCTCAATGGCCCGCTCCTGGTCGCCAAGATGGTGCAGGGCATTGCCGCGATTGTTATATATCGGCACATTGTTCTTTGTGACACTCAGGGTGTGATCGAATAGGGTGATGCTGTCCCGCCAGTACCCGACCTGCGTCTGCGTGAGAATGGAGAGGCAAAGAAGACATGAAGCCGCGGCCGCGCCCAGCAGTTGCTTCTCGTAGCGCCGTTTCTTCAGGATTTCAGGGATACCCCACGCCGCCACGATGAACAGACCGATCGACGGAATATACATATAACGGTCCGCCATGGCCTGCCCCCCCACCTGTACTATCCCTATAACGGGAACGAGCGTCCCGGTAAACCACAGCCATCCGACCGGCAGATACGGAAATCTTTTTGCCGCCGAAATCACCGCAAATGTTACGGTGACCAGCAACAAAACCGCCCCCAGAACCTGCCATAAAGGCCACAAACCGGGATAAGGATAAAACACGGCAAGGTTATCCGGCCAGATCGTTTTGACAATATAGATGACGTAGGAAACGAAAGCATTCGCTATACGCACATTCGGTGTAAAAGCCTTGATCGATGCAACTGTGCCGGCCTCATTCTGAGCAATGAATGTTACAGCACAGGAGATCGCCGTCAGGACAAAGAGGGGGATTTTCTCCAGGACAAGCGGACCGACTGATGCCCATGGTGCTTCGTGGTTTTGCGGTTTCCCCGTTTCGATGGTCTGTGGCGCGCGATTTCCGGCTTTTACTTTCTTTTTGCGCGCGGGAACATCTCTGGTTGGCCCCTCCCGGATTGCCTGAACTGATTTGCCAGGCCGCTGATGCAGCTCTCCGTACTCGAACCTGGTTCCCTCAAACCGGCCAAGAGGCCAGTAGTCCAGCAGGAGCAGCACAAAAGGCAAGGTCGCCAACATCGGTTTTGCCATCAAGCCCAGGGCGAATAATGCGATGACAACGAGGTAATTCTTGCAGCACGGCCTTTGGGCATAATAGCAGTAGGCAACCAGGGTGAGCATCCAAAAAAAGGTTGATAGAACGTCCTTTCTTTCCGAAATCCAGGCTACCGATTCCACATGAAGGGGATGAAGAGCAAACAAAACCGCCACGAAGGCGCTTTGCCAAAGCGCCTTCGTCATCTGGTGGAGAACGAAAAAGAGCAATAACACATTTGCCATGTGAAACAGGAGATTTGTCAGATGATGCCGCTGCGGATTCAACCCAAAGAACTGAATATCCAGCATGTGGGATATCCACGTTAATGGATGCCAGTTCGCGGCGTGATACGTCGTGAATGCCCAGATCAATCCATCTGTTGTAATCCCATTCTGGATAGGATGGTTATCGGTTACATATTCATTATCGTCGTAGTTGACAAATTCATAATGCACAACCTGCCGGAAAGCCAACAAGGTAATCACGGCAAGAAACAGGTAGATCGCTAAAACTTGTTTATTCTTATTCATAAAAATAGCCCAAATCTCTTGTAGGCATATGATGAAGACTTGCAAAGTGGGACAGGCGTCGCTCCCTAAATGATACCTTTCCTACCAATTCATCCCTTGCTTCCTTAAAAATGCCCTCGCTTGCTCGGAACCAAGCCTTGCCGCTGTTTTTATATCCTCGATTGCCTGATTTTCCTTGCCGATATTTCCATAGGTCATCCCTCGACCAAAATAGGCCTCCGGATTGTTATTATCAAGCGATATGCACTTGTCAAAATCGTTAATAGCTTGTAGATACTTGCCAAGTTGTCCGTATGCCAGACCTCGGTTAAAATAGGCTTTTACATATTCCGGATCGGAAGCAATTGCCATGTCATAATTTTCGATCGCTTTCGATTGATTGCCCAGTTCTCCGTAAGCAGCCCCCCGGTTACACAAAGCCTCCTCCAGATTTGGATAACTGTTCTCGACGGCCCTGTCATAATCCGCGATAGCCTGCCTGAAATTGCCGGAGCTCTGATAGAAAACACCACGGTTAAAGAAAGCGCCGGCAAGGTGAGAATCGAGCTCGATTGCCTTGTTATAATCCTCGACGGCCTGCGCGGGCTTGCCAAGTTCCACAAAACTGGTGCCCCGGTTGCTGTATGCCTGTGCATATCGGGGATTGATTTCTATAGCCTTGTTGAAGTCCTCGATGGCATGAACGTTATCCCCCATACCTTTATAAGCGATTCCGCGGTTATTATACAAAGTGAAATCATCTTTTGTGATGGTCGCGGCATGATAAAACAAGGTGAAGTAGTCCCGCCAGTACCCCACCTGTACCCACGTAAGGATGAAAAAACAGGCGAGACACAACGCCGATAATCCCGCAAGCAGCTCTTTTCCGTAGCGCCGTTTCTTGAAGATTTCCGGGATACCCCAGGCCGCCATGATGAAAATGCCGATCGACGGGATATACGCGTACCGATCCGCCATCGCCTGGCCGCCGACCTGAACTATTCCAATAACGGGAACAAGCGTACCCGTAAACCACAGCCATCCCACCGGTAGGTACGGAAATCTTTTTCCCGTCCGAATAACTGCAAACGTTACCGCAACCAGGAACAGCATCGCCCCAAAAACCTGCCATAACGGCCGCAGTCCGGGATGAGAGTAAAATATGGAAAGACCATGTGGCCAGACCGTCTTGGTGATATACAGGAGATAGGAAACGAAAGCATTTGATATGCGTATGCCCGGTGTGATTATCTCGATGGATGAAACCGCGCCGCCTTTGTTTTGAGCAATGTATGTTGCGACACACGAGAGAACCGACAGGACAAGCAACGGGACTTTTTCCAGAACCGGGGGGCGGATCGATGCCCATTTGAATTTCTGCTCCAGCAGTGTCCCCCGTTGGACGGTTTGTTCCTGTGCGCGATTTCCCGTTTTTCCTTTTTCCTTGCGTGTGGAAACAGGACTGCCTGCCTCCGTTCGCATCGCCTCAACCGATTCGCCCGGCAGTTGGTTCAAGCCTCCGCTGCTTCCCCCGAACCGCTCCAACGGCCAGTAGTCGAACAGAAGCAGCACGAACGGCAGAGTTACCACCATCGGTTTCGACATCAATCCCAGGGCAAAGAACGCAAGAACAACCATGTAGTTCTTCAATCGCGGGTTCCTGACATAATAGCCATACGCAATTAGGGTGAGCATCCAAAAAAAGGTGGAAAGAACGTCCTTTCTTTCCGCAGCCCAGGCGACCGATTCCACATGGAGAGGATGAAGCGCAAATAAAGCCGCCACCATGGCGCTTTTCCACGGCGCTTTGGTCATCCTGCTCAGAACGAAAAAGAGCAACAACACGTTTGCAATGTGAAACAGCAGGTTCGTCAAATGGTGCCACTTCGGTTTTAACCTGAAGAGTTGAACATCCACCATGTGCGATATCCATGTCACTGGATGCCAGTTTGCGGCATAACCGGTCGTGAATGCCCAGCGTAGTCCTTGGATTGTAATTCCCTTGTGAATATGGTGGTTCTGCATTATGTAGACGTTATCGTCAAAATCGATGAACTCGTTGTTTCCTACCTGTTGGAACGCCAGCCAGGTAGTCCCCGCAAGGGAAATGTAAATCAAGAGAACCTGCATGTTCTTGGTCATAAGAAAATCCATTTAATTTGCGGGACATGGAAAAGCCAGGACCACGTGAACCGGCGT
>Ga0364919_10377_pt1 | contig 14901 bp, 6 predicted proteins | sample SorcelJu500001C7_2_FD_206953 | JGI IMG/M metagenome (GOLD analysis project Ga0364919, IMG submission 206953) | Enriched cells from Trout Bog Lake Hypolimnion, Wisconsin, USA - BchlTB.June20.5000.01.C7 | ecosystem: Environmental > Aquatic > Freshwater > Lake > Hypolimnion/Profundal zone | place... | reverse complement strand
GTATATGGCGTAGGGGTGCCAATAAATTGGAAGCTCCCAGCCTCAATAAAATTTGCAATAGAAAGTGTATTTAGGACAATACTTGTTGGTGTGTTGCCAGTAAATAAAGCATCGTCGAAGGAAGGTGGGCCATTGGTCCAATTTCCTGTATCAGAGAGGTCATTATTTGCTGCCCCTGTCCAGGTAGTGGTGTCTGCGAAGACATTAGGCACGCTGCCGAGCAGACAACAGAGTGTAAATGCTGTAACGGCTTTGAGTAACGAGTGATTATACATAGGTTTGGTCCTTCCTGATTACCAGCTGCATCGCACACCGCCGACAACGCTATATGTTGAACATCGCGACCACCCTTCGCCAGAGAGGTCGGCATAGAGCTCCCAGCAACCGCAGATGACACGCGATACATTAATTGTGGCATCTAAACTATTGCGTGGGATGGCGACGCCCAAAATGGTAAAGGTGTCGCCAAAGTCCATAAATCTGCCCTTCAAGCTACTTCTGGGGCATGTGATCCTATATTGCCATCCCAAGTCGATGTTTAATGACCAGCATTCAGCTGAGGTGGATACATGGAACCCTAGCCGGCTGAAAACGTTGGTATGGGAGTGGTTGCTGAAGCATAAATTGATTGGGTCGGCGCCATGTTCGGAAAATTTCTTTCCGGAATATTGTGCGACTTCGATGCCTACGAAGGGTTGTATGAAAACGCCTTGTAAGAGAAGGTCTTTGCCGGCTTCGAGATATAATGTTTTTTGCGTCACTTTAGGGGAGCTTTCGGAATGGTAGTCCAGCGACCCAATGGTGACGGGGCGTTTTACCCTGTAATTGCCTAACTCTACGATGAAATCGCCAAGGAAATAATATCCGCAGGGGCGGAACAGCCAATATAGCCCTGCGAGGCCATTATTGTTCGTGGCGGTCCCTCCGATGTTGTAGTTGATGTTGCTATATTCGTACCTGCCAGCGATCCCCAAAGTGAATTCAGCATTATAGGTGGCATGTGCTCCTATGGAGACGCCAAAGGTATCCATCTTCAATCCTCTGGCCCGGCTGTCGCGACCGATGAAGCTACGGCCGGCGTCGATTTCCATCCAGGGGTCGATGAAACCACTCATACATTGGTCTAAGGCATGATAGTATGGATAGCAATCGCAATACTCTGGCGCACAGCATGAGGTGGAATTCATTAGTACGCGCAACGGATCGAACAGGCGGCGGATGAATTGTCTGGTGGAGATTTCCATGCTTAGGGCGTTGTTTGTGTACTGTTCACCGCTCATTTGGGCCAGGGCTCTGCGTGCATCATCAAGAGTCGCTGGATTGTTTCCTAAGCTGGAAAGTTCGCTGATAATTGCTTGTTCAGCTGCTGTGGGGTTCATGATGGCGTTGAGCTGTTGGCTGACAACACGTTCATTATGGGTATTGGCAAAAGAAGTTAATAAGGGTTGGAGGATGATTTGAACGTCATTGGGTAGGTAGATCACGGCGGCATTGATGCGGGCGTCTGAGCTAATGACTGTCGGGAAAGTTCCTACCACTCCACCATTGGCATGCAGGATGGTGTAGGTGGTGGAGGTGTTTGGGACCCCATTAATGTACTGAATATTTAAGATGCCATTGAGCTGTGCCGTGCCGCCGACGTCGAGCAAATCGCTGTTGCCTGATGGATCTAGTTCAACTGAGTAGATAGCATTAGCATCTTGAATATAATTTCCACCAACATTAAGAGTTCCTATACCATTGCCAGGGGAAACAGTACCGGAGTTATGCAGGTTTCCTAAAATCTTGCCTGACCCTCCGAGGAGGGCTCCTAAGGATACATTGACCGATCCTCCTAAAATAGTATCTAACAGTAAGGCCCCTTGCACTACATTTGTGGTTCCTTGAAAATTCGGTGAAGGTGTTGCGAAAGTAAGAGTGCCGTTGCCTTGTTTGTTGATGACTCCAGAGGAGGCACTGAACGCGCCTGTAAATGTTCCATTGGAAATTTGGTTAAAATTAACTATTCCATTATCGACGACATTTCCTTTGATTGTAGTGCTGTCGCCGTTCAAAATAGCGTTTGCATTGACAGTGGTACCTCCGCTGTATGTACTTGTAGTATTTGTCAAAGTCGTTATGCCAGAGTTGACGACCAGCTGCCCTGTTCCATTGATTGCTCCTTGTAATGTTACTCCCCCTGAGACATCAGTCTTTAGGATTGCCGTTGGAGCTGTCAGGTCGAAGCTTCCTGTGTACGTGAAAGGGGCCGTTTGGTTGAAATCGAGTGTGCCTGTGCCATTCACCGTTGCAGCTGGCCCTGAAGCGGGTATTGGCAAACTATTGCCCGTGACAATTAATATACCGCCATTGACTATTGTTCCACCGTCATATGTATTAGCCCCTGTAAGGCTCAGCGTCGTATCCTCAGCGCCTCCTTTGACCAGGGTGCCACCCGCTCCGTTGATAACGCCGGCAATGACATGACCTGAGACTGTGGTATTGATGGTAAGCGTGTCACTATTTAGATTGATGATGGAAGTGGCATCTGCCTTCAGGTTTGCAAGGGTGAAATCTTGAGCTAGTTGCATGGTAGAGTCTGTCATCGTTAACGAAGCCGAACTGGGTGTCGACGTATTAAATGTCAGCGTATTCGGACCGTTAGATTTGATAGTTGAGTTGCCTGCATTGGAGGTATCACTAAAAGTGAGGTCGGATTTATCTAAGGTGAGTTTGGCGTTGGCAGCTGTCGAAGAATCTTCAAAGACCAATGGGGATTGAGCATGCATTGTAATTGTCGCTGAATTGGCTGTCGAGGAATCTTCAAAGAGTATCAGGCAATTCTTATTCATCGAGATTGTTGCCGTCTGCGCATCAGATTGATTTTGAAAATCCACAAATGGGGTTGAGATGCTCGCGATATTGTTGCCCACAATGGTAGCTGCACCGGCTTTTGACTGGTCTTGAAAATATATCGAAGATGGATGACTCGTCATATTTGCTGAAAGATTGTAAGTGATTGTGCCGGTCGATCCAAAGTCTGCCGAAGATGTATTGGTAAATACTGCCATTGTTCCATTCTGAATGGTATAAATCTGCGATTCTCTGCCACTCCCAATGGTAAAATTGTCGACGCCGCCATTGGCGAGAGTGGCGCTTCCGAAAATGACCTTAGGTGGAGTAGTGGAATTCAAGCCGCGAATTAGAAAATTATACGCATGGGGAATATTCGTGTATTGAATAGCATACGGTGAAAAAGTTAATGACGAAGATGTCGGAGTCATTTGCGGATCATTTGTGGATGTTCCATCTAAGATGCCAGTAAGAGTATTGTTTGGAACGACATTTGGGCTCCAGTTTGTGGCAACTGTAGGGTCTGCGGTTACTCCAAGCCAGATGGGATTGGTAGCTTCAATAAGTGGGCAAATTAATGAAAAAGAACAAATGAATGTCAGTGCGGTCCAGGTGACTGATCTGTGCATAAAGACGGGTCCTTATCAAATGTGTAGGCTTTACAAGTGACACTTTTTTGAATTCTTATGCAAGGTTTTTTTGCGGAAAGGACGTCATAGACACCACATACTACGAAATTTTAACACAGAGGCACAGAGCCACAGAGAATGCCGTCCTGCCGTTCTTGATCTTTGGTAGTGCTTGGAGTAAGAAGGGAGATTAAGATCAAGAACGGCAAGGAAAGTATTCTCTGTGGCTCTGTGCCTCTGTGTTAAAATTTCGTAGTAGGGCCAACTCTTCAAGACTGATAGGTTTAAACCAGATGCTCATGGTTTTGCCTTTTCTGAAGGCTGCCAGTAGCTTCGTTCGGGATCGACGAGGTCCCATTTGGCGATGAGGGCTTTGAAGGTGCCACCTTGGTGCATATTTTCTAGGCTTGCGTCGATCAAATCGATGATGTCGCTAAGGTTAGAGCTTTTTAATGCAACGATACGCAACCCTTCATCATTGAATGGTGGAGTCACCACCTTTAGCTTGCCAGCATACAGCCCCAAGGTATTGCTATAGGCAGGAAGGGCATACATCACCAACCCATCAATCTGGTCGTTAGCGACTGCATCAAGCGCTTGGTAGATGTTATCATAGGCGACCACAAGCAGATCATAGCTATGTGCTCCGGCGGCACGTACAGCATTGAAGGCTGTCGAAAACCCTGAAGGGATGCCGATGGTCTTTCCACGCATCTCTTCGAGAGATGAAACGGTAGAGTCTTGCCTAACGACGAGGACGGGTCCAAATTCAAAGACAAGCTCAGAAAAATTATAGTGTTCTTGATTGACCACGTTTGGCCGTAGCGTCGAGAGGATGAAATTATAGGATCCATTTTCGAGACCTTCTATCAGCGAACTTGGATTCGTCTGTATCCAAGTGAAACGCAGATGATTTTGCGTGCCGATCTCATCAAAAACGTCATTAGTGAAGGCAACAAGGTTTTTTTCTTTGCCGAAGAGTTGGATGGGATACCACGTGCTATCGCGACCGATACGGAAGGAGCCTTTTTTTGCTTTTTCACTCGGTACGCATGAGCGTATACCCCATACCAACAGGACCACAGCCGTTAGGATGAGCAACCATTTTCCGAATTTTTTTGCTGCTCTAAGGGAAAGGAATTTAGATCTGAATGTAGCCATAGGTCCTTGTTAGGTAGTTCTAAAAAATCCTGCACTTGTCGACAATGCTGTATTCATGCCTTATTCTTTCCAGGATTTCATTGTCCGACGGGCATGGGGTGATACCCCAGATTTTTTCGCAATAATTTCTAATTGAGATGTCTGCAGAGAAGGTCCCCATACCGGCAATATTATGCAGGACGTATTCTGCCCAGGTGTTGGGCTTCTGATATAACACTTCCACCTTTTTTTGGACATCATAATAACTTTCCAGGTCCTTTAGTGTAAAGTACCGATCCGGAGATTGTCCATAATGGGCTTCCATCAACATGTGAAACAAATCGCTGAAGGCCGCATGTTCGGCATCATCGATGGCAAAAGTCCTGTCACGTAACGTATCAACGGCTTTTTTGATTTGGGCGTTACTGTCGTAGATGCTGCGTGGATTGTATGAATTATTTGCGCGCATCTTATTGATATCTTCAGTGGAGTATCCAAAGCTAAAAGGCCACCATTGGTCGGTGATAGCCTGACGCATTTCGATATTCGCCCCGTCATTTGTGCCTATGGTGAGGGCGCCATTGATGGCCAACTTCATGTTGCCAGTGCCCGAAGCTTCGGTGCCTGCCGTCGAAATCTGTTCAGATAGTTCTGCCGCGGGGATGACGATTTCGGCCCTTGAGACGTTATAATTTTCAATGTAGATGATTTTGAGATTGTTGCCGATGGCCGGGTCTTTGTTGATACGACGTGCAACAGAGTTGATGAAGCGGATGATATCTTTGGCTGTCTCATAACCGGCAGCTGCCTTACCGCCGAAGATGCATGTGCGTTTCACCCGGTCGTGGTTGGGATTTGCCAGCATCTCTTGATAGAGCATGATGACATGCAAAATATTCATCAGTTGTCGCTTGTATTCGTGCACACGCTTGACTTGCACATCAAATAACGAGGCAGGATCGATGATCGGCGGTGGTGATGTGATCTCGCCGCTGGCGTTGCGCAGCTTATTTTCCTGGTTGATGAATTCAATGAAGCGTATTTTGTTCTTGCGTTTGATCGACAAAATCTCCTCTTGAGAGGCCCCATCGCCGGCAAAATTTGCCAGTTTCTTGATCTGTGGGAAGTCGGTGATCCAGCCATTGCCGATCCGTTTCGTAATGAATTTTGACAAATCAGGATTACAATCCAGCAGCCATCGCCTTTGCGTCACCCCATTTGTGACGTTAAGGAACCTATCAGGATAGACATCGAAAAAGTCCTTGAAGACATCGCGCTTGAGAATCTCAGTATGCAGCTCAGCTACCCCATTGACCTTATGGCTGCCCAAAATAGCTAGGTTTGCCATGCGCACTTTGCCATTTTCAAGGATAGATATCCTTCTGATCTTTTGCTCATCATTGGGATACTTTGCGCGCATCGCATTGCAGAAGTCCAAATTGAGCCTTTCGATGACATTATATTGCCGCGGCAAAAGGTAATGCATCAACGCCTGGTCCCATTGTTCCAAAGCTTCGTTGAGAATGGTATGATTGGTGTATCCAGTGCATGCCATCGTCATGTCTAAAGCCATTTTCCACGGGATATCGTGCTGTTTTGTCAAGATGCGGATAAGTTCTGGAATGATCAACGAAGGGTGTGTGTCATTGATTTGGATGCGCACCTTATCGGCAAACGACCTAAAGTTTTCATGCACGGCAAGGTAGCGCCTGATGATATCCTGTAGAGATGAAGAAACAAGCAGAAACTCTTGCTTGAGACGCACCCTTTTGCCAGTCTCATGGTTGTCATTGGGATACAAGACATCAGTCAACGCCGTATTCTCAGCAGCTTCATCCAGCCTTCCAGCATTATACCGCTGCAACTGGAAATTCCTCGGCGATTCCTTCGTCGACCACAAACGCAAAGTGACAACAGAAAACTTATCGTTAGCCGCATAACCGATGATAGGAATGTCGTAAGGCAATGCCCACACTTCCTCGAAATTATGCAGCATCTGGATCTCATCGCCATGGATGTTCATTCCCTTCGTCGCCTGCCCACCATACTTTACGACCACCTTGCGCAGATCTCGACGGAATTCCCATGGATTTTCACTCAAAAGCCAACAATCCGGAGCCTCAATCTGCAAACCATCCCACAACTGCTGTTCGAAGATACCATATTGATAACGCAGGCCATAGGCCTGTGCCGGAAACGATTGCGTCGCCAGCGAATCCAAGAAGCATGAAGCCAGGCGCCCAAGGCCTCCATTTCCTAGGCCTGGATCTGGCTCTCGGGTGATAATTTCGGAATAGTTACGGTTCATCTTATGCAACACTAAGCTGACGATATCATTGGAGTTTAGATTGCTGATGTTATTTGTCAGGATGCGCCCTGGAAGGTATTCCAGAGAGAGATAATAGAGCATCCGCACATCTTTTTGCATCTGAGTACGAGCCGTTGCCAGCCAGTTGATCATAATCTCTTCCCGCAGTGCATAGCAGAGGGCACGGTAGAACTCATCCGAATTTGCTTCGTCAGAGACACGTCCCATTGTAGTGATCAGATAGTGTTTGATCTTGGCAATAAGCATTTCTGCCTGGTAGTCCAGGTCGACAGCCATAATATATGTATCCCAAAGTGAGGTTATATTATGGTATAACGACTCCCATTTTTACAAACAAATGAAATGTTCTTTAACCTATTGCGTTGCCAAGGTAAGATCGGGCTTATGTTTAAAGAAAAACGCATATTTCAGAAATTCGCCACGGCCGTTCTGATCACTTTCATGGGAATCATGGTCGTAGTCGGCATTGCAGCCTATTCGCGCACTTCAGGGTCGACCCGGCAGGACATGTCACAAGCCCATTTGGTCCGGAAGAATGCTTTGCAGCATCATGAGCATCCTCTTGTGGCCGAAGCAGCTAAAGAGTAGGGGAGAGCGATGACCCTTTTTTTTGCCATGCTTCCTGTCTACCTTTTCGGCAATCTTCATTGTCTAGGAATGTGTGGACCCCTAGTTATGATGATCGGACATCATCATTATCGTTACTTTTATTTTTTGGGACGTTTGCTCTCGTTTAGTTTGGCAGGGATGGCTGCCGGGGCTGTGGGAGCCGTTGCGAACGTATTTTTTCAGCATTATCATGTCGCTGAGGCAACATCTTTTCTTTTTGGTGGGATACTTTTGATTTTGGGGATTTATACACTATCGGGATGGACGTATCCCGGTCACCAATGGTTGTCAAAACGTATGGCCGGGGCGAGCGGCAAATTGTCGCTGCTGATGCTGCGCGATAAAGCGTGGCCGGCATTTCTTTTTGGCTTTTTCACGTTAGCACTGCCCTGTGGACAGACATTGGTGGTATTTTCGGCCTGTGCCCTTTCGGGCGATATGATGGTAGGATTGCTCAATGGCTTTGCTTTTGCGTTGTTGACGACCCCATCGCTTTTTCTTGCCATGCAGGCGCATACCTTCTTGCGTAGTGCAAGGCACTATTACAAAGCCGTCATCGGCCTCTCAGCCCTCCTTGTCGGCACCCTCGCCATCCTACGCGGCCTCGCCGAAACCGACCTCATCCCACACTTGGTCCTGAACTCCACTTACCACATCATCCTCTTTTAATCCCTTTGCCCTTGAGGTAATTGCATAAGTGTGACCTCAGAAAAATATTTAAAGTAGAAAAATTTCTCTCTGTGAACTCCCAAGCATATTCTTATGTTGATAAGAATCAATGTATTATGACATGAGTGATTTTCAACGCGGAGGCGCGGAGGCGCAAAGGCGCGGAGAAAAAAATAGCAGGGATAGGCAAGATATTCAGGATAAAAAACACTGAACACGGTTCTTTGTGTTTAAAAACCCTGAATCCTGAATTTCTCTCCGCGCCTTTGCGCCTCCGCGCCTCCGCGTTGAAAATCACGCTCAATGTTATTTCCGGTATATGGGAGGGGCCGCCCTGGGACTTGGGGTCAGGACTGCAATTCTGCAATTTAGGAATGTCAGAATGTCAGGCCTGACCCCCAATTCTCTCCGATAGCTTATAGTATGGTTTGCTGTGCTAAGAGGGTATCGTACTATGTTGAAGCAAAAGCTTCCGGTTGGGTTCAGACAAATCTTTTATTCCTGAAATGTCGAGTTCTTGAGCTGATAGAGATTGACTAGTGCTCCATATAAGAGTTGGTTGAAAACGTTTCGTCTCATCAAATAATTCCCATAACTGAAGGGCCGGTTGATACGAATTAATGATGATGCTTCTTCCGTTTGGCAAAATCTTTGCTTGCATAATATAATATCTCAAAGGAATAGAATAAAGCATCTTACCACTTTGACAATCCCAGACACGGAGTGTGTTATCCCAGCCACCGGTCGCTATCATTTGGTTATCGGGAAAGAAGGTAGCAGTTCTAATGTCAGTATCATGCTGAAATTTGCAGAGCTCTTTTCCAGTATTGCAATCCCAAAGACGGGCAGGCTTACTATCACTTGTGATAAGTACCTTTTCCCCATTAGGAGAAAAAATTGCAGATTCAATACGGTTCCAATAACTGCCAAAGCAGAAAAGCTCTGTGCCTGTCTGAGAATCACAAAGCCGCACTGAATCACCGCACCCATAAAGAAATCGGTTTCCATCGGGGGAAAAAGTCACATTATGAACCCGATCATCTGCATGCCTTTGAAAGCGGTAGAGTTCCTTGCCAGTTTTGCAACCACCAAAGACGAATGCTATTATTTGTGTCACGAGAAAGTGCTCTATCCCCATTGGGTGAAATGGCAACGATCTCAATAGAATCGTCATTTCTCTGAAAGCAGGATTGTATTCTGTTTTCGCAATCCCAGATTCGCTCTGTTCCATCTTTACTACTTGATGCAACAAATTTGTCGTTAGCAGAAAAGACCACGCTATTAACAAATGATGTATGCCCAGGCAAACGCAAGAATTCTTTGTTCTGATCACAATTCCAGATACTGATAGTATGATCATCATTCCTAAACTTAGAATGAAAATACTCTCGAAAAACAGCCAACTTACCATTTTGAGAAAAGACACACCTTTCGTATGACCATATTGGTTTGAATTTAAAATGTTGTTTGCCAGTCTGACAGTCCCAAATAATGACTGCTCCGAACCTTTCAGAAAAAATCCATTTACCATCTAAAGAAGTATCAATCCATGAATCTATAGGAAAATCAACACCTTTTGCCTTTTGTAGAGTTATTTTTTTTATATTCCAAACTCTGAGTGTTCTATCATAGCTGCCCGAAAATGTCCATTCACCATCTGGTGAAAAGGCAACACTTGTCACAAATCTGGAATGTCCCTGGAAGCATAGAAGTTCTTTTCCCGTTAGGCAATCCCAGAGGCGGACTGTGTTATCGTCGCCACCTGATAGAATCAATGCTTTATCTATAGTCCAGTCTTTATTAGTGGGTTTTGGGGAAAATGCTACGCTTTCAATACTTCCACTATGTCCTTCAAAGCGAGTGCGTATTTCTCCGGTTTTACAATCCCATAAGTGAATTTCTTGCCAACCGGAAAGAACCCATTTGCCATCAGGAGAAATTGCTAAGAAATTAGAATCCGCTTCTTGATAATTGTATAAAAGCTCTTTGCCTGTTTCACAATCCCACACATGGATTCCGCCAGTACTAGCAGATAATACAGATTGGCTGTCAGGTGAAAATGCAACACTTGAAACATGGGTATCGGTATCATTTAGAAAAGAACGAAGTTCTTTACCTGTAGAACGATCCCAAAGACGGACAGTACCATCCAAACTTCCCGAAAGAATCCAGGGACGATTATTTGAAAAAGCAACGCTCGTTACTTTGTCAGTATGTTTAAAGCTTTGGAGCTCTCTTCCTGATATATAATCCCATAAACGGACAGTGTTATCGTTGCCTCCAGAAAGAGCATACTTTCCATCAGATGAAAAGGCAACAGCATTTGTAGGATAAAATGATTTAAGCCAGCTGCAATGATTGCGAAAATTAAGCAGCTCTTTACCTGTTATCCAATCCAACACGGTAACAGATCCATCATGATTGCCAGAAAGAATAGATTTTCCATCAGGAGAAATGGCTATACTACGAGTACCACGAGTACCACGAGGCAATTTCATAAAAGGGATCTGCCCCAATTCAAGTCCTTCCGTATCGCTATTAGCTATCGTTGCATAATCCAAATTAGCATCATTTAACTTGACATTGCGCAAATCTGCTTCCGAGAGATTGGTTCGGGAAAGAAGAGCACGAGATAAGTCAGCACCGGGAATGCGCACGCCTTGGAAATTTCGTTGAGTAAGTTTAACACCAGCGGCATTCAAAATGGTAATGGCATTAGCAGCGGCAGGGGCTGCTTCGGGTTCGTCCTTAGAACGCTCAATGATTGCAAATAATTGATCAATAAGTGCTTGATTTTTCGATACACATTCCGCAAGGTGACGAATGATCTGAGGATTTGTTGTAAAAAGTTTTCGATTGATATCCTTAAAACTCACTTTGTCGTCTCGGATAATTGCTCGTGAACTAAAATATTCGATGAGTGAATCGTGATTGAAAGCATAAGTGTTTGATCCAATTTTGCGCAAAGGAACGCTTGAGCGAATGAGATTCTTATTGCGATCGTCTACGCCGAAAAACTCTTTCCACTTTGAAGGTAAGGAATCATCTTTGTATTCAACCGAATGAATACTATCCATAAACATTTCAAGACCAAGTTTCCTTGTAAAATCAAATAGCTCTTCCTTGATATTCTGCAGATCTAAACCTGCTTGACTGAGTCGGTGAGCTTCTTCATCAAATTTCTTATTGAAGTAGTGGTCAAAAATTTCGACACGAAGAAATTCTAGCTTTTGTTGACTTTGGGATTGTTGGTATTTTTTCATCTTTTCCGGGAGGATTTCTGCTACCATTTTCAGAATGAAAGGATTTTCGATCATTTCTTTCAAATCTGGATTGGCCATAATTACTGAGTCAAATTCTTCCCAGGTATATGGGGTTGGATGAGCATCAGTAAATTTGCGGTAATATTTTTGGATTTGTTGCGAAGTGAAAGGAGAAGTAGAAGCTTCGTCCAGAATTTCTTCAGAAGCTGAAAATAAATACGCATAATTTGATATCTCACCTTGCAAATATTGGGTGCGGCATGTGACGATCACTCTCGCATTCCACTCTTGAAGTTGATGCTTATCGTAAAGGTGTCTTTTATCTTCAAGTTCGTCATAGCCATCAAGTAAAAAAAGAAATGAGTTTCTATGTTTAAGTTCTAGTTGCTCGTCAGCATTAAAACCTTTTTCATTTAATATTTTTTTGATGCCATCATTGAAAGGCTCTCTAAGAGCCGCCAACCTTACAAATAAAGGAATAGGTTTGCCAGGACTCCAATTTTCCCAGAGTCGATGTTCTAAATAGCGTAAGAATGTCGACTTTCCACCGCCAGAATCTCCTTGTAAAAGAAAAATCTTTTTTTCGTCATTGTCTAGGAATTGATTAATGATTTCATTCTCTAAGTCTAATGTATTTTTCGTGGGATCAAAACAGTTACGACTGCCCAACACGGGAATATAACATTCCAGTTCTTTGAGTATATTTTTATCACCTAGCGTTTGCTCTTTAAGATGTATCAGTTTTTGCCCTGAAGGGATAATTATGGATTTCTTCGCTTCATCGATAAGTCCTCCGAAGACCGATGGTGTAGGTTGTTCCTCTTCGGGTGGTATATCTTCGATACCCTTTAAGGCATTTTCAATAAGGCTTTTTTTGTAATTCTGATCTATCTGATCTATTTGTGAGATATATTCTGTTTTGATTGTGGCTAACGTTTTTATGGTATAATCAGAAATATTTTTAAGACGAACGCAAGCGCGAATCTGATTTAAGATAAACTCTTTGATTTTTTTGTCATTTCCCCATCTTGTATCATCTTGGAATAGGTCTTTCATGCGATCCAAAGCCCATTCTTTATTTGTGCCCTGACGTACAATCTCATACAGAATGAAAAGAATGTTACCGATGATATTGGGATTAGATGCGTCTTGAATGAGTTCATTCATAACTATTGTAAATTTATCAAATTCTTTGCTTTCACTGAGCAATTTTAAGGCTCGGATATCACCATACCAATGTTTTTTCCATTCTTGGAAATTTAAGGCCTCTTTGAGTTTATTGTAAGTATCAGGAATAAGAGAAATATCTGGCTTTCCAACGAATTTAACAATATTTGTCAGTCCTTCGACAAGTGCTTTTCCGTGGCGAAAAAAGGAGTTAAATGGTGATTCATTATCTGGCACTCTCACTAGAGCTTGTTTTGCATAAGCCGCAAGAGAAGCCACGATAAGATCAGAATCATTACTTAATGAGTCCAAAGTATCATAAAGAGGTTTGTGGATCTTTTCGCGATCCATTTTGATAATATGTGCATCGCTCATAACATCCAAGATATCGGCAAGGGTAGAGAGAGCTATATAGAATTTATGATTGGTTTCAGGCTGTCGGTGAATAAGGGAAAAGCGTTGGATGACTATTTTTATCACTTGGATTAAGTCATCAGGATCAAAAACCTTAATTTCGGAATCAACCTCAATGATAGAATTGATGATTGTTGCTTTTAGACCTATGAGTGCCTCGATTTCGAGCAGTTCTGCTTTATTAATTTCTTTTACAAAAACTTTGAAAAGCTGCTTCATGACGACAACGTTGTTGGAACTGGCTAACGCAGTCACTTCATCATAAAGGGATTTGGTTTTGGTTTCTGAACGAGCAAATAAATCAATGATTTTTAATGCCAATGTTTCCAAAAGAAGGTAGTTAGCATTTTGTTTACTTTGTTTGTCTTTTAGCTCATTGGCTAAGACTTGTGTATTATCTGGAAGGAGTGGAGATCCTCCCAAAAGTCCGCGTGTCAGATACAATATTCCGTCAACATTTTGTACTCTAAAACCTTTTTGAATTAACGAAGGGATCTCGTTTGTGTTTTTAATAAATTCTTTCTTGCCATCTTTAAAATATTTTCGTTCTAAATTTCCGTTCGAATATGCCTCTATTGCAGCTAAAGTGCATATTTGGATTTCATCTTTATAAGATGACTGCACATTGCCATCTATTTTTTTTGGTTCTTTTTGAGGTAACGGCGAAGGAGAATTATATCTTTGATAACTTTGAGAACATGATATTAAACTCATGATGTATTCCTATTTTTTTTGAAATCACATATTGTCTTAAAATTATAATAATTCATATCAAAATCGCTATTTTATTGAAAGCGCATGGTAAGATACGGGTATGATTAAAAGATGTGTCGCACCCTTCGGGGCTAGGTTTTTTATTGATCTTACTCCGGCTTTGCTATCTCCCTTTGGAGAATACGCTCAACCGGGGCTATAATGTACCGGCACCTCTGTGTAGGGCGACACCGATGTTGGCACTTTGACGACCGGGATTGGCACCTCACATCAGCCGCTCGAAATTGGGGTCAAAATTGGGGTCAAAATTGGGGTCAGGCCTGACATTCTGACATTCTCACATTTGGGGTCAGGCCTGAGTTGGGGTCAGGCCTGACATTCTGACATTCTCATGAGTTGGGGTCAAGTTGGGGTCAGGCCTGACATTCTGACATTCTCACAGTTGGGGTCAAGTTGGGGTCAGGCCTGACATTCTGACATTCTCAAACTTGGGGTCAAGTTGAGTTGGGGTCAGGCCTGACATTCTGACATTCTCACAGTTGGGGTCATCACAGTGAGTTGGGGTCAGGCCTGACATTCTGACATTCTCACAGTTGGGGTCATCACAGTTGCAATTGGGGTCAAATTGGGGTCAGGCCTGACATTCTGACATTCTCACAGTTGGGGTCATCACAGTTGGGGTCAGGCCTGACATTCTGACATTCTCATATGAGCATCAATTGTTGACCTTGCCGATGAAAATGTCAGGCCTGACCCCAATCTCTTCCAAATAACATATTTTTAAACAATTAAAAATTAGATATTTATGTTAATGGCTTGCATAAGTCACGTGTGTACAGCGACAATCACTTTCGCCTTCTGACGACAATCATGTAGATCATAAGACATTGAAAGAGAGGCCGAAAGAAAAAGAATGATTGTTGTCAGAATACCACCATCATTGTCGTTGTACACACGTGAACAATTTTGGTTGTTCTGAAACTGTCTCTTGGCATTTTAACGCGGAGGCGCGGAGGCGCGGAGAAAAATTCTAGGTTTTTGCGTCTTATCCCAAGGAACCAGGGGTTTTTTTTTTTGTATTTCTTACCCAATCCAACTTTTTTTTTTTTTTTCCTTTCTCTTCCCCCCCCCCCCC
>Ga0364919_10293_pt2 | contig 14987 bp, 11 predicted proteins | sample SorcelJu500001C7_2_FD_206953 | JGI IMG/M metagenome (GOLD analysis project Ga0364919, IMG submission 206953) | Enriched cells from Trout Bog Lake Hypolimnion, Wisconsin, USA - BchlTB.June20.5000.01.C7 | ecosystem: Environmental > Aquatic > Freshwater > Lake > Hypolimnion/Profundal zone | place... | reverse complement strand
ATTGACATGGTGTAGTTCTGAACCTTCATCTTGATGGTCAGATTGATGGGAACACCCGACCTGACGTCGACGTCATGCACGTACGGTGCGAAGCCCTCTTCACTCACAGTCAGATGGTAGGGGTTGAATGGAATGTTTGAGAAGGTGAACTTTCCCGAGCCGTCGGTTACAGTGCTTCGGGAAAATCCGCTGACCGGGTTTTGAATTACTACTTTGGCATTGGCTACCACCGCGCCGGTCAAGTCAGCCACTGTTCCGGCTACAGTTCCGGCAAGCGATGTTGAACCTTCAGGTTCGGCGTAAGCGCCCAAAGTGAGCGCCAGATAAATAATAGCCAACGACATCGCGGCAAGCGACTTCTTGCAAACATCCAGCATGGATTCCCCTCCCGGAGATTTCAGGTTGCAGGGTGATTTGTAGATACGATTTATCGATTCTTGCTGGGAGCTAGGATTCCGGAGGGGGGCGAACCGAGAGTGCGAAAGCAATGAGGCGCTGCTTGGGAGAGACGACCGGCTCCGCCTTGAACGTGGAGACGGTGACGAACGTGAGACGAGGTAACAGAACCGGCAGCTGCGGAGCAGTCGAGTGAGCAGCAACACAAACCGTACATCTTACCGCTTCGTCGGCGTCTGAATGATGGTGTACGGCCACGGCTACCGCCGACCACAAGGTCAGCAATAGACACAGCGACACGATCCATTTTGAAGTCGAACGCATGACGGTTATCCGGCGAACACCTACTATCCCCTTATACCACAAGAGAAAGCCAGAGCCTTTTCCGCGGTTGTCCGGTTTTGATGCACAGATGAAGAAAAAGAGTGGCCAAGGCTGATGCTGAGGCCTAGAACTCGGCATAAAGTCCTCGGATGAATCAGGCCATTGACTCTGCCAGCGTGCTCGCCTCCGAGAACGTGCCTCTCTAATCCGAACAATTACAAGGTAAACGCGCCAGCATACTCCACTTTCTCGCGCAACGGCGAATGCAGGGAATAAATCTGTTGGCGCTTGGTTATCCATGCAACGGCGGCGCATGAATGAGGTCGAGCGCCGCGGCAGTTAACAAGGGGGTAAGAATATGAACGGAATCCAAAACGCATTCGCCATTTCCAAACACGGAGGCATCGCCGCAATCCTGTTCGCGGTCATTCTCGTGTTTGCAGGATTTGCCAGTGCGGATCCAATGTCCTCAAGTCATTCGCACAAGGCAAAGAAGGGTTATTTCACAATCACGGAGTCCACGGAAGTTGGCGGAATCACGCTGCCAGCGGGGGATTACAAGGCCAGAGAAGTCAACACCCCGAGCGGCCCTGCCGTAGAGTTTGTGCACTTGTTTTTCAACTACCTCGCACAAGACATAGTTCAGGGCAGCCAAGAGGAGGTCGTGGGGCGCGTTAGTTCCACGGAGGAGACATTGGACACGCTCCCGAAGCACACGCGACTGATTCTGAACTCGAGGACGGGGGAAGCTACTGCTCTGGAGATTCGGGGCGACGCAGTACGTTACGAGCTTGCCCCCTCGCAGATGGCCGGCCAATAGGGCAGACACAGCTATGGTCTGGATGAACGTAACGCTGCATTGCCCGCGCGTACCGGGGCAGCAAGGAATATTACTGATCGAAGGCATCGCTGTATGCCCGGCGCGAGCGGAATTGCAACTTTGGATCACTGGTTGGGAGGATCCGCACCGAATGCTGCCCTGTGGGTTGCCGCGGCAGCTCATAGGTCAGCACGTATCCGCTGCGTAGATCTTTGAGAATCATGTGCAGAATTGCGGCGACGTTCTGACCTGGCCCATAGCTCAGTCCACCGGTGCTGGTGGCCAGATAGTTCAAGACAGTGTCCCCCTTGCCGGGGGAGGATTTCACCGAGCGGGAGTTGACCGCATAGATGGCCGACTGGAGATTCTGTGCCTCCTGCAAGATGTCCGAGAGGGAATGCATGCTGATGGTGTCTCTGCCATCGGAGAAGAGAATCAGGGCTGGACGGGTTTCGGGATCGCGAGTTTGCTTGAGTATTCCGGCGGCCTCAAAGAGCGCGTCATAGAGCGGAGTTGCATCGCCGGCATGCAAAGCATTCAGCTTTGCCTCGGCGGAAACCGCGCGGCAATTGCGGGCGCATATCAGCTGGGGACGCACTCCGCCGAAGGTTAGAATCGACAGCCGGTCGCGCTCATTCCAAGCTGAATCTGCGATGAAGCGCTTCAACTGGGCGATCTCTTCTGGTATCTGCGTGGCTACAGAATCGCTGGCATCGATGAGGAGCACCAGATCCAGAGGATTTGCCGACGCCGGCTGGAAGCTGCGGAAGTGGCGAACGATCGATCCGTTGTCGGCAACCGCCACGTCGGTTGAGCGTAGCGAATTCACGGGATGGCCTTGGCGGTCTGAGGCGGCAAAGACGAGCCGCACTTCATTGGTATTGGCATGGATGGTGTACTCCGATTCTTCTGCTGCGTAGAGCGGAAGACAAGAGAGCGCGACTGCCGCAATCAATGAAATCAAGAAGAGTGCGATTCTACTCCGCCGGGAAATGTGCATTAGCAATCCTTCGTTCATTCATTCGAACGGCTCTTTGGCGTCGCGAATACAGTCTGCAAGAGGCTTTTAGCTGAGTTTTATAAGAGGGGGAAAAGGCCTTCCAATTCGGCACAGATTCTTTTATTCGTGCAACTGGCGAATTCGCTTAAGAAGAGAATGAATGGAGGCTGGAGGAGAGAAGGCGCGGAAAAAATAAGCCCCGGAGCTCTGTGGAGTCCGGGGCCGCACACAAACTACGCGGGTGCTATGCCTTCTTTGCGACCATGCTCATAGAGATGCCAAGCGCCTTGGCCACACCTTCGCCGTAAGCCTTATCGGCCTTCAGACAATTACCGATGTGGCGAATCTTGACCTCCTTGGGCGCGTCGCCCATGGCGCGGGCGGTGTTCTCAAAGAGCGCGGTTTTCTGCTCGGCAGTCATGAGACGGAAGAGAAGCCCCGGCTGCGAGTAGTAGTCGTCGTCATCCTCGCGGAAGTTCCAGTGATCGGCAGCTCCTTCGATGCTGAGTGGCGGTTCAGCGAAGCCAGACTGCTGCTGCCACTCGCCGTAGCTGTTGGGTTCGTAGCCGAGCGTACTGCCGTGATTTCCGTCAACCCTCATGGCTCCGTCACGATGGTAGCTGTGGAAGGGACAACGAGCAGCGTTGACCGGGATGAGGTGATGGTTCACGCCGAGGCGGTAACGCTGAGCATCGCCGTAGGAAAATAGTCTGCCCTGCAACATCTTGTCTGGTGAGAAGCTGATGCCGGGAACGATATTTGCCGGGTTGAACGCCGCTTGTTCGACTTCGGCAAAATAATTTTCCGGATTGCGATTCAGCTCCATGACTCCTACTTCGATGAGTGGGTAGTCCTTGTGTCGCCAAATCTTGGTGAGATCGAATGGGTTGTGGGGGCATTTGGCCGCATCCTTTTCTGGCATCACCTGAATGAACATTTTCCAGCGTGGGAAATCGCCCTTTTCGATGCTCTCATACAAATCGCGCTGGTGGCTCTCGCGGTCCTTGGCGATGATGGCTGCAGCCTCAGCGTCAGTCAGGTTCTTGATGCCTTGCTGGCAGATCAGATGGAACTTCACCCAGGAGCGCTCGTTCTTGGCATTGATCATGCTGAAGGTGTGACTGCCAAAACCATGCATGTGACGATACGACGCTGGAAGTCCGCGATCGCTCATGGTAATGGTGACCTGGTGCAGCGCCTCTGGCAGCGAAGTCCAGAAGTCCCAATTGTTGCGGGCACTGCGCAGGTTGGTGCGAGGATCGCGTTTGACGGCATGGTTGAGGTCCGGGAATTTGAGCGGATCACGGAGGAAAAAGACCGGCGTGTTGTTGCCGACCAAGTCCCAGTTGCCTTCTTCGGTGTAAAACTTCACTGCGAAGCCACGGATGTCGCGTTCGGCGTCGGCTGCACCGCGCTCGCCAGCCACGGTGGAGAAGCGGGTGAAGAGCTCGGTCTTTTTGCCGATCTTAGAGAAGATTTTGGCTTTCGTGAATCGTGTGATGTCGTGCGTAACTTTGAAAGTGCCATAGGCGCCTGAGCCTTTGGCATGCATGCGGCGCTCCGGAATTACTTCCCGGTCAAAGTGGCCGAGCTTCTCAAGGAACCAGATATCCTGCAGCAGCGCGGGGCCACGAGGCCCAGCAGTCATCACGTTCTGATTATCGACAACAGGCGCACCTGCGTTGGTGGTCAACTTTTTCTTTGCCATAGCCTCATCCTTTCATTGCGAAATTCTTGCCGGAGTGTCTGAACAAAATTCCATCGGTTTGGATTTGCGCGATATTTTTATAGCGCTTCTGATTGGGACCGATGCGTGGTTGAAGCTGCTAATTGCAGGACAACTCCGCGTGTATTAACTTGTTGAGAACGCTACCACACTTTTAGCGCAGGCGCGGTGATGAGGCGGATTTCAACCGCAAAGCGGGGCAGTTGCAGGTAGGAAAGCGTTAGGGAATTTCGCACGCTAGTCTCACGCCCTTGCTGGATTTATTTTGTGTTGGTGGAGAGCATGGCCGTCCTCGGGGGATTAAGTGCTTCGTGGTTGACGCTGCGCTCCACGATTCTGGCCGCAACCTCTTTGCGTGCTTCCTCGCGTTCCCATTCTGTGCGCAGGATCATCTGTTGAATCGTGAATCGTGCCTTTGTTTTCTCATCATCGGAGAAGAGAACGAGCTCATTCTTGCGGATCAGAAATGCCATGTTTTCCGCCAGGGGGATGAACTCCTCGGCACGCCGTCCCACTACTACATACACAACTTTGTCGCTCATCAATGTGTACTCGGGACAGGTGATGCCTGCCGGTGCTGGAACCCCTGACATGGTTGCCATAAAACCCCCATGCATGACGCATGTAGTCATTCGCATTTTGATGACAGTACCTCTAAAAGACCAGTTCCCTTGCGCCTGCAAAGCGACCGTGGCACTCAATGCGAAGATGAACAGCAAGGCGATACGCTTCATTCCACTCTCCGATAGCAAAAGGATCGACACATTGGAGCAGTGCTACGGAAACTCCTGCTTCAGTGCCGGATGGGTAGCGAACCTGATCTTTCTATCGACCGGTGTACGGTTATTCAGCTCGAAATGGAGAAGGAAAGGCGCGGAGGGATTCCCGGATCGGCATGAGTTGGAATGTTTTCGATTTGGGATGACGCTGGAACGCCAAGACGGTGGGCCACGGAATAGAAGAGGAGCGAGCTAGACTTGGGGTTTGGCGTCAGTCATAAAAATCTGCTCTTCGAGTTGAAAGAGATGGTGGATTGCGCTGGCCATTTCAGGGTTCCCGGGTAGCTGCTTCAACTGCCTTGCAAGGGTTGCCGAGATACGCTGCGTTATGTGCGCCGAGAGCGCCTCCAAGGCGACTTCCTGATCGACGGTGAAAGGCCCAAACTGTTCCTTCAACTGATCCATTTCCTGCTTGCAGATGAGTTCCAGCTTTCCACGTATGGCTGAAATCGTGGGCAGGATCGACTCCGAAAGAAGTTTCGTGCGGAATCCGGCAGCTTCTTCGGCTACGACGCGCTCGGCTATCGGCAAGACGCTACGGCGCTGCTCATTCTGGTCCATCGCGCTGGAAAGGTCGTCAAGATCATATGATTTAACACCTTCCAGGATGCGGACATTGGGATCCACGGTGCGGGGTACGGAGAGATCCACAACGACGATGTGTTTGTCTTTGCGTTCACGCATCACGATTTCCAACCCCTCTCGCGTCAGCAGTATACGCTGCGAGAGGGCCGAAATAACCGCGTCAGCCCGCAAAACCTGCTCCCAGAGACTTTCAACGTGAACGGCTTTTATTTTGCACTGCGCGGCTAGTTGCTGCGCATGATCCCAACTGCGGTTGACGACGGTAATTTCGCCGGTTTCCGCATTCCGGAATTCGCGAACCACAGCCAAGGCCATCTGTCCAGCACCCAGAACAACGATCCGCCGCTGGCGCAAATCACCAAGAGACTCGCGGCAGACGACGACCGCGGCTTCGGCTGCGGTTGGCATTTTCACGCCCCCAAGCTCCTGGCGCACCCGACCGAATACGCTAAATGCCTTGGTCAACAGCGAATCCAGAAAACGGCCCGTAGTGCTTGCCCTTTGTGCCAGCTGCCAGGCGGCCAGCATGGAATTTGCCGCCTCCGGCTCGACGAATACGGATGAGTCTGAACCCGTGGCAACGCGCAACACATGGGCTACGGCATCATCACCGACGAGACGATAAAAGTTTGACCATTCAACCAACTTTAAATTGCTCGATCGGGTCAAAAAGCGAAGAACCGAGGTGGCGGCTTCCGCGGCGTTCTGAGTCCAGACGAGGAATTCCGTGCGATTACAGGAGGAGAGGACGATGACCTCGTCGATCCCATCCGAGCGCACCAAGGCCGTCAGCGCCTCCGACTTCTGAGCGGAGCTAAGCAGAAAGCGCTCACGCACGGCCAGCTTGGCGCTGCGGAGACTAATGCCAATCACCACCAGATTCGGTTCCACGGACACTCTCCCTTTGTTTACGGTGATAGGGCACACGGAGGGCCAAAACAATAATAGAAATCAAAGAAATGGAAGTCTTATTATTTCAATTACTTAGACGAATTTCACGGTGTCCGTTGGGTAAGATTCGCAGTGAAATGTGCGGGAATTGACCCAGAAGTGCGAACGATTCCTCTACTCTGGAAGCATGCAGCGCGAGAAGCACAGGATTTGCATGGCTAGGAGCAAACGAGAAGAAGCGACCGAAATGGCCGCTGTTAGAGACACCTTGGATGCGCACTCCAGATTCTGACCGAATTACTTTATTGCGCGGGAGAGCTCACCTCTTCGTCTTCAGAGTGAATCAGCCCAAATTTTTTCAGCTTGTAACGGAGCGCATCGCGGCTGATATCGAGCAAACGGGCAGCCTGGGTCTGGTTGCGATTGGCCTGATGCATGGCCATTTCGACAAGCGTCCGCTCAATCTCCTCCAGACTTGTCCCACCTTCCGGAATCGAGAGTCTGGGCAGATTCTTGCCATTGACCACCTGAACCTCAGAGTGCGGAGCTGCTGCTGCGCCAGCCGCCACATTGCCTCCCGATGAAACCTCATAGGCCGTAAGGCTGCTGAGCGGCGAACCCACGGAAAACGGCAGGTAGGCCGGACGCAGGACATCGTCGTCTTCCAAGATCATGGCGCGCTCGATCGCGTTTTTCAGTTCGCGCACATTTCCCGGCCAGTCGTACTTAACAAGCAATTCCTGGGTTTCACGGGTGATGCCCCGCACTGACTTGCGGAAACGCTTATTGTAACGGTCGATGAAGTAGTGCACCAGCGGCAAAACGTCTTCGCGGCGGTCACGCAGCGGGGGCAGGAAGAGCGAGATGATGGCCAGGCGATAGTACAGGTCCTGGCGGAACTGACCTTCGCGCACCGCTCGTTCCAGATCGCGGTTGCTGGCGGCAATCACACGCACGTCCACCTCTTGATCCTTGACACCGCCGACCCTGCGAATCACCTGCTCCTCCAACACGCGCAGCAGCTTGGCTTGCAGAAGGCCGGAAAGCTCCCCAATTTCATCGAGGAAGAGCGTGCCGCCATCGGCTTGCTCAAACAGTCCCTTCTTCATCGCCTTTGCGTCAGTAAATGCACCCTTCTCATGACCGAAAAGTTCGGCCTCCATCAAGGTTTCCGGGATGGCCGAACAATTGATGACAATGAGGGGTTTGTCTTTCCTGCGACTTTCAAAGTGGATGGCACGCGAGATGAGGTCTTTGCCGGTGCCGCTTTCGCCCTGGATGAGGATGGTTGTGGCTTCGCTGGAGGCGACCTTGTTGACGAACGTCATCAGGGCCTGCATCCGCACCGACTCGCCGATAACGTCGTGATAGGCGGCACGGCGACGGCGAAGAACTTCCTTCTTTAGCGTCTCGTTCTCGGAGCGAAGCTGGGTCGCCTCGAGCGCATTCTTCACGGCGACGCGCAGTTCGTCGTAGTCGACCGGCTTTCCTATGAAATCGTATGCGCCTTGCTTGAGGGCCTGCTTGACGTCTTCCAGTTGGGGATCAGCGGTGATCATGATGACGGCGCGGGCATCGCCTGCAAGCTTCAGGCGCTGCAACACCTGAAGGCCATTCATATCGGGAAGGCGCACGTCGAGCAGCACCAAGTCGGGGGATTCGTTGTGGGCGAGGTGCAGCCCGTCTGAGCCATTTTCTGCCTCAGATACCTGATATCCCCACTCTTCACACTTCTGGCGCAGGGACCAACGCACGAGTTTTTCGTCATCAACGATTAGGACTTTTTCACTCGGCATCTGGATCGTTTACTCTAAATCGGCATTTGAGAGTACCACGAACATTCGCATCCGGTGGGGCGCATTTGCGAGGTCCGTAGAGCAGATTCACTCCGGTGGCCTTAGTTTCGGAAGGGCCAAGGTAAACCGGCTTCCCTTGCCCAACTCGCTGGAGGCTTCAAGGCGCCCACCGTGGTCTTCCACGATGCGGCGCGCTAAAGAGAGACCCAATCCGGTACCGTTCCCCTTGGTGGTGAAGAAGGGACGAAAGATATTCGGTAGCACATCCGGGGGGATCCCATTCCCTGTATCAGTTACGGTTGCGGTAACGGTTGACTCGTCGGAAGCGAACTCAACAAGAACACTGCCGTCTTTGCTGCAAGCCTGAACTGCATTCAGCACTAAATTCAAAATCACCTGGTGGATCTGGCCAGCATCGAACTCCAGTTCAGGAAGTGGATCACTTTTGACTACCTGCAAAGTCACCTGCCTGGCCGAGGCCTGATCACGCGCGAAGACACAAGCGTGCTGGGCAACCGCTACCAAGTCTCCGGGCCGAAAGACCGGCCGCTTGGGGCGAGCTATCTCCAGCAGTTCGCTTACGATCTTGTTGATATGAACCACCTCATGCCGCGCCTCTCCGAGAACGGAAACTGCAGCAGAGTTGGCGGGCAGATCGCGTCCGACGATCTCCATGACACCGGCAATACCGGCCAGCGGGTTACGAATTTCGTGGGCTAAACCCGCGGCCATCTCACCCAGTGTCGCCAGATGCTCGGCGCGGGAGATCTGGGTGCGATGGAGGAGTTCTATCTCTTCCCGGCTCTCACGCAGTTGCTGCACCATTGCGTTGAAATGCCGCCCCAGGTCACCTATATCGTCGTTGCGATCCGCAAAATCCACATTTACAAAGAAGTCGCCTTCACGCACCCGCGCAATCTTGCTTTGCAATTCCTGCACGGGCCGATGAATGACGACTGCCAGCACCACGAAGAGAACCGCACAGATGCACACTGCCCCGGCAACAGCCACGGCCAGAACACGATTGCGTATTGGATCCTGCAGGGTAAGCGTAACCAGCACAAATAGGAGGAGCCCGTTCAGCAGCACGAGCGTCACGGGCAGCAACGTTTTGATTTGCCAGTTCAGTCGAACTCGGCGCACCCTCGGTGTCCCCAATAGCTGAATAATATCTCAACTATACGGTCAAGGTAAAAGCCAAGCTGACAAGAAAAGGCCGCCGCAATGAAATGCGACGGCCTTTTCCATCATATTCAGTTCATCCGGCGGCGTATGCGTGGAGGCCAGGCAAGAGATAGGTCACGCCGAAGAAAGTGAAGATCACGACGGCAAAACCCAGGATTGCAAACCAGGCAGCGCGGCGTCCCTTCCAGCCCCGCGTGATGCGCATATGCAGGTAACCGGCGTAAACCAACCATGTGATGGCCGCCCAGGTTTCCTTTGGATCCCAGCTCCAATAGCTTCCCCAAGCCTGATTCGCCCAGTAAGCTCCAGCGGCGATCATAAGGGTCAGCAAGGGGAAGGCAATGCAGATGATCTTGTAAGTCACGCGGTCCAGGTCGTCGGCTGAGGGCATCATTTTCTGCAGTCCCTCGCGTCTCCATAACAAGAGGAGGTAGAGCAAGCCGCCGACGATTCCTCCAACCATGCCCGCCATCAAGAATGGATTTGCCGGAAGCGCGGTGGAGTAAAGACCATCGGCTTCTGGTGAGCCGTAGTGGCCGTTCTTTACCCTCGCGATAAAAATTGCCAGCCCGGCAACTTGCAAAAGGAGAGTGACGAACATTCCCTTGCTGGCAGCGTCGATAAATGCCGCATCCTTTTTCACCTGTCCGACGATATACAGGACTAAGGGTACCAGCGCCGAAAGCAAAACCAATAAGTAGAGCCAACCCAGGTCCGGAATCTGAAGGAATAGCGGATGTCCACGTGAAACCATGACCTCCGACTTCGCTTCCAGATCGTAGGCAGTCACACTGAGGGCACCTGCACGGAAGCGGGTGAAGAGAATCGCGGCGTACACCGCAGCCATTCCCGCCGAGGTTATGGCTTGGAAAGCCTGGGTCTTCATGTTGTCCTGAATGAGGAACATCATCGCCAGGGCAAAGCTGAGCGCACAGGCCGCATAGGAAAGCATGGCCAAGGTCACATGCACCTGCAGCCAGGTGGACTGCAAGGCCGGAACCAATGGCCGCACATCGCTGGGCAACAACTGCATGAGAATTACAGAGACCACGGTGATCGGCAAGGTGATCGATCCGATGATCTTCACTTTGTAGGCCCTCTCGGCGATCAAGGTCAGCAGGGCGAGGGTCCAGACAAAGCTCAACAACATCTCATACATGTTGGAAAATGGCGGACGGCCTGCGACGGACCAGCGGTGCACCACTGCTGCGGTGTTGGCCACGAAGCCAAGGACGGTCAAGAGCGAGGCGGCGTTGACATAGCGCTCTATACCGGCGACGCCATAACCCATGTATAGAACTGCCGCGCCAGCGTAAAGAACCAGCGCCGCGTAGAGCATATTGGCCTCGCCATATACGGGGCCGGAATGAGTTTTGGCTGCAGCCAGTAATGCAACCAACAAGGCAAAGGCAACTCCCAGCCCTACCAGAACCAGCAGGGTAGCCCCGCTTGCCGGTTGCTGCCGCTCTACTCGTGCTTCTGACATAACTTTGTGACTCCTGCATTGACCGCTGGCTCTATGCCTTGGTCAGCGTCTTCTCTTCATTCTTATTGTCGTTGCCGGCAGCAGGTTTGCTGAATTCATCTTGCAACGCCGTCTTGATCTGCTCAAACTTTGCCTGGAAGCGTTCGCGATTCTTGTTTGTGGTGCCGCCCAGCCAAAGCAGGTTTCCACCTTTGTCATCCACGGCAATGGCAGCCCAGATACGGCTGTGCTGGGTGTAGAACGCAATCAACAATCCGATGGCCATCAGTACCACGCCGAACCAGACTCCGAACTGCCCAGGCTGGTGCGAAACCTCAAGTCCCGTGAACTGCGCCCAGGTGGCATGCTTCAGGGCGAACTCGAAAGGCGCATCCTGTCCCTTGGTGCTGTTCAGTTGCGAATAGAGTATCCAGAGCTTTTTGGTCTCTCCCTTGGCGTTGGTGAGGCCGAGTTGGACTGCGGGATTCTCCGGGTCATCTGACTTGTTGAAGACCTGATTGTCCTGAATGTAATAGTCAGGAACCCAGCGCAAGACACTGAGGGTTTCCCCGTCAGCCAAGGTCGCCTTGCCATTCAAGGGAACTTCAACCATTGCCACATCTCCACCAGCGGCTGGCGTTGCCGCGAAGGTAAGGGTCTTGGGCGTGCCGGATTGTCCCATGCTCGACTGATAAATGCGGATTCCCTGGTAGACAAAGGGATCATTGACAACGATGGTTTTAGCGGCGACTTCTTTGCCGCCCTCGATCAGCACCAGTTTGGACCACCATTTCTTGGGACTGCCGTCCGCATAGGTATCTTCGCCGGCAGCATCACAGCGAATGAGAAATGGAAGAGTCTTCTTGCTTTGGCCGCCACGGTTATCGCGCAGCGTGATTTGGCCGAGGGCCTGTCCCTCCGGGACCATGATGTTGCCGCGATAGCCTACGATGCCATCGACGATGTAGCCCGCAAAGATGCACAGCAGGCTCAAGTGAACAATGAAAACGGCGAAAACGGAGAAGCGCTGTTTTTGCGCGAACAGACCCGTGGCGCCATCTTCAGTCACCCGCTCCGACCTGAAGCCGAAGCGGCTGAGAACACTCTCGGCAACCGACAGGGAAGCAGCCTCATCGGTCACCGCAAATTTCACCGTCTGAGGCAGGCTGGCCCGGAAAGACGGACTCGCGAAGCGAACGGGCTTGGTATAGAGTTTCCAGGCATTCGGCCAGCGATCCGCCGAGACAAAGATCAGGCAGACGCAGATCATCGTCAGCAACAGCAGAAACCACCAGGCGTGGAAGATATCTGTAAGGCTGAGACGATCCAGCCATACCAAAGTCTCTGGCGAGTAAGCCCGCTGCAAGTCCCCTGGCTCCGACGTAGGACGCTGCAGGATAACCGTACCGATGGCTGAAAAAATGCCGACAACAATAATGAAGAAAATACCCGTTCGCACCGAGGCGAGCGTCTGATACAACTTGGTCCAAGCTGACTTCAAACCCATTCCGGGCTCCTACTCTTTAGTAGCACCAAACTTGAATTGCAACTAGCTGGCCAATCGCGACAAATCAATTACCATCATGTTTGCAATGATATACGCGCACGGCAAGATTGAATGGCCCCTCAGTTCATGGGGCATATCGCGCATAATTTGTGATTTATCGAGTCTGTTCACTCAGGATTCCAGCAATAAGGCACAACTCAATGTTTTGACATTTCTTGTCTGAGCATCCTTCGGAAGGCTTCCCGCCAGTGAGCCTGACGGCCCGACGGAGAGTTTCCCCGCTCACCTGAGTATTTTATCCGCCAGGAGATGCCAGCCCTGTGATAAGTGTCACCGGGACGCAAAATTCATAGCTATTGAACGGCTCCCAAAATGATCTTCGGGCTATTTCTCTTTACTCTCGTGGTAATCCTGCTCGGTGTTCACATCCCAAAGGTTTTGCTTGTCGAGGCGTCCGGCGATGATGTTGTCCACGGCGGTCATTGCCGTCAGCATTGAGTGATCCTGGTTGTTGTACTTGTGCATACCGTTACGGCCCACCAGGAACAGATTTGATATCGCATCGACATAGTCACGGACTTCCTGAAAGCGGTCATAGGCGCCAAAATACGCTGGGTAGGTCTTGGCCATGTGAACCACCACGGCGTCACGCACATCCTGGCGGTCGATGATGTCGATCTTCGCCAGTTCGTCAGCAGCGAGCTTTGCCATGCTTTCGTCCGAGCGCGTCCACAAATCGTCTCCCTCGTAGCAGAAGTATTCCGCGCCCAGCCAGACCTTCGACCGGTCAGCGACCAGAAACGGGCTCCAGTTGTTAAAGACCTGAAGTCGTCCGATGAGCACGTCGGGTTCCTGTATATAAATCCAATTGTCTGAAACGAGTTTTCCGGCTTTGCCGCCGGGCTCACACACCTTCAACTTATCCACGAGCAGGCCTACAGCGATAAAGTCGCGATACTCAAGGTTTTCGGAGACTTCGCACACGTTTTCCGGTACTCTGCTGCCACCCGCAACCATCGCCTGCACAAGTTCCTTCACCGAAGTTGTAGAGAAGAAATAGTCGCCAGTGAAGCGGCGCTTGGTGCCATCGGAGGTCTGGCCGCTCACGGCCAGCACCCGCCCGTCCTTTACCTCCATGGATGTGACGTTGAAGTCGGTGATGACTTCGCCGCCCATCTCCTGAACCTGCTTGGCGACCTTCTCCCACATCTGTCCCGGTCCGAGCTTGGGGTAGAGAAACTGCTCGATCAGCGAGGTTTCAGTCTCTTTTTGTGCGATGTCGCCGGAAGACTTGCCGGACCGTTTAAGAAAATGGGCCAGCGCCTTGCGGATGGAGAGTCCCTTGATGCGCTGCGCACCCCACTCCGCGCTGATTCTGTTGCACGGCACTCCCCACACCTTTTCGGTGTAGGACTTGAAGAAGGTCAGATAGAGCTCGCGGCCGAAGCGGTTGATGAAAAACTGCTCGAGGTTCTCAACCTTGCGAATGGGAAAGAGCATGGCGCGCAGATAGCTGAAGCCAATGCGCACGGTACGGACCGGCCCCAGGTTAGCGAGGGTCGCTTTGCTGAGCTGGATGGGATAGTCGAAAAATTTGCGCAGGAAGTAGATGCGCGACTTGCGCTCACGCACCAGCATGACGTCATCTTCTCTCTCAGATTGGCCGGGCGCCTCCTGCGGCAGTTGCTTCAGCCACCAGTTCATCACGCGGTCACTCTTGGAAAAGAAACGATGCCCGCCGATGTCCATGCGATTGCCCTTGTACCGCACGGTGCGCGAGATTCCGCCCATGTAGTTAAAGCGCTCGATGACGACCGGACGAATGTCGGTGCGGGTGAGAAGTTCGTAAGCGGCAGTAAGACCTGCGGGCCCTCCGCCAATGATGATTGCCTGTTTAGTCATAGTCAATTCACTTCAGATATGGAGTGCCGAAGGATATGACCGCAATGGGGCTGCCAAGGGCGAACAATCCTCCGACCCCGTCTTCATGAGACGGAGAGGCGCAGAATGAATGAGAGCATTTTTCGGCATTGTTAGCAACCTGCGTTCCATTACAATGTATTGATTTTGATATACTTAACGGGACACATCGTGCGTTTTGACCGCGCAATGACAAATATGCCGCTGTTTGTAACGCACGCCGTCGACATTCATACATCTAGATCGTGTTCTTATTCTTTACTGATTCTACTCATGGGGCAAAACCAACTCTGGAAAGTGTCATTTCCCGCAAGATGCTCGACTTTATGAGTCGGTTGGTAAAAACCTTGTCCCCTAACATATTGAACACTAAGGAGTAAAGATTCTTCGGCCAAAAGCCGACTTTGGCACGGTGGCTGCGATGTATGAAGAGAGTTGCACTGTTCTGGAGTATTCTCTCCGTCCCATCGTATTCCAAGCGATCAGGCGAGGAAGCACATTCGGGGCGGAATTTTCTTGCAAGAGGAGTAGCTGGATCCAATGAGCGACGAGAATCAGCCGATGAAGAGCGGCGTAAGCGATGAGATTCAACC
>Ga0364919_10216_pt1 | contig 15089 bp, 7 predicted proteins | sample SorcelJu500001C7_2_FD_206953 | JGI IMG/M metagenome (GOLD analysis project Ga0364919, IMG submission 206953) | Enriched cells from Trout Bog Lake Hypolimnion, Wisconsin, USA - BchlTB.June20.5000.01.C7 | ecosystem: Environmental > Aquatic > Freshwater > Lake > Hypolimnion/Profundal zone | place... | reverse complement strand
GCGTTGCAAGTAATATTTTTTCTCAAATTGACAAATGGGTTTAATAGGATAAACATCTTCTGAGGAAAGGTCGAAGGATTGGCATAAGCTGCTAGGAAGGGCTTTTGATCCGTTCGCCACCATTTCGCAATATTTTTCAGCTAATTCTGTTGAAATTGCATGAGAGGATTCAGACATTAATAAAATGGAGGGATCAGGATCTACACTTTTCTCATTAACCGTAACACATAAATGTCCATTGCGTGTTGCAGAAGCGAGATAGCAAAGAAAGGCAGCAGCTTCTTCAAGTCCTTCACAATGTGAGAGAAAGGATTCCGCTAAAACGTAATCGATAGGGAGAATTCCCCCTTTTTCCACTAATTTTTTTAGGAACGGCCAATTTTTTTTTTCAGTTAGTATATGCATAGGGAAGATAAACTACACCGCTTTTGGAGTTATAAAAGGGATCTAAGCCTCTCAAAAAAACATAAAACGTCCCGCCAAATCGAGAAGCAAACATTTCTTCATCAAAAATGCGTAGAAATTTTTTTAATGCATTTTTATAAATCGCAGCCTGCAAGGGATACTGGCTTTTTTGCATATACTGAGAAGCTACGCGTTCTTGATAGTGTTCTTTTGAAGGCCCAAGCCAGTTGCTTTTCCAATCAACAAGGTAATATTTTCCTTCATGTTCAAATAAAAGGTCGATCACCCCTCTTACAAATCCTTCTTCATTAGGAATATCTGTAATTGATTGATTTGAAGATTGGTATAAAAACTCCATTTCTCTGAAGCATAACTTCGGATCAATTTGTTTGAAAGAAAATCCATTGAAAGAAACATTCAAGGCATTGTAAATCATCTCGCAGATCACCTGCTCCCAGTCTTTAAAGGGAGAATTTTTCAAATATGGGCTAACCCATTTGCTCATTTCTAAAGGAGAAGCGACTTTAAAAACTTCTTTTAAGGGGATTTTTTCCAATATTAAATGCAAAAGCGTTCCTGTTTCAGCCCCGGCAGGAAGTGTATGGAGGGTTCTCTCGTCAATGCCAAAGTCAGCGGGTGGATGATCTGCCTCTTTCTGGTCTCTCCATTTGGAAGAATTCGCTAAGCTAGTAAAGGAATGGATAAATAGGGGACGGCCGGGCAGAGTGCTAGGTGAAGGAGGAATTAGAAGTGCCTTTTTTTGATTTAGGCAAAGTCCGGACTTGAAATTTTGCTCTTCCAGCCATTCATAAGAAATGTCCGCTTCCTTTGAAATGCGCTCTAAAAATTGACTAAAATTCTGCCCTGCATTTCCTTGGATCGTTCGATAAAGTTCTTCGGAATCAGCCTCAGGCCTTTCGATTTTTGCTGCAAATAGTTCCATTAAGGAAGCGGTCCCTCTTTCTTCGACCTGGCTAGAAGATGAGAAAATTGCCGGAATATACACCCGCTTTTTTGCCCGCGTGAGAGCAACATATAATTGGCGCATTTTTTCTGCATCGCTCTCATCGCAATATTGTAAATATGCAGGCGAATTCTTATTAATCGCCGGTGAAATTACAATCTCTTCTCCTTGCGGAAATGGGAACAACCTGTCAGGAAGAGGAAATCTTTTACATAATCCTAAGGGAAAGATGATATCATATTCTAAGCCCTTGCTCATATGCAAGGTCAATATATGGATGGCTTTTAATGTCACGTCCAACTGTTTTTTCATCTCTTCATTTTCATCAAAAGCCATCTGCTTAAAATCGTCCAAATAAAGTAAAAGACCGTCAAAAGATGCGGAAGTTCTCGCATGATGTTCTATCAGTATTTCGACAATTTGCATGCATTCGTGGTAAAGCTCCTCTCCTCCTTCTTGGGCAAGCATTTTCTCTAAGACTGTCTTGCCCCCAGCCTCCCATGAAGTATTCAAAAAGGCATTATAAAAGGATCCGAAGCCCTCTTTAAAAAAAAGGCTCCGAAGCCGATGGATTTTTGTTAAAACTTTTTCCAATTCAACTAAATTACTTAAGGTCCGGACTTCGGCATGGGTCCATCCAAACAAGGGTCCTCCCAAGGCTGTTTTCAAGCTGCTTTCATCCCTTGGCTTTGAAAAGGCTCGCAGCATCTCTTTTAAAGCAGGCAAAGCGGAAGATTCGTGCAATAACGTTTGCTTTTGCACAGCTACGGGCAGACCTTTTTGCCTAAGAAAAGATGCGATGCGTTCGCTTTGCCAACGATCTTTAACCAGAATAGCGATGCTTTCCATTGGCTGGGCAAATGAGTGATTGAGCTTAAATATCTCCTCAGCGACAAAGGGGAAAATCATTTTATCTTCGATTTCCTCTATCGATAACTGCTCTTTTCCATCGGCTAGCCAAAAGTGCACAGAACCTTTTCCATCTTCAATTGAAAGCCCTTTCAAACGATTCGAGGCTTTTACTTCCGGATAATCCAAAGCCCCTCCTACACGCGGCAGCGTGAGAAAACGAGGGGCAGATTTAAATAAATGATTCAATGCTTGAACCAATTCAGGCGTGGAACGGAAATTGCAATCCAATGAAGCCTGATTTTTTTCGCCAATAGCTTCAGCGGCAGATAAGTATGTATAAATATCAGCCTGCCGAAAGGCATAGATGGATTGTTTGGGATCCCCAACCAAATAAAGATAAAAGTGGGGATTGCTTTCTTTTAAAAAAAGGGCATCAAAAATTTTCCATTGCACAGGATCTGTGTCCTGAAATTCATCGATAATGGCAGCACGGTATTTTTTTCGCACTTTGTCCGCAAAAGAAGGGCGCTTCAGCGACTCTTCCATCGCTATTAAAAAATCGTCAAATCGAAATTTTTCTTCCTCGGAACAATACCGCCGCATCATCGTACGGCAATCCTTTGCCATTCGCGCCAAGATGGTAAAAGGGCATGCGGCTTTTTCAACAAGGGGCTTTAATTCTTTCGATAATATTTCCGGTAGATTTGGATAATGCAAATCCTCGTTAAGCGGCTTTTTTTTATTTTTCTTAAGATTTTCTACCTGAAAAGCCTCAATGGGATAAACACCTTCCTTTATCAAAGAATCAAAATCAGATGCTTCCCAAGTTTTTTTATCAAATAAAGCAGCAAATTCTTCCATTTTTTGATGAAAATCTTTCTGATTTTTAGCGATTTTGGGAACTTTATAACTCCCTTTTTGCCTTTCAAAATCCTCTCTTAATCTGCTGCCCGAAAATGAATCTTCGGCAACCAAGCGCCCCATAATTTTTCGGAATGCCTCGAAATCAATAAAAAAGGGATCTATCTCGGCAATTGCAAACCCCCTTTTCATCTGGAAGAGAAGGGCTTCCTCAAGCTGATCCATGTTTTTTTTATAATGATTCAGTAAGATCTTTACTTGTTCAGGACTGTAAACCTCTGGATGAAGTCCGGTACGGAAAAAATCCCTGATAATCCTTATTAGATGAGAATTGGATAACTGCTCCTCTTCCCTATCAATGAGAATTCCGGCCTCAAATCCAAAATCGTAAAGCATTCTTGCACAAAAGGCATGAATAGTAAAAATTTGGGCTTGATCGAATGCAAACAAAGCCTGTTCTACCCTGCGGATTGCTTTTCTGATTTCTGCATCCCCCGCATTTAAGATGGCGTTTACATAGCCCCATGGAGAATTTTCCATTCGTCCTTTCAAAGCATAACGCACTTTGCGCAGGTTCTCTTGCACCCGTTCCTTCAAGTCGCGGGTCGCTGCTCGCGTAAAGGTTACGACAAGGATTTTGTCAATTGATATTGCATCTTTTAGGAAGGGATCTTCTTCCAAAATTAGACGCGCGATAAGATTTTCAATAGAAAATGTTTTTCCGGTTCCGGCGGACGCTTCAAGCAAATAGGGCTTGTGAATGGGAGTAGAAGGGGTTAAAATATCAAAACTATTCATCAGCTGAGACTTTCTTAGGAGTTTCATTCCACATTTTTAACAAATCACCAAATGCATATTTAGCAACGTCTTTCCATTCATTTAACCAGGGGCTGCTCAATGGAAATTTATTCCCTCGCGACATCCATTTGATATAATGATTATAAAATTTCTGATGGCGGCCGTGCAATTTATGGGAGATGTGCTCGTCTAATTCTTCTCCTTCCAATTCTAACATTTGTCCCATCCATTCAGGCAATAATGGGGAGGGATTTTCTTGTGCCTGAAAATAGTATTCTAAATAATCAGTCAACAAAGGCAAGGGAGGACCTGAAAAGGTAAAAGATTTCTTACCTGATTTGGCAAACAAAAGACTGCTTTCTACAGGCAGCCCATAGTTTCTAGCCAATGCTTGGAATACCAAAAATTCCGGCCAATGTTTAAGAACCTCCTCAAAAGAATAGCTTGCATGGATAATTAATCCCTTTGAAGAAAGTTCCGGTAATACACCGGTAATTTTATATACTAATCCTGCTTGCGTACGTACTTCTAAAGGAGGAAAGACCCAGCGGCCTTCGAGGATTTCAGGCCTCTCGCAATAATCTGCGCATTCAACTTCAAAAACTTCCTCCGGAGCAACTCCCAATAGGGCTAAATTTTCTTTTAAGGCAGATGCTTCGCATTGAATTTTTTCCTCCGCAATTGTTTTGAATAACCCTTTGGGGAAGTTCCCTCTTTTTTTTGCTAAAGAAATCGTCGAATCAACCGATTTATAAAGGGTTTCTTTTCGCATTTGATAAACATCTAAAGAGGATAAAAGAAATTTTTCATCGGCTTCTTTCTCTTCCTCTTCTTTTAAATACATGCCAAGTGTCTTATTGAAGTAAACTCGAATAGGATTTCGCGCAAAAGATGAAAGATCGCTCAAAAAAACATTCACTTCTGATTGAATTTCTTTCTGTCCATTTACCTCTTTTTTAAAACAGGGAATGAATTTATGGTTCGGTGTCTTCTCAGGAAAATAGAAAGTGCGGGCTGCAGAATATCGCACAGCCGATGAACATTTAAAACCCTTCTCTTTAGAAAAATAGCGGGAATCGTATGAAGATAGCGGATGTTTATAAGTCCGGCACTCAGAGATCTTTTTGCCTTCGATTTCATAGCATTGGTCGAGGTAGCTCACAAGCTCCGCCACAACCAGGGAGGGCAAGGGTTCTTTCCCTTTCCCCTCAGATATTCCTTGATAGCTAAATAGTAAATAGTCGCGCGCAGAAAGCAAGATCTCCAAAAATAAAAAACGGTCATAATCAACTTGCCCCGGGAAATAGCCCACTCCCGCATGTTCTTTCATTAGGTTAAGAGAAAGGTTGTCGTCAGGTTTCGGAAAAGCCCCTTCTTCCATCCCTAGCAAGATAATAACCCGGGAAGGAATAGCCCGCATCGGCAGCATCGAACAAAAACGGACTGCCGAAACATGCGCCTCATGATAAATGACGCTGCATTGGTTGAAAATAACTTCGAGGTGATGGTGTACCGTTTCATAAGAGAAAAGCCGGTCCTTAAATCTTTCTCCTTTTTGAAAGAAAGCCTCTAAATTCTCCAAAAGAAATCTATCGTCTTCTTTTTTATCTTCGTCCACCGCATACTTGCGGGCAATAAAGATCAAATGCCGAGTCCAATTTTCCCAAGTTTCCTTTCCTCCTTCCGCTAATTTTTTTAAGTCTTCAAACAAATTCCTTAAAAGGCAAATCCATTTTCCAGCTAGTTCTATCTTTGAGATTTCAATCGATTCCAATGGAATCTGCTGCAGTTGATCCAAGGCAGATTCATTTTCTCCTGCAGTCATCGCGATGCCCAAAAGAAGGCGGGAAAAACACTCTACCCAAGTCCCTGAGGGATAATTATCGATTATTTCTTGCGCACAATGATTGCGCTTTAAAATCTGGTTTCGGTGGTTCGGATCGAATCCCCACTTCACATTAGCCTCTTCCACCCACTTGCGAACATGCCTTATATCGTCCTCTGTAAATTGATGCTTTTCAAGAAAATCTGAAAAATCAAAAAGATGCATGACGCTAATGACATCCCAACGTCCAAAGGCCAGCGATAGCAGATGGAAAAAAATTTGCACTTTCGGATATTGAAAAGAAGTCTCCAAATCCGCCATCTGCACATCCAATCTGCATTCTTCCCTTTCAAAAACTGTTTTAATGAAAGGTGCATATTTACGAATGTCAGGTGCCATTACAAGGATATCCTGAGGATAAATCGGTAATTCATCCCCGGCATGCCGATCGATTATCTCTACTAAGTTTTCATAAAGGTTTTCTACTTCTCTCAATTTAGATGGGGAAAAATGCACTTGAATCGAATGATCTTTATCAGAAAAAAAAAGCTTTTGTCCTTCAATAGGACGCATTAATACCATATCCGCTTGGACAGCTTGCAACATTGTCAGGGAATGGTCCTGCGGCTGCAAAAAAGTGTCTCCATAAAGTAACGAACGGTAGCATTCATGTTGTTCGATTGTTTGCGGCAAAACATAAAAGGATTCAACGGGAATGTGATGAATTTCGATATGCTCCACCATTTCCCTTCCCAATCTCCCAAAGTTGACTAGCAAGGGATTATTATCGCGTAAAAATTCTTCCAAAGCCTGTTCTTGAAGCTCTGAAACTTTTTTCTTTTTTAACTGCCTGAAAAGAAATATCTTTTCCTTGTCAGTTAAAGTATCGCTCCAAAAAAGTTGACAGGGCGATAAGAGATACCCATTAACAGGAAAGATCTCCGAAAGCCGGAATAAAAAACGAAAGTCATTTTTAGAAAGATAGCTTGTCGCAAAAAAATGAATTTCATAAAAATCATCCGCAACTAATGGAATATTCTCAAATAGCAATCTGCCCGGTGTTTGCCAATCATAAGCGAGGGGATTTTCCGAAGAAAAAATTTTACGCCAAAGATGCTGCTGCCAATGGCTATTTTGAGAACTGCCTTCCCAGTCTTCGATCATTTTGTTTCCATAAACCATATAATTCTGGAACAAACGCGCAATCTGATCGGAAAAACGAACCAAACGTTTTTCACTTTTCCTCGAAAAAACAAACGCACTTTTTAAATCTATTCCTAAATAGTGCATTACAGGCATCCAACATGCCTGTTCATCCATAAGCATGGAAGCAAATTCGTTAACTCCTTTTCGTATTTCCAATTCCACAGCCAAAGCGAGTTCCAAAAAGGAGGGGATTTTTAATTCCGGAAAAAACCGAGGAAGAATTTCTTGAAAAGTGCAGAATTGAACTCCGGCGCAAATGCCCAAATGTTTTGCCGTCTCCATCATTAACCAATTTTTTACCGCTATATTTGGAACAATGACAAAACGTTTGACGAAAGGATTGGGGTTTGCGTATAAAGCCTCCTGCAAACGTTCATGCAAAGCCTCAATACGATTGCTAAAAAAAATGTTTAATTGAAGGGATTCAGGAGGAAAACTCATAAAAATAAAAGTTTTATTTGTTAATGCAAACACCAAATCAGAGTACTAAAAAAACACTTGTATTGAATTAGCAAAAGCATCCATACTAGGATTTTTAAAAAGAATTTAAAAAATTTAATTTACGAAATTCTGGATTGACTAACTCACCTTACGCAAAAATGGTTTTTTTGGAAGCCAAGCGAACTCTCCCTCACGCGTGGAAATGTAAGCAGTCTCGAGGAGGTCATAGCCAAAGCTAAGGCCGACGAGAGAAACTCTCGTGAGGGAGAGGGCAGCTGGCTTATATAAATCATGTTTGCGTAAGGTGAGTGACTAAGGAAAAACTTAATTATTATTGGAGTTTACTCAATTTGCCATTTTATACACAAGAACCTATCTCAATAATACGAAATAGGCTAATTACTGAAATAGGTTCGAGCGACATAATAATTTCGTCCTTCCTCTCATAATTATAAGGATTTTTTAATGTTGACCACAATGATTAGAAAGCTTTCCTCCTTTACCTATCTAAATGTCACACAATTTCTGGGCGCACTTAATGATAATATTTATAAATTATTGATCGTTTATTTTTTTATTCAATTAGACGGGATTGAGAATAGCTATCGGATCCTTGCCACAACCGGATTTATTTTTGTGCTGCCTTTTCTTCTTTTTTCCGCCTTCTCAGGCACCTTAGCTGACCGTTATAGCAAACGCAATATCATCATTTATACAAAAGTATTTGAACTGATAATAATGGCTCTCGGGATTTTTGCTTTTTACTTAGAAAGCAAAATTGGTTCTTGCTGCATACTCTTTTTACTGGCCACCCAAAGCGCTCTTTTTGGACCTTCTAAATATGGAATTCTCCCCGAGCTTGTCTCAACAGAAAAAATTTCCAAGGCCAATGGGCTAATGACCTCCTTTACCTTCCTTGCAATTATTTTTGGTACTTTTTTTGCTTCATTTTTGCTAGATGTCAGCAACCGGGATTTTATAATAGCCGCCATTTTTTGCACCTTCATTGCCCTTGTGGGATTAGTCACAAGCTGCTGCATCGAATATACGGAACCTGCGGGCTCCTCCAAAAGATTTAACATCGATTTTTTATATGAAATTTTTTCCACTTTGAAGTTCGCAAGCAAGCAGCCCTCTCTCTTAATGGCAGTCTTTGGCTCAGCCTTTTTTTTATTTCTTGGTGCTTTCGTCCAGCTCAATATGATCCCTTACGCCATCCATGTGCTAAATTTGACCGACGTCCAAGGGGGGTATCTATTTCTTTTGACAGCACTCGGCATTGGGTCCGGGGCTATGCTAGCCGGCAAAATCTCCGGTAAATCAGTGGAGCTAGGCTTAGTCCCTTTGGCAGGTTTAGGAGTCACATTAAGCTGCTTTTTTTTAGATTACTTTTCCGACAACCTTTCAAAGGTCATCCCCATGGTCGTTCTAGTCGGATTGTTTGGCGGAATGTATGAAATTCCACTCGACTCTTTCATCCAAGTGGCAAGCCCAAGGAAACGCCGCGGCCAAATCGTGGCAGCCACAAATTTTTTAAGCTTTTTTGGGGTTCTATGCGCCTCAGGCCTCCTTTATTTCGTCTCTGAAATCCTAGGATTTAGCGCCGACGAAGGTTTTACAATCATTGGTTGCTTGACTTTGGGAGTCACTGTTTTATTTAGCTTTCAATTTTTCGATTACCTCACGCGTTTTATTGGAATGATATTATCTCGGCTGCACTTCCAAGCCTCCTATTCCGGAATTGAAAATCTTCCGGAAACCCCTGCCATTTATGTGTGCACGCATATGGCTTGGAACGACACCCTTTTAATGCTAGGCGCCCAGCGCCGGCGCGTCCGTTTTTTTATTCAACAAGAGCAAGACCATTCGAAATGGATGAAGCGCCTTTACCGGATGCTGCGTGTTGTACTGATTCCCTCTATTGAACCATTGGAAAGAAATGCAGTCTGTTTAGATGCCATACGCAAAACTCTCTGCAAAGGAATTTCGGTCTGTATTTTTGTCGAAAATGAAAATGTTTTAGAAGAAATTGAGAAGCTGAAACATTCCTATTCATTTAGAGAAATTTTGGAAGAAACACACTATCCAATTGTTCCTGTATGGATTGAAAAAGGGAAAAAAGACAAGCAATCCAGGTTTTTTACACGTTTAATGGAAAAATTCCGAGTCCCTGCTTCCATTAGCTTCGGCACACGAATTCCGGCTTCTATGCCGATTCCCGAAGATTGCGAACACCACGAATTATGCCCAAATCATTAAGTTTCCAAAACCGAAGTTAAAAGGAAGAAACATGAGACGTAGCCTTTGTTCATTGCGTTCGACCTATCTTCTATACCAGCCGCTGCAATCGCGTACAAATTTGCATAGTTCTAACTACCTGAACCGCGTATTTACTTATCCACTTAATCAAAAATACCACTCTACAAGCAATCCATTTAATCAAATTAAAAACTTTGATGATTTTTTTTCTCCCAATCCGACTAGATCGCTGAAAAAAAAACATGTCACCCTAGTTCCGGGCAATGAACATACTGAATTAATCAAGAACGCACTAGATATCATATTCGATGCAGGTGTTCAGATTGAATGGGATGTGCAGGAAGTGGGAGAAGAAGGAGCTTCTAATACAATATTTGACTCTATCAAAAAAAATGGATTCGCGTTCATAGGTCCCTTTACATCGCCCACAAATGATATTGGTGAAATTATTAGCCATAGATTGAACCTGTTTGCAAATGTGTGCAATGTGCGAAGCTTGCCGGAACGAAAAAAAAAGATGGACATTATCATCGTTAAAGAAAACAAAAATCTCGGCCATAGTGAAAAAATGCGTGCCGCACTAAATATTGGCAATGTAGAAAGATTAAGATGGATGAGGGTCTGTAACCACGTATTTAGACTGGCAGAAAATCTGAATAGAAAAGAAGTTATTTTGGCTTACGATAATAACGAATGGTCTAAAGATAGAGAATGGAGCCTTCATACATATCACGAATTTGGGAAATTCTATCCAAAAATCAAGTCCTTCGAAAGGACTATTTTAGACGCCATGGAGAGATTGACGTGGAATCCAAAGGACCTTGATGTCATTCTTAGTAGAGATTGCGGTGATTTACTTATTAATAAAGCAAAGCATTTCCTTTCACCAGAAGTAATAAACGCCAATATTAATGAAGAAATTGCTGTTTTCGAGGCTAAATACCGCCAAGGGGGTTATATGGAAGGTTATATTGCTCAAACCCTAATTATTCAAACCGTAGTAATGATGTTGAGATATATGGGAGAAAAAAAAGCTGCTGCCCGCATTAATATAGCCCTTGACAAAGCGTTTAAAAGTTACAAGTGGCATTCTTCAATAGATGAATTTGCAACAGCTATTCGCGGCGCAATGCGTGAATAGCACTGAATAGCCGCATTAGAAAAAAATTCTCAATTTTTCTTAACAATCAAAGGACAAACATGAGACGTAACCTTTGTACATCGCGCTCAACCCATTTACTATATAACCCTTTTCAATCCTATAAAAGCTTTTATCCTTCAATTCATTCTTTCTACTTGAATCACTTAGTTACTTATTCATTAAACTATACGCAAAAAAAATTCTTCCAGGTAAGCAATCTGTTCAAACAAACTATTGCTGGGTCATCTCAGAATACCAAAGAATCAAAAAGGCATTCAATCACTCTCATTCCGGGCGAAGGAATAGGACGGGAGTTAATTCATGAGGCACAACGTATTATAGATGCCGCCGGCGTTGTAATTGACTATGATGAACAGGAATTTGATGGAGCATCCAGCAGGCAAGGAAATGTTCTTCCTGAAAAAATGGAGGAATCTATCAGGAGAAATAAAGCAGCTCTCATCGGTCCCTTTCTTCCCGCCATTGGTAAAAAATGCCGTCCCGCTAATAATATTCTAAACCAAAAACTTAAACTTTTCGTCAATGTGCTGCGAGTGCGCAGCTTACCGGGTGTCGAATTAAAATCTAAAGAAACAGACCTTATCATCGTTCAAGAAAACCAAAATGACCTGCATAATGAGATTGAAGATATAGGGCCGGGGCTTGGACTTAAACGGATAAGATGCGAGAGGCTGTGTGACAATGCGTATAGAATAGCTGCGATTCTAAATCGAAAAAGAATTACATTAGTTCATAACAGGCCGTTTGAGACAGTATCAGAGAGATTACTTTTTCTTGCTGCTTTCCCCAAAATTGCCAAATGCTACCCCGAAATTGAAACATCCGAGGTGGCTTTAGGAACTTGGGCAACATCAATGCTTCATGATTCTAATCCAAATAAGTCTGATGTTATTGTTACGGGAAAATCGTGCGGCAGCCTTCTCAGCGAAGCCGCCGGTAGTTTAGGTTTTATACCCTGCGCCAATATGGATGAAGAAGTTGCAGTTTTTGGAACTACAGGTAAATTTGGGCCAAATTCCCAGGAATGGATGGAAATTTCAACTGCATTTTTCCAAAGTGCTGCCATGATGTTGAAACTTAAAGGTGAAGATAAAGCTGCCGACCGCATGGATCAAGCAATTTATAAAGTATATGAAATAACAAGGCGTTTAAAGCCGAATCAAGAAGGTGAAGCAAAGATATCCGATTTTGCGGCCGATATTCGCAGCGCAATGCGTAAGTTGCAGTAGCAGTTTTATTTCTAAAATTTATCGCTTCCCAACCTTTACGATCTATCTTTGTTTGAAATAGCCATGCGCGAAATAAAATTTTTATTCCTTTCACGTAAGCCGAAGGGCATAAAAACTCAAAACTTAGGATAGAAAAATTTACAGCGTGATTACAAAAAAAAGCAATGAATCGAGTCCATAAAGACCCGATCCATTGCTTTCTTGAATTAAGGATGATTTAGAAAGCGTAGATAGCTTCTAATTCAAATTTAGAATAATTGTGCGGGCCGCCAATATTCTTCTTAATTGCCGTTGACCATTCAATGATGGAATCCAAGCTCAAGTTATCTGTAAGAGCATACAGTCCTTCAAATCTAAACCCTTTGAAGTTTGTGTTGCCGCGTGATGATGCTGTATAGCTTTCGCCAAGGACGTTTCCACGGCCAATGCCGGATACATCATTATCAGGGATCGCATTAGCTTGAACATATTGATACTGGGCCTCAAAAGACCAATCGCCTTCTTTAACCACATCGCCAACGAGGAAACCCAAATAGAAGCCGAGATTTTGATTCTTAGTTCTATCGACAAGTTTTTTGTATTCTTCCGGACTTAAATGTGTAACATCAGTAAAGTATGTTTTATGTCTATTGTGGTTGATCAAAAACCCTGCAAAGAGCTCAGCTGGTTCATCTAAAAGATCTGGATCTAAGTGGTATTTAAAGATGACTTGAGAAATTTGGAACTTAAAGCCAAATGGATTATCGGCAAAGCAACGGTTGATGCCATATTTATTCCAATGAATAAACGAATATTTTAAGTCTATTCCGGAATCCATAATGTCCAGCGCACCTAATTCTGTCACATAAGCCATATGGTTAACTCTTTCGTCAACTAGGAAAACAGCTGATTTCCAGTACAGATCGGCCACGCCTTCCCAAGTAAAATTCAACTTGGCTAAGATCCCATCAAACTGGCTAAGAAATTCAAGTTCGGAATCAAAAACGTCGTATAAGCGGCGGCGGCCGATTTCAATGTCAAGGCGCGTGCAAGAATCAGTATAGACATTATATCCCCAATAGCATCTCTTTAAATTAAGATTATCAGTACGGCCGCTTCCATGGTATCCATCAGGATCAGCGGGGCAACCGACGCCATTGTCTATAACGCCTGCGGGGTTGTCAAATTGAAGATGAGCAACTGCCCAAGCGCGTCCGCATACATAATCGAAGCGAAGATTGCATTCGATATCAAAATCGTTTCTTGAAATGGGTAAATGATTGTATGGATCAACAGCATGAGGACCGCGAAGATTGCGTCCATATGCTTTCTCTGTCAAATGACGCCATTCTGTTCTGACATCACCGCTAATCGTCAAGTTGCATGCCTTTTCTTGAAGATCAATAGTTCTTTTCGTAATGATGAACTCCCTTAATGCATCCCAATCTCTTTCGTTCAGTTCGCGATTGAAGTCTTCTCCATCTTGCACCGCTGAAGAGGATGATAATTCAGAAGACGTTGCTAATTCGTGCTCAGATGAATGAGAAGAGGAAGACGAGGAAGAAGAAGAGGAATCGGAAGCACTAGCTGCCGAAGCTATGCCAACAGCCATAGCTAATGGCAACAGGTATTTGAAAAATTTCATTGTTATACTCCATTTTGCTTATTGCGTATATTCAAAGTATTTTTAACCTAGAGTTTTGAGTTTTTTATCCTTTGGGCTTGCGACAAAGGACAAAAAACTCAAAACTCAGGTTTTTAGTCTATTTGAGAGCCTAAGTGGATTGCGATTTTTGGTTTTGACTGATGGCTTTTACAAACATGCATAAGAACTTATAATAAGATGCTCATTTTTTGTAAATCAAATTCATTAATTTGTTGTACAAGAGTATTTTTTGAAATACTTATTCAAAACAAATTTTAATTATAAAATTTACTTTTAAAATGGCATTAAAGAGATCTATATTAACCTGAGGATTGGTAAGCCCGATTTCTTCGCTGCTACTGCAGTTATGAATATTAATGACATATATTCTATATTCCCCTCGCCAAAGGCTCGCTCCACACGAGACTCTGTTCTCTAAAGTCGCTACAGCGGCTAAGGAAAAGAAGGTTTGACACTAATAGATATGATAGCTCCCGCATGGAGCGTGTCCTTAGCGATTAGAAGGCGGCGTTGATCAACACTGCCTTCATAATATTCGGAACCTTTCTAATCCTGTAAAGCAGCACGAAATAAATAATAAGTCTGCGGAACTTTATAAATTCCTTTAGTTGATTTATGCATGACATCAAGATATTCCATCTGAAAAGGGCTGCCAAGGGATTTTACAACTCCCTCGTATTTTCCTTTATGGCTTGGATTTTTTGCTGTTGCTATTTCGACATTATTCTCATCAAAACAGCTCACTAGATCTAATCCAAGCTCCCTAGCACGTTTATAAGCTAAAGCCTGGATGCCTCTCATGAAGGATTCCACCCCTTGGTTATTAATATATTCAAAAAAAAGAACCGGCTTTTTGTTTTTTTCATCCCAAAGAAGGTAAAGCTGTGTTTCTGCACAAATTCTTCCTTGCTTGTCTTTGACAACAAGTGTGTGAATTTTCCCATCTAAAGCAAAGGCTAGTAACCCTTTGACACAAGTTAGACGTCGGTTTAAAGCCATGCAAGTTCTTAACTCACTTCCAATAAGAAGAATGTCTTCAGGCTTATTTGTATCTTCAACTACATAATCCGAAAATTTCTCATCAACAGATGAATAGAGATCCTTTAGAAGATAATTAGGGCTCATCATCCACTTTTCTTTAAGTTTTGGATCATGGCTAAAAACTTTTTTCAAATGAATATTCAGGTCTTCCCGATGTCTTTCTTCTATTAAGTTATCTGAAACGGTTGCCTTAATTAATCGATTAATGCCATCCACTGCTCTTTTTCTTTCGGATCCGGCCAACTCTTCTAATCGAAGCTTAAGTTCAATAAATACCCTTGGAGCGCGTTTTTCCATCAGTTTGGTAAAATCCATTTCCTCCTCTAAGGGAAAAACGCTTTCAAAAAGAGCTTTAATAATACCCGGATCGTTTAACTGAAAGTGATTTAAAATTTTTTCAA
>Ga0364919_10373_pt1 | contig 15199 bp, 14 predicted proteins | sample SorcelJu500001C7_2_FD_206953 | JGI IMG/M metagenome (GOLD analysis project Ga0364919, IMG submission 206953) | Enriched cells from Trout Bog Lake Hypolimnion, Wisconsin, USA - BchlTB.June20.5000.01.C7 | ecosystem: Environmental > Aquatic > Freshwater > Lake > Hypolimnion/Profundal zone | place... | reverse complement strand
TCGTTGCCTCCCTCGGTCTTTTGCCGGCGGCCCTTTCCCAGGGTGTAGGCAGCCAGATACAAAAACCTCTCGCGATTGTCGTAGTCGGAGGAATGATGATCGGCATGCTCATAGACCTGCTGATTACGCCTTTGCTCCTGAGATTTGTGCATGTCAGCGACCATTCCTGATGATCGGCCGAACCGGATAGAAGGAGATGAAAATTGCACAGGTTTAGAATCTGCATAGCGGCGCAACTGCTCCTCCTGCTCGTTCTTACGACATTTCCCGCACGGGCGATCGAGGGGGACATAACTCTTGAGCAGGCACTGGAACGCTTCTACGCGTACAACTATGATATCCTCATCAGCAAATACGATATCGACAAGACATTCGGGGATTTTTTGACCGCCAAGCTGCGCCCGAATCCCAGTTTCACGTTCAATTATACCGGACTCAGCACCGAACACGGACTCAGCAGCACCGATAATTCGCAGATTGCCGCCAGACTCGACCAACTCATAGAGCTTGGCGGAAAAAGACGTCTGAGAACGCAGTCCGCCAAAGAAACCCTCGAGGCGGCGAAACTGACTCACGACGACGTCATACGGACCGTTCTCATAGGCTTTTACACTTCATTTTTCACCCTCAATCTGGATCGTCTGGACGTGATGCTCGCCCGGGACGAACTCAAACGCTACGATAAAATATTGGAAATAGGAAGCAAGAAGTATGGAGCAGGGTTTCTGACCGCTATCGATTTCACCAAGCTCAAACTCGGCAGGATCGACCTCGAGACCGGCCTGGCCAATACACAAAACCAGTATAAGAATGACCTCGATCAATTCAGCGCCCTGCTTGGAGTCGAAAAGCCTTTGCAATCCGTCACGCTCCAGGTTCAGGACACCTTCTTCGAATACGGCGAGGACGCCCTGGTAGCCTCAGCCTACGAAAACCGGTTCGACCTTCTTTCTCTGCAAAAGCAACTCGAAGCCGCCAAACACAGCCTGTCACTGGCCAAAGCCCTGGCGATACCGGATGTCACCGTCGGCGCGGAATACGACTCCTTTGCTCCCAAGTACGATTCTTCTATCGGTATCGGGTTCAGCGTCCCGCTTCCGCTTTTTGACAGGAACCAGGGAGGTATCCACAGGAAATCGGCGGAATACGGGCAAATCCAGGTCCAGATCGATAAAGTGAGACGACAAATTGTCACCGACGTCAGACAGGCTGTTAACAATTATAATACGTCCTACGGAATATTCACGTCCTACAAGGACAAGAAGAACGATATCGATTCCTTGATCAACAATACGGAAAAGGCATTCTCACTGGGAGGCATCACCGTGCTCGACCTCATAGATACGGAAAAGATGCATGCCGGCTTTATGAAAGAGTACAACAAAGCACTCACGAATTTTAATCTTAACCGTGAACTCATCAAGCTCTATACAGGAGAGATGAAATGAGAAGATGTGCGCTACTACTTGTTTTTCTCCTTGCGCTTTGCGCCTGTGAGAAGAATGAAGGTTCCAAACCGGAAGTGAAAAGCGAAATGCGCACTTACAAGGTAACCTCCCAGCAGGTCCAGACATACCTGGATGCGACCGGCACTATTCAGCCCGATCTTGAAGGGGGAGCGAAGGTCGTTTCCCCAGGAGGCGGCAACGTAATGAAGATTCTGGTTCACATAGGGGAGCCGGTGAAGAAGGGCACTCCTCTCGTGGTCCTGAAAAGTACGGACGTGGCGGATATTTATGCAACCTATCTTTCAACCCTGTCGCAATTGAAACAGGCCGAGCGCATCTACAATCTCAATAAGCGACTCTTCGAAGTGGGCGCAGTCACCAAGAACGACCTGCTCGTAAGCCAGGCAACCGCCGATCAGCAAAAGGCATTATCCGACGGACTCAAGAAGAAACTCGACATCTACGGTGTTTGTTGCACACCAGGTCATTTCGAGGATACTTTGACAATCACATCGCCCATGGACGGTTATGCCGCTGAAATCCAGGCCCACATCGGAGACCGCTTCGACACAAACACGCCATTGATGACTATCGCGCACCCGGATCGAGTTATGGTCGTTGCAAATATTTATGATACGAATATAGCAGGAATAGTACCTGGTCAGGATGTTACCTTCGTTACGGATGTCATTCCCAATACTACCTTTAATGGTACCGTAAAATATATCAGCCATATGGAGGATGCTGACGTCAAAACTATCAAGGTTTATATCGGACTTAAAGATTCCATTAACACATTCAAACATAATATGTTTCTTCGGATCAGGATACTTGGCGAGCTGGTAAATATGCCGATTATCCCTACCGGCTCGATGATCTATAAAGATTCCAAATTCCACGTTCAAATAAAACACAACGATTCATTCGAAATGAAGGAGATTAGACCCGTAAAGGAATTATCGGACAAGCTCATGGCGGTCCAGGGTTTGAACGAAGGCGAAGAGATCGCATATTCCGCAATTGAATTGGAAAGACCATAAAGCAGGGTGGCGAGAAAGTCTTAAGTTCCCCACTTAAGGACGAAAGACTCGACCCGCCGACTGATCCGGGCAAGCCTGCCCCGGAATGCCGTAATCCCGGGGGGCCAAGTTGGTTTTGCTTGTAATTCGGCGCTTTTGTTGCCTGTTCTTTTGGAATATCGTATCATTCAATGTTCGAAGATGCTTTTCGGAGGGACTCCGACCCGAAAATGTGTTGGACTCGAGTTGGGGGTTTAGGTTGACGCGTTATTCAGGCTCTATCGGCTCGGATGGCTGAGAAAATAAGACCTCTCCATTATGCTCAAATACAAGTGTGTTTTGATAATCAACCTTTTCCTGATACTGGTCACCCTGACGGCATTTTGGCAGGTCGGGAACCATGGTTTCGTCGATTATGACGATAATCAATATATAACCGAAAACAGTCCTATACAGAGTGGATTAACGGCGCGGGGAATCCATTGGGCATTCACGACCGGTCATGCTGCAAACTGGCATCCGCTGACATGGATATCCCACATGCTCGACATTCAGCTCTTTGGACTAAAACCGCAGCGGCACCATCTGACGAACCTCCTGTTTCACATCGCAAACGTTTTATTGCTCTTTTTTGCTCTTCGCCGGATGACGAAAGCTCTCTGGCAAAGCGCATTCGTAGCGGCTTTGTTCGCGCTTCATCCCCTTCATGTAGAATCTGTCGCCTGGGTTGCCGAAAGAAAAGATGTTCTTTCCACTTTCTTTTTCATGCTCACCCTGATCGCGTATCATTACTATACCACAAGGCGCGACCTCAAGAGCTACCTGGCTGTTATCATCTGTTTCGCTTTGGGTTTGATGGCAAAACCGATGCTTGTAACCTTGCCCTTCCTGCTGCTTCTGCTGGACTACTGGCCCATCGCGCGGTTCCGGGAAAGCCAATCGGTTCAGCCAACTCCAAAAGAAGAAAACAGCCCTGTTTCCATGCGCAAGAAGAAAGGCAAAGCGGGAAAGCGCACACCGAAAATCATCGTAGAAATGGAAACACCGGGTAGTAACACATTACAATGGGCATCAATTCGACCCCTGATTCTGGAAAAAATTCCCCTCTTTGGCTTTACGATACTTTCGTGCACTGCTACATATATCGTTCAGAAAACGGGCACAGCGGTTGGATCGCTTGAGTTTTATACACCGGTCATGCGCATATCAAATGCTTTCGTTTCCTACCTCATCTACATCACTAAAATGGTTTGGCCCGATGATCTCGCCGTATTCTATCCTTATCCCGGATTGCCGCCGCTCCCGCAGGTTCTGGGGGCAGCCCTGCTCCTGATCGTTGTAACATTTGCAGTTTTCCGGGCGGCAAGAAGATTTCCGTATCTGCCGGTTGGATGGCTCTGGTTTACAGGTACGCTTATTCCGGTCATCGGGATAGTGCAGGTCGGTTCTCAGGCCATGGCTGACCGCTACACGTATGTCCCATCGATCGGCCTGTTTATCATTGCGGCATGGGGTATCCCGGAGGTTTTCAGGAAGCGGCGCCATGGGAAAGCAGTGCTTGCCGTATCCGCGGCGTTATGCCTCCTGTGTCTTCTCGTCCTCACACGGACACAGGTCGGGTACTGGCAGGACAGCATCACATTATTCGATCATGCCCTGAACGTTACAAAAGATAATTACTATATACGAAATGTCCTTGGCGATGCCCGGTATAGAATTGGCGATCACAGACAGGCGATCGAGGATTACGGCAAAGCCATCGAGATCAATCCTCGAAATATTGATAGTTACAATAACCGCGGCAAAGCCTACAACCTCCTGGGCGATAATATCCGCGCCATCGAGGATTATGACCGAGTCATCAATATCAATCCAAGATATGCTGAGGCTTACTTTAACAGAGGCAATGCTTTTAGTAGTATGCTAACCTATAATAGTGCCATAAAAGATTTCGATATGGCAATTGAAATAAACCCACGATATGCACAAGCATATAACAATCGCGGTACTTGCTATATGGCATTAGGTAATTCTGCACAGGCCATGAAGGATTACCATAAGGCAATTGATATCGATCCAAATTATTCAGATGCGTATTGTAACTTAGGAATTTACTATAAAATTTCAGGTGATTACCAGCGAGCCATTGACTATTTTAATAAATCCGTATTGATCAATCCAGAACACATCAAGACCTATTTTAATCGCGGCATAGCATATGCAGAACTTGATGACCACATGAGAGCAGTTAATGATTTTTCCAAAACCATAGAACTCAACTCTAAATATTCAAATGCTTATTTCAACCGCGGCTTGTCATACACTGGGTTAGGCGATCACATGAAAGCCATCAATGACTTTTCCAAGGCAATAGATATAAACCCTAAACATGCTAAAGCTTGTTTCAACCTGGGGTTAGCGCGAAGCGCGCTTGGAGACCTGGCGCAAGCTATTGGTGACTATGACAGGGCCATCGCAATTGATCCTGAATATCCGGACGCCTATTTTTATCGTGGAATGACCTATGATAAGCTGGGAAAAAAAAGTGAAGCAACTGAAGATCTAAAGAAAGCGGCAAGGTTTGGTTCCGAAGCGGCGCAAAACGCTTTGAGAGGCCAGGGGATCAACTGGTAGCGTACCGTTTGTGACCGGCATTCTCAAATTATGGACACCCTTTCCCCATCTCCGGAATCGGCTCGGATGCCTGAGAAAACGAGATCGGATCGTGTTATCCGCCCGATCGATCAATGCCTCGGAGCAGGACATTCGGTTAATCTCCAGACAGCCTCGACGGTTGTGCCCTCGTTCATCGCCGATGTTATCGAGAACTTCCCTCCGGTGAGTTCCGCCCTCTCTTTCATGCCTGTCAGACCGAGGCTTTTTGCAGTGGAGGACTGGATGATATAGTCCAGGTCCATACCGATCCCTTCATCGGTTATAGCCAGCCTGACGACACCGTCCTTCCCGGTCAGGGCAAGGTCCACCCATTCGGCCTTGCTGTATTTCGCCGCATTATTGAGCGCTTCCTGCGTGATTCGAAATATCGCTATTTTCAATGGTTCCGGGACGTCATTTTCTTCGATATCGATTTCAGGTTCGATGTGCATTGCGGGATAGAGATTCTGCATCTCCCGGCAAAACCATCGCAAGGTGACCAGGATCCCCATATCTTCGAGCATTCGGGGCCGCAACCCCATATAAATCGCCCTGGTCTCATCGATTGAACGCTGAAAAACGGGAATGAGCCGCTCTACCAGTTCCAGCGCCGCTTGCGTTTTTCCGCTTTTCAGTGTGATGGATATATGCTCTATGTGGAACTTGAGGGCAGCAAGAGTCTGCCCCACGCTGTCATGGAGTTCACCCGCAATTCTCTTTCTCTCGTTCTCCTGGGCGGCTATCAGCCTGCCCGGTATCATGCGGAGTTCTTCGTTGGCTTCCCCCAGTTCGGCAGTCCTTTCCCGAACTCGAACTTCCAGTTCGTCCCGAATCCGGCTCAACGCTTCTTCCATCTGCTTGCGCTCGGTAATGTCCTTGATAGACGAAAGGCACAGCAATCGATTCTTTTGCTCCATAATCCACTTATTGGCTTCAAAAACGATGATCGTGCCGTCCTTCTTGACTCCCAGGTATTCTCCGGCATGCTCTTTATCGGTTCGAAACACTCGCCAGGCACGCCCATGTTCTTCGGGAGCCAAAAACTGTTTCAATTTTTTCCCAATGACCTCCTCGTATTCGTAGCCGAAGATCTCTGCAAATTGCCTGTTCGCTTCAATAATGCAACCCTTCTTGGTAAACACGAACCCCTGGAAGGCCGCCTGGGTGAATGCGCGCAAGAGATCCTCGCTCACACGGAATGAGCGATCCGATTTCCTGTTCTCTGCCGTTCGGCTTTGTGAAATCCCGACCTCACACGCTATTTCCTGTTTCTCCGGGACGGTATCATCCGCACCCAAAGCCGCGAGCCTCCGACGCAATTCCTTCAGCTCAAGAATCAACTCCTGCCTTGTTTTGTCTTCGTCGGTCATTGACGACTCCCGAATAGAAAGAGCGCAAGTCAGTGGAAATATGGCCAAGGCAAATTAGTTCTCTATTCGCACCGCGATACAAACAAAGCAAGAAACAGAAGATAGATACATTTCAGTGTGCGCCTGGGATAATCACTCGTGTCGAGCTACTCTAAGTTGCGCTAACAAAAACAGAACCCCCTTTTACAGAGCAACAGCACCCAGCCTGCAATCCCCAAGCAGGCATACAGCATCATACTTTATCCGAGGTCATTTGTACATTCTCTAATTCAGAAGAAAGAGAGTAAAGATAGACCGGAAGGCTACGAAATTCGAGACTCAAACCTGTTGAATAAAAGAATATTATCAAGTATTTTAACGCTTGGCTCGCGATGCCCGAATCCGCGCGGCGCCATGAAACCGATTGCCTGCGTCATCTATCGGGAGATGACACGGTTCCTTTCCACTGTTTAGGAATACCGGTCGAAGCATCCGTCGAGTAAGACCGGAATGAAAGAGGCTGTTCTCATAATTCCAACGGCTGCCGGCACGAGGGGAATGATGGGTTGGCAGCTCACATTTTCACAAGGAGCGGGTATGAAGAGATTATTAGTAATGGCCTGTGCTGTTGTTTTTGCGTTCGTTTTCATTGCCGCGTCGGCTGCCGACGCCAAGGTCACCTTCAAAAAGGGTGACGAGGTGTATGTCTGCGGGTGTGGAGAAGGCTGCCCCTGCATGACCATGTCCAAGAAAGAGGGCAAGTGCGGGTGCGGAAAAGATTTGGTCAAGACGACGATCGACAAGGTAAAAGGCGGTAAGGCTTACGTGAAGGTGGACGGCAAGACGCAGGCTTTTAAATTGTCCGCCAAGTATGCCTGCGCATGCGGAGCGGGGTGCGCATGCGATACGATCAGCCAAAAACCCGGCGAATGCGGCTGCGGCAAACCTTTGAAAGCCGTGAAGGGTAAATAGCGGCCATTTACACTGCTTTGCGTTCAAGAAGATACATTTCGCGAGCGGGGGGGAGCGTCAATGCTGTTGAATTAAGGCTGAATTAAGGCGTGGGGTGATGCAATCCAGGCTCCTTGGTATCGGCTGCAAGCCCTTTTGTGCTTCCACACCGCCAACAAGTTGCCGGTGCCACCCCCGATCACGATGACAGTCACCCCCGGCAGAGCTAAGATAGGAGCATATTAAATCCCGCATAAGAAATCGGCCGGCAGGAGTTTGTCCAGCCGGCCTTTCCGACCATGCACCGCACTCCACCGTCTCAATCGAGGCTTTTCGGCAGGTCGGGAGATACTTCGTCAAACAGCAGCAGAGTCTTTCCGGCATGCTCTCCCATGAACTTCTCAGCATCTTTCCGGTTTCCGAAGGGGATCAGTTCGTTTCCCATCGGTCCCATAACAGTGCTGCCGAGAACGTAAAAAGCTTTCCGACCGTCCACCCACAGGAGGCTACGGTAGTCCGTCACAAAAACGGCTTCTATATCGGCCTGCTTTTTGGACGCCTTGTAGGCGGGCGGGTTGAAATAGTACTTGAACATGTCCTTCGGACCGTCGAAAGCGACATGAGTACCGTCTTTAAAGATTATTTCAGTCTTGAACTTCGGGTACTTTGCAGAATACATCCCGCAGACGGGACACTCCTCCCTGGCGGAAAGTTTCACAGGTTCGGCCGCAAAACAGATGGAAGAGACAATCAACATCGAAACAAGAACAACGGGCATGCGTCTCATAAATCCAGCGCGTATCATATTCTTCCCAGTTCATTCCGGCATGGCGGCTTAGGTAACCCGTTCCTTACCTGACTTTAGTCTCGATTGCGGAGATATGATCGACGGCAATCAGAGCATCATAGAATTCTTTCTGACTAATTTTGCCAAGACTGAGAAGGTTGCCCTTGACGTCATTAACGATACCGGTGATCGTCTGTCCCGTCGTCAGTGAGACTGTGACGCTTTTGCCCTTGAGCATGGCAAGATTTTCAGCCATTGTCGTGTTCACATTGAATTGAATCGATTCCGTCTGGGCTGAAACAATCACGGGACCAATGGACAGACTTGCTCCAAGCACGACAGCAAGAGCGACAAGAGCCACCAGTGTTTGCTTTCCTATACATTTTTTCATTTTTGATCACCCCGTAGTTTGAAGTTCGTTTCCGAATTGCTTTCCGAAATCACCCGGAGACCAGCGGAATCCAAATTACCCGGGTTGTAGACCAATCCAAATCATTTCCGGCCCTTTACGTTCATTAAAGGGCAAAGTACCGCATTCCGTCGCGTTATGCAAAGCGGAATCGGAGGGAGGTTAATGGGGCGGGAAAGAGAATGTATGTCAGCATTCCACGCGATACGACCATCAAACGTCGCTTCCGGCTGTCGGAGCTTTCCTCACGGGTTATGAGGGATTACAATGTCCCTGGAAACTTTCTCTCAAGGAGTTATCGACCTATGTCTACACGCCGTGTGACGGGTCTTTCCAAACCATCCTCGAGTTTCGCCGAACTATTTTCCAGGCGCAGGTGGGCCGTCACCGCCATTTGTGTCCTACTGATTTTTTTCGTCGGCATTCTCGACTATGTAACCGGCTACGAGATGGATTTTTTTCTCTTCTACTTTGTGCCGATCGCGATCTCAGCATGGTTTGCCGGCAACCGCCCGGCTTTCTTCTGTGTCCTGTTGTCAGTCGTGACCTGGCTCGTCGCAGACATGATGTCGAGCCACATGCCATCTTCGTGGTTTATCGAGTGGTGGAATGCCGGAATTCAAGGACTCACTTTTTCCCTTGCGGCATTCTCGACGATATTGATCAGGAATGCCTTCGATCAGAAACAGACACTCAATTCCAGGCTTTCCGAACTGCTCGGCAGACTGGAAAAGGAGAGCAGGGAGCGTTCTCAGGCTCAAGAGGCTCTTATCCGGCAAAACGACTTTTTGCGCCATATATTCGAATCCATCACAACTCCTTTCTACGTCGTGGACGCCAAAGACTACACCATCGTTATGGCCAATTCGGCTACAATTCCGGGCGGTCCCCCTCCCGGCACAAAATGCTACACCCTGACACATCACCGGTCGGAACCATGCCACGGTTCCCAACATGAATGTCCGATGCAGGTAGTGAAACAAACCAGAAACCCCTTCGCCACCGAGCATGTCCATTACGCAGAAGATGGGAGTGCGCGGCACGTTGAAATCTATTGCTACCCGGTTCTCGACGATGTGGGAGAGGTTTCCCAGATAATCGAGTATACCCTGGACATCACCCGTCATAAAGAAATGGAACATAGGTTGCACAATAATGCGGAGAGAATAAAACTTTTCGCTTACTCCGTATCACACGATCTCAAGAGCCCGCTCATTGGAATAAACGGACTCACTAATCTTCTCCACAAACAATACGGTGAAGCGCTGGGCGAAAAGGGCGCGAAGTACTGTGACCAGATTCTCAAAGCATCGGAGAACGCGTTGCATCTTGTGGAAGATATCAATGTCTTTATCAAAACGAAGGAATCTCCGTTTGCCTTTGAACAAGTCAATCCCAAGGAACTTCTCAAGGTGATTCGGGATGGATTCAAACCCCTGCTCAGTACTCGCGGGATAGAATGGACGGAACCCGAATTCATTCCTCCACTCACGGCGGACAGGCTATCTCTTATGAGAGTGTTCCAAAACCTGGTGGACAATGCCCTCAAATACGGCGGAGAAAAAATGAGCGCAATTGCTGTCGGATACGAGGAATCCAGCGAATATCATACTTTCAACGTTACAGATAATGGAATCGGCATCGAAAGAAAGGACTGCGAAAAGATATTCGAGCTTTTTCAAAGGCACAGCACATCCAGGAATATAGACGGAGCAGGTCTGGGGTTGAGCATTGTAAAAGAGATAGCAGCAAAACACGGGGGGAAAGTCTGGGCCGAGCCGGGTCGCTCAGGAGGAGCGACCTTCCATATCTCGATAGCGAAGAATCTCGAACCTAGCTCAGATTGAACAGGGTAATCTCGGGCGGGACATTCAGCCGCACCGGAGTGAACGTTGTACCGATCCCACGGCTTACGTACAGGCAACACGTGTCTATCCGGTAAAGACCCATCGGATAGGGAGTCACCAGCCGCGCCAAACTTAAATCACCTGTCGGCAAGCTCAATCTGACCTGTCCTCCATGATAATGGCCTGCCAGAGTTATGGGAATGCGGCGTGCAGCGGCCTCCGGAAAGATCTCCGGTCGATGGGACAGCAGAATCGCCGGCACGGTAGGGTCCAGCCCGCGCAAGGCGGCTTCGAGGTCCGGATTGCCGGTATGCATGTCGTCTATACCCACTATCGCAAAAGGACCCTTTTCCGAATGCACCAACCGGTGCTCGTTTACAAGGAGCCTAATCCGGTAGCTCGAAAATATGTTCCGGAACTCGCTCGGCTCTGCATGCCAGCGGTCATGGTTACCCAAAACAGCAAATGTGCCGTACCGGGCATCAATCCGTGCCATCTCCTCCATGCAGCCGGGCAGAAATTTCATCGAATTAGAGATGTAATCCCCGGTAAGGAGGAGCAAATCCGGTTGGAGAGCTATGACGCGGTCTGCAATGCGCCGCATGTCCTCACTTTTCATATAAATACCGGCATGAATATCGCTGAGTTGGACAACCCGCAGACTGCGGCCGAAAGGCAGACTGAGTTCGCTGACTTCATAGTCTTTGCCGGCGAAGGCCACTCCATATCCGGATGCTGCGAACGGCACAGCGGCAAGTCCATAGGTTGCGGCCCGGAGAAGCCAGCGTCGGCCGGGATTCACGGGAGCGGAGGCCTTCCGGCAAATTGCGCCGTGAAGGAATTCAAAGGCCACCCGGCACACTCCCCCGGCTATCTGAGCGATACAGAGAAGCAGCGCGGAGAAGATCGATCCGAAGCCCCATATTACCGGAGGATAGAGGAGGAATATTTGTGCCGCTTCCGGAGGGTCAACCCAGGGTATCGGTATGAGCATGATGAATCGGTTTGCAACAAAGAGCAGAACCATGGCCGTGCCTGCCAGTGCGACGACGCGGTTTTTGAACCGGTCGGATAGACGCGAAGACTTGACGGCACGCAGAATTCGACAAAAGAGGTATAGGTTGCTAAATACGGAAAGCGCAACGAAAGTCCAGGCAAGAGGAGCGAAATGAAATCCCTGCATAACGATACAACCCCGGTCACGCAACACACCCGACCGTCCAATCCTGATGGAATGTCGGGTTTATTAAGAGAAACAGCAAACATTTCGATGATGTTCGCATAATAAGTTGATTCCTTCCAGAAAAATCGGTTCGGCAGCTCATGCGGTTCAAGAAGGCCACGCGTGCCGGGATGCGCGCCCGGTGGCGCCGCCTTCCAAGGCGGCGATTTCAAAGAGGCCACAAACGAACGAATGTGCGAACAGGCCCCTTCACCTCGTCGATCTGAGGAAAACCGCGCTAAATCGTTAACAGTAAAAGCGCATCCGGGCGCGCGTGGCCTTCTTGCAGGAATTTCTGTTTTGAATGGCGGGAGGGCGATGCGAGTGGTATAGAAATCACTGACAGCTGATGGAGGATACAATATGAAATCGGAAATTTTAAAGTTTTTGAGGGAGAGTGCCGGAAATTTCGTTTCGGGATCGAACCTTGCGGATAGATTGGGAATCAGCCGGACCGGAATCTGGAAACATATCCAGCAGCTCAAGAATATGGGCTACGAAATTTTGAGCCACCCGAAGGGGGGATACAAACTCATCGAAATACCGGACTCGCTCAGGCAGGGCGAAATTGTACCGAATCTTGAGACAGACTGGCTTGGCAGGGAATATCATTACTTGGAGACCACCACTTCGACCAACGACCAGGCCCTTCTCCTGGCAGCTCAGGGGGCGCCGAACGGGACCGTGGTCGTGGCCGAGCAACAGACCAGGGGACGCGGACGTCTGAGGCGGGACTGGTTATCGATGCCTAATCGTGGCATATACATATCCATTCTGCTGAGAAACCCCCTGCCCGTCCGAGTTGCGCCGCAGTCTACCTATCTTGCCGCAGTGGCTCTGGTTAAAGTTCTGCGTTCGCAATTCGATCTTCCGGCTTCCATAAAATGGCCAAACGATATTCTGATCGGCAGCAGGAAAGTGGCCGGGATTCTCACCGAAATGCAGTCCGACCAGGACTATTCGAGGTTTGTTGTAATAGGGGTGGGCATCAACGTGAATTATAGCCGGGAGGATTTAGGGCAATCCTTTCGTTATCCCGCCACTTCCATCGCGATAGAGACTGGAAATGCGGTCAAAAGACAGCAAGTGCTTCTGGGTTTTCTAAACCAGCTCGAAAAGGATTATGAAGATTTTCTCGCAAAAGGACTGGTGGAATTGGTTCCTCAGTTGGAGGCCTATTCCGGAATCCTGGGCAAATCTATTACCGTGCTATGTGGGGAGCGAGAGATTTCCGGGAAAGCTGAGGGGTTCACACCCGAAGGAGCCTTGCTGCTCCTCCGGAGTGACGGGGAACGTGAGACTGTCTGGGTTGGCGATGTGGCGCGCGTTGACTGGACGAGTTGATTCCAACCTCATGGGGGCCTAGGCGCTCCTGGCTCGCTCCATCGATTCCTGCTTCCGCTTGCATTCAATGCACAACGTGGTAACCGGCCTGGCATTCAGGCGCTCGCTTCCAATGTCGTCACCGCATTCCTCACACTGCCCGAAATTACCGTCCTCGATACGCTGGAGTGCTTCCCGTATCTTCAAGATCAACTTTCTTTCCCGGTCCCGTATGCGCAGCATGAAGTTCCTGTCCGATTCCAGAGTTGCACGATCTGTAGGATCAGGGAAGTTCTCTTCATTATCCGTCATTCCGGCTACCGTTCTTTCGGCTTCCGAGTAGAGTTCGTCCAATCTTTTCAGAAGTACTTCCTTGAAATAGGCCTGCGTTTCTTTATCCATTTTGAGGCTCCCCTGGCTAGTTTTCAACACTGCTGGCTAACATAATCGCCATAAAGAGTAAAGAGAAATCATCATCATATCGCCTAAGTACGCTCGAAGACGCCGCTTCGGCCTCCAGACTTGAAAACAAGCCGAGCCTCGCGAATAACCATATCGCGGTCGATTGCCTTGCACATGTCGTAGAGGGTGAGGGCTGCAAGAATAACAGCGACCAGTGCCTCCATTTCGACGCCGGTTCTGTCGTTTGTCTTTACACGCGAAGTGATCCTGATCATATCATTTGCCGGATCGGGGAAAAAGTCCACTTCGATGCCGGTAAGCTGTAAAGGGTGACAGAGCGGAATCAGTTCCCATGTTTTCTTGGCGGCCATTATTCCGGCTAGCCTTGCTGCCTCGAAGACGTTGCCCTTCGGAATATCGCCGCTGGAGATACGCTCCAGAGTAGCCGCCGAGAGACTTACGAGCGCCTCAGCCCGGGCTTCCCGCCAGGTAACGTTTTTCTCGCTGATGTCCACCATTTTCAGGCGACCCTGTGAGTCGATATGAGTAAATTCGGTCGGATATGCCATGCAAAACAATACCTGTTTCCAAAAAGGCTAGAGGCAATCGATCACATGCACCAGCAGTACGAGATCACCGGGCGGTATGGCTGGAGAGCGCAAATCTCCGCCTCCCCCTACTCGAATCCGCATTCCATCTTCTATGCCGGGTGGAATCCATATGCGCGCCGCGCACGTTTCTTCGTATTCTCCACTCCCGTTGCACAGATAACAACCGGACCCTGAACCGTTACCTATACAATTTCGGCAGAATACTATCCGCACATAACTGATTTCTTCGTGAAAACCCCCGTTTGCCAGAGAGCTCTTCGCTATCTGGATATCAAACCTCAGGTCGGAACCGTGTTGAGTTCTCACCTTCGGACGCCCCATGCCAAACACATCCTGAAAGATCTCGTCGAACGAGCCGGCCTCGCCGCCATCGTTGTGAAGATTTGTCCAGGCAGAACTCGATTTTGGGCTCGAGTTCTTTTTCCTTGTCTTGCGATATCCCTGAATCCTGTCGTACTTTCCGCGCATCGCAGGATCTATCAGGGTCTCGTAGGCCGTGTGGAGTTCCCGGAAACGCTCCGCAGCATTCGGATCACCGGGGTTTCTGTCCGGATGCCATTTCTTGGCCCAATAACGGAAAGCGCGCCGGATCTGCTCCTCGTTGGCACGCACAGGTATCCCCAGAAGCTTATAATAGCAAGTCTTTTTCTTTGGCCTGGCAGTACGTTCCAAAATGTTTCCTCACAACGGTTCTCAAAGTGCTCAAGGAGTAATTGTATTAAGAAAAGAGCCATAAAACAAGAAGACTGTAACGGGGATTGAGCTTTCCGAATAATCCGGGAACGGGTATATTCCGGCATGCTTTCCGGGAATGATGCGAGCTCGATAATACACTCCGCAGAAGGATCGCCATGCATACGGATGAGTACGAAATCTCGATAGGTCGGGAGGTAACTCTCTGCCGGAAGTTAATTAAAAGCCTGGGAAATGAAATCAGTGGGTTCGAAAAACGATACGGCATGGATACCCAAACCTTTCTTCAGGGTTTCGAGACAGGAAAACTATCAGGGAATGACGAGGATTCCTCGAATTGGCGAAAAGCCTTGCGTGAATTGCAGTTCTGGAAGAAAACGCTGGATGAGTATGAAGGCGCGTTGGCCGGCCTGAAGGGGGAATAAGGAAGTGACACCGCAAGGACTGGATGGGATTTGCATTCTTCGCATTTATATTCGTAGA
>Ga0364919_10372_pt1 | contig 15227 bp, 22 predicted proteins | sample SorcelJu500001C7_2_FD_206953 | JGI IMG/M metagenome (GOLD analysis project Ga0364919, IMG submission 206953) | Enriched cells from Trout Bog Lake Hypolimnion, Wisconsin, USA - BchlTB.June20.5000.01.C7 | ecosystem: Environmental > Aquatic > Freshwater > Lake > Hypolimnion/Profundal zone | place... | reverse complement strand
TTCACTCATGCTCTTTTTCGCTCCAGTGGAAAATGAATTTCAGCGCAGGACGGGCAGATCGTGTGCGAGGCCGGAGAACTGCCGGCTGATAAAACAAAACCACACCAGGCGCAAATCCGCTGAGGTGGTGTGGATTTAAAAATAGAGTCTGGCGGGATACACGGCTGCCCCTGGGGCTCCGGGTAATCCCGCCAGTTTCTCTCATCCCCGCAACTTGAAAAATAGACTGTCCAGAACGCGAGAAGAAACCCCACGTAAAACGCCTGCCAACCGAAGGGGAGCCAGCGAAAAAGCCAGAGGGATGCCAGACCGTAGAGCGCGAGGACTACCCCTAAGACGAATAGGATTAATGGGAGTGATGAGATGAACGGCACCCGTTTCATGGCGCTACCTCCCGATCCAGGATTGCGGCGGCGGCGTCCATGTGCATCCAGCCAAGGACGCGATTGTCGCCCACTTCGAGTTCCATGGCGTCGGCGGCGCGCCAGCACTCTCCATCGTGGAATGCAGCGGTGATTGGCCATTCCTCGTCATTCAAGCGCGCGAAGACGGTGGTATCGCTATCGGGAAGACCTTGATTCCATGCGCTCATGCCGCTACCTCGCTTTCACTCGCTTCGAGAAACCACTCGAACTGGCCCTCTGCCTTCAGCGCGTTCTGCATCCAGTCGTAAAAAAACTTTTCGTCTTTATACTCGAACCCAAAGGCCAGGATCACTGCACACAGATCCTTGCGAACCGCCCAATCCAAGTCCAGCACTTGCGCAAGCGACGCTTCCTTGCCATTCCACATTGAAAATAGCAGCGACCTGATCTTGTAAGACTGCCCCGTTCTATGCCCGAGCATTTGGCAAAGCCGGGCAAGTGCGACCTTCGCGTGGATTGCCGCCGTCTGCATCTCCTTTCGGTTTTTGGCCAAATCACCGAAAAAATCTTTCAGTGCAGCTTTATTCTCGGCCTCTGTTGGCTCATCAATCGTTGTGGGTGATGTCATGATGCTACCTCCGTTTGCGCAGCCTCAGCGGCATCAGCAAACCGCTCCATGATCAGCATGGTGACGACGGCCTCAGACCAGCGAGTGCGTGTTTCGTTTGGGTTTTCTTTGAAAAATTCATCAACCTTTAAAAGCACAGCCGCTTCGAGCGCGGCGCTCCCTCTGCAAGCCGCCAGCACAGTTTTCAGTTTGCGCTGAAACGCTTGATCGGCCGCGTGATTGGGAATGAGGGAAAGTGAACTCATCGGGCTGGGGCGGGTTGCAGGTCGCTGATTTTTGCTTCGCCAGATAGAAATTTCGGAACCGCATATTGAACCGCGATCCGCACCACCTCGCTGGCATCCAGTCGGGTGAGTTTCTTCATTTCAGCAATCATCGCTTCATCTGATTCGCTAAACCGGATCGCTTTTGGATTACCCAGCGCGGACGATTCCTTTACCGGCTTTATGGGTGCTTTGCTCTTCATCGCTATACGGTGTATAGCGATGTAGAGCGGAACGCAAGAATTATTTTGAAATATTTTTTGCCTTGCTATACGGCGTATTGCGTTGTAGTTGCGTGAGTATATGAAAACGACAAAAACAAGACCGCTGCCCGTGCGGTTTGACGGGGACGATGATGCGTTTTTACAAAGCGCAAGCAAGGCCACTGGCATGAATGTCAGTGAATTGGTTCGCCGCAGCGTTCGTTTAATGAAGCGCCAGCAAGCCCTCATGAACAGCTACAGCTTCCTGCTCGAGCTCAGACAGGCATGAGCAAAGGCAAGCCAATTCCAATTCGCTTTGAAGCTAAAGAGGATGCCGCGATCCGGGAGATCGCGGAGTCCGTAGGACTTGATAATTCCGAGGTTGTGAGACGTGCGGTTCGGTTGCTATATCGCGAAGTCAAAGCCCGAGGGGCAGAATTCGTGCTTGCCGATCTAGGGAGGCTAGAATCAAAAAAATCGACCGCCCCTGTCATTCATGCCCGTGGGCATGGAAGCCAATATTTACCTACAATTCAGAGACCACCAACGCTCAACGAGGAACCGGAAGGAAGCACGGTAAAAGGAAGCAGAGCCCGGGGAGGGATCCGGGGGATGGGAGCTCGCGAAAAAAGCTCAGAGCGATAGTGCGAGGATTGCTTAAAGGGTGTCAGGGGCGGATATTGTTCAAGAGCGCATGTCATTGTCAGTCAATGTTAGTCTTTTTCCTCAAATGGCTCGCTTCATTGTGTGGAAGCAATGAGGAAGTTTGACCCAAAGAAAACGACAAATATTTATGCACGGGTCCCGGATGAACTAAAGCAGGATTTTAAACGGGCCTTAGCACGACTTGAATTCTCAGAAGCTTTCTTCATGAGAGCGGCAGCAGAGGCTTTGATTAAATTGACCGACAGCGGAGAGGATCTGGCGCTACCGATCCGATTAATGACGGTGCAGGAAAAGCAGAAACGCGCAAAAAAAAAGTAACTTTCGGAGAGCTTTCAAGATTAAGGAGCGTTTTTCAGGGATGGTGGGAACGGAAAGCTGGGGGAGAATTTGCGTTGGTGATCTCACCGGATGGCGGCAGGCGATGGCATATTGGCGAGGGGTGGGACTGATAGGAAGAATGGGAATGCAGAGAAGCTAGACAACGGTGTTAGTCTTTGAAAATGAAAAGAGCGATTATCTGTTTTTGTTTGTTGGCAAGAATGGCAACGGGCGAGGATTTGACCACGCTGGACGGCGAGAAGTATTCAGGCGAGATTACCAGAATTGAACCGGACGGCATCGTAATGACGACGGGCGACGGGATTGAAAAGATCAATTTTAAGGATCTGTCTGAACCGGTTCAAAAAAAATATAATTACGACCCTGCCAAAGCGGCCGCTTTTTCACAGCAGGTTACGAAAGCCAGACATGACAGCAACGCGAGGACACAGGCGATCCTCAAACAACAGGAAGCCACGGAACGCGCGGTGGCCCAGGACGCAGACAAGAAGGAGGTTAAAAAGGTAGTCGCGGAGCCAAATACAGGACTGATTGTAAGAACAGGGAAGATGACGGTCGATGAAATTGCAGAAAAACCCTTTTCACTCCGAGGATGCGCGGTTGAGGTTACTGGAATCAGTGAGGTAAAAAAACAGGAGGTGGCAGAGGGGGGTTTTAAAGTAACGATGTGGGGGAGTGACAAATGGCTCGTCGCAGAAATGACCATTGATCAATACAACGCCGTGGCGAATATGAGGCATCAACAATTATTTATCCGCGTAAAGGACGCGGAATCCTATTCAAGCGCGGTGCCGGTAGAGGTGTTAGGGAATGCTGTGACTTACCAAGGACTGTCCAACCAACCCTCGTTTTATTGGAAATGAACATACCGCGGTATGTTTCATCATCAGCGCGGCAGACCACGGAGAGCACGAAGCAATCCCTCTGCCTTTTCCAGCAGTTCATCGGGGGTTCCGTCGTTGTGGATGGTGTAATCCACGGATAAAAGATCGCTTTCGCATTCGCTGGGATGCGGGTCTGCATCGAGGAGCTGGCGTTCGATCCGGACCAGGGCACCCCCTCGCTCGCGAATACGGCGGGCTTCGTTGGCAAAGCGAACATCGGTGACACAAACAAGCGAGCCGGCAGAACGAGAGAGCGCGGCATCGAGCGGCGGCAGCCAGTAATCAACATCGCACATCGCGCGGCGAAAATCAGTGCCCCACCATTGGAGGGCAACCCGGAATTCATCTTTCGATTGCTCGATGACATGCACAGGAACGCCAGTGGCAGCAGCGACCTCTTGCTTGAGTGCGTCGCCGAACGCAAAGCGCATCACGGGGACAGGGCTCAACTGGGAGAGCATGGAGCAGAGGGTATCCTTCCCCCGCCTTTTTCGTCCTACGATGCCGAGGAGCCTGAGCATAGGTATTTGGCGGCACCGTGGATCCGGTAGCTGCCGCGAGCTTCGAAATACCGGGAGAGTTTGCACAAATCCGTGTTGGGCCAGAATAAATGCGCAGCCGGGGGCGTGAGATCGAGCGCGTGCGGGCTACCTGGCTGCGATGCCTGGTGGCCGGGGCCGAGATCAATGACGCCGGCAGAGGGGGAATAGGTGAGGTTCCCAATGGTGACCGAAACCATGGTGCCCCATGGGAGCCGGGGGATCGGGCTATCGTCGAGGGCGCGATGCTCTGACGGGGTGAGGTGCGGGTAGTCCTGACCACGCATGGGGAGCGAGACTCCGCAGACGTGATCGCCCAGGGTTGAGACGCCGGATGCCGTAGAGCCTGTGTCCTGCGGGTCGAACCCGCCACCGAAGCAGGTGATGACAATATCTTTGACCACCAGATCATCGCCATCCACCGCGACTGTAAATGGCCACGCGCCGGGAGCGGAATGGATGAGGACGGAGAGCGCTGCCTGAGATTGAGCGCCGAAAATCCCATCGGGGCGGACACCGAGGATAGACTGGATCTGCGAAAGTTGGGTAGGCGGCGCGATGGCCAGTGCTGTTTCGCTGCGGATTCCCCAGATGCCATCGGGCTGAATTTGGAGAATCTGCTGGATTTGCGGGATTTTATTCATTGGCCGTCTTCCTTCCATGCCTCGAATCCTCCGAGGTGGACGCCCTGGTAAATGTCGAAGACGACACGATCGGAAACGCCACAACGCTGCATGATCTCTTTGAGCAGATCGTCGGATTGCTCTTTGGTAAGCGCCGCAGGGACGAATCCGTTGCCCGTGGGCGATGCTTTTAGGAGGCGGCGCTTGTAGGCTTCGTCGTGAAATATTGCGGCGGGGAAATAATCTCCGAAGGGCGGGAGATTGAAGGGAGCCCCCCATAGGATGGGAGGCGTGGACGCGCCATCGCTGGGGGAGCCTGATTCGGCGCGGTAGATCGTGCCGTCGAGGGCTGTGTAGTTCATCGGTTCGGCGAGGACGATGTTACGGCCGTCGTAGGTGCGCAGGGTGAACCAGGGCTGGCTGAAGCCGAAATGGAGGAGGTTCATGGGAAGTGTGGGACGAATGGGACTTATTTTGAGGCGATCGGTGGCGGGTTGTATTCCCAGCGCTGACTGATGTAGGCGATGCCGATGCCTTCGGTGAGGGTGAACGATTTGACGCGTGTGCGGAAATTCCTATCGAAAACTGCGGCATCACGCTTAACGGTCGCGCAACCGGTAAGCGTGATGACGGCAAGCAAAAGCGCGGGGCGCATGTCTATGCCCCGCCGTTTGCAGCATTTGAGGCAGCGACACCAGCCTGGATAGCCGTGGCGACGATTTGTGCTGGCGGCGCGGTGGGCGTGGCGTTGGGATCGATCTGCGCTGCCGGGATGCCGGGATTAACGGCGGCAACGAGCGCCTGCGCAAGCTTCTGGCCTGTGTTTGCCGAGGAGGTGGAGCCGGTGTAGGTGAGCACACCGGTCTGCACGGCAGCCAGGAGCTGCGCATTCGTGGTGCCTGGTTTGATGGAGGCGGCGCTTGCAATGGCGTTGAAAGCGGCGGGAATGGCCTGCGCCTCGCTGATGTGGCCGGTGGCCGCGTAGGAAGCTACCAGCGGAAGAATTGCGGACTCGACTCCCTTTACTTGCGGGGAACCAAGGAACGCCTCCACCTTCGCGTTAAAGGCGGCGAGTTGAGCTTGCTGGGGCGCTGAACAGGCGACCGGAAAAAGCGCATAAGCGGCGATACAAATGAGACTGGCGATATGTTTTGTTTTCATGAATTTCTTTTATTGGATTGATGCCGGTGCGGCGGTCGGCGTGGTAACCGCGTTTACTGCGGAAGATTGCGGGGTTACCTTGCGGCCCCCCAGATAACCAAGAAGCCCGGAAATCCCGGCGACACCACCGGACTGCACCAAGAGTTCGCCGGATTGAAAGCCCTTAACGAGGAGGAGAAATCCAAGAATCATTGCGAGCGCGCTTAAAAGCATGATCGTAATCACCACGAGCGCATCGACCATCAATGGATCGACGGAGAGTTTGGAATCGGAAGCCATAACCCAGGCAGAGTGTCAAAGGTGAAATATTGCTTTTAGCCAAAGCGCAAAGAGCGTTCCAGCGATGCCGGCGGCGGCCGAGAGTGTGCAAAGCGGCCAGACGTAGTGCATTTTCATGATGAAATCTACGTTTTGAACCAAGCCGGGAATGTTATGTTCAGGATCGCCGAAAAGAACGCGCTCGTTGCGCTTGTTTTTTTCTTCAAGATAAGCCAGTCGGAGGGGGACTGGAATTTCAGGATCATCTTCCATTATGGCCCCCAAGTAACCGTTGTGCCAGTGACATGCATGAAATATGATGTCGTGCCATAAGTAATGCCGCATGAGGCCGATAGCACCAACCCGCGAGAGGGAATACCATTCCATGTTGGCGTAGTCCAACCCGACGTATTGGGTTCGAAGTAAATCGTAGGAGATGCCCCGCCGCAGAAATTTAGTGTATAACCCGTCGGAGCGTTGCCCTTAAACCGTATGGCGGCGAGGGATGTGCAGCCGTAGAATTGGTATCCAGAGTCGAGTGATAAATCTGTAATTCCAGCCGGGATAGTTATGTCGGTCAGCGCATAGTCGTAACAAAATACTGAGCCGTGCATGGTGGTCAGCGTGCTCGGTAACCGGACATGAGCCAAGGAATGCTGCGTCCCAAGACATCCCTGATTTAGAGTCGTTACACCCTCCGGAATTACAATACTAACGAGTTGTGTTTGGCTCGCCACAATCGCCGACGATCCATTTCCAATCTCAGTCACTGGAATGCCATTAATAACCGGGGGGATATTAACAATACTGGCCGCTCCGTTATAGCTTAGGATCACACACTCCCCTGCGGAATTTGTGGTGGTTGTAAATAAATACGATGGCGTGAACGCTTCTTTGGCCGGAATTCTAGTGTAATTATTGCCAGTCAAGCCTCCGGGAAACCCGTTACCAATTCCTGAACCTGGCGTGTAGATCAAAGTTTGTAAAATTGCATTTGCCAGCGAATAATTACCAAGGTCCGTTTGATGGATGTCGCCATGGACATAGTAGGGGTCGTTACAAAAACCCGGCACCGCCAAATCGAAACGCACTAAAAAATCAAAAATCGGGTGGAGCGATGTTCCGCTGGCAATAATTAGGTTATTTAAATTCACCATGTCTACATAATATGGATTTCCAGGATATTGAGCCAGCCGGGCGGTGGCGTCTGGAATCGTCATGGCGACAACAGTGTAGCCATCAGCCCGAGCCGTTCCGCATAGGGTAACAAAATTTGCGTAAATAGCTGAACCACTCGACCCAATCCCGCAATCATTTATACCAGCCAGGATAAAAAGAGTGCCAGGACAACCCGTGACAGCGGGGCTTAACAAATGGGCGTCAATAGAGTAGGTAGCCAAGATGTCAGTTAAATGTCGCCCCCCCACTCCGAGATTAGTCAACGTCTTACCTTGAGTCATTGGACTGCGCTTTAATAAGGTGAAATAGGTAACTCCTGAATCCGATGGGTCATGGGCGCCAGTTTGTGTGCCGGCATAATCCGTCAATGAATCGCCCAGGAACACCCAATTAACTGACGACGCTGGATATTTTGTATACCCAGGCGGCAACAGATAGGGCGACCATGTGGTTCCGGAATAGCCAGTGCCGGGCATGGCATAAACATCGTGAGGAAAACTATCTGGAGCCAAATATAAACTGAATGCCCCAAGCATTGCAGCACTCGTCGGAACCGTGGCAGAACTGGTGCCTGAAGCAAGGTTGGTTATTGTTATCGGGCCGTTGGTTCCCGTTGAAACTGCCAACACATCGGGCGCTGAAATTTGACTGCCGTCGCCACGATACAGTCCCGCTCCACTACCCGAACTCCGAACACCATTTCCTGATCCTGTCAGCGTCAGGTCAACTGCCGTGCCGCCGATGGCTGGAAGGGGAGTGAGCCAATAAAAGGCGCCAGAGGTTCCTGAGCCAAGGACGGATGCACTTGAAGGCAGCGGTAGGCTAAAGGGATGATTGTCAGTTCCGTCAAAAAGGATATATGGGAAGCTCCATGTAGTAGTTGCGCGCGACTGGAGCGTGAACGCAAAAATTGCGAGGGCGAGAAGAACGATTTTTTTCATAAAAATTAAGCAGAGCGCGTGAGGATCGAATACCGCCAGGCCGTCCAGCCGGGAATGAAGATCCAAAGCTTGGTTGGTTCGGCGACCTGGTAGAAACCAGAGACAGGGGCAACCCCACCGGGGAACATGCTAAAATCCGCATCGGTCGCCGGGACGACTTGAATGCCGGAACCATTCAATACCGGTTGCCAAATCGGGTATGTGGCGGGATTGGGACTCGTGACACCTCCTTCAGTGCCCTTGTTGACGTCGTTAAATACCCGGACGGTGAATGGAACGGTCGAGGTGATGACGCCGTTGATCACCCACTCAAGCTCGGCCATCAAGTCAACATACTCGACGTCGGCAAGTGTGTTCGGCGCCGATCCCGCGATCCAGATTGCAATTGAGAAGCCAGAGGTGCCAACCGCGGGGGATGTGGCGCGAAGGCCTACAACAGAATCTACAAATTGAACGAGATCGGAGGCGGCTGTCGAGGCAGTAAACTGCGCATCGCCAGCAGCGGCGGCGGCAAGAGCGGTTGCCACGGCATTTGCGGTGGCATTGGTGGCAATGTCCACCTCGATGAGGCGACCGCTAGATGGGACAGCAGGGGCGGCACCGGCACCTCCTACCTTGAACCAGAATCGAACAGGGCCTGCGTAATCGGGCACATCGACGTATTTTCCAGCAAGCGAACCCGCAATATCCGCCAGGGTCCAGACGTTGGTGACTTGTGCGAACCCGTAGGGATCGTATCCGAGGAGGTTATTGAGCGCGGCGGTATTCCAGGACGGGTTTGTGGTGTAAACCGCCGATGCGCCTGTCCCGGTCTTAAAAAATCCAAATGAACTGCCATTCCAGTTGGAGACGACGTATGGCGCGTCATAGTTGCCAACGACTTTCGCGCCGAATTTGAAGGATGTGATGGGGCTCGCCGCATCGATTTCAACCGCTGGCAGAAACGGTTGACCGAAAATAAACGCCAGAGACGCCGTATCACCGCGCTTGATTTGGATGAGGTTGTCCTGGATTGCCTCCGGAAAATTTAGCCCGTTGATGAGCTGATTATTGTTTTGATTTATGGTGAGCAGCATCTATTGGCGGCTGCGTGTCAAAACGAAGAAAAGCGGAAAGTTGAAAGCTGAAAGCGGAAATTACACCTGCTACCACTTGCCGACCGGACAATGCTCAGATTTCCATGTCGTCTTGATCGCCATAAAACAGGTGCATTTTGAGCATCGACCATCCGAGGGGCGGAAAAACTCACACGATCTGCAAAAGTTGTTCAGGAGTGCCGCCGCCTCGGCATCATCCCGCTTTTGCATTCCGGTTGCGAAGTGTGAGGCCGAAGCTTTCGCAAATGTCATTGCCTGACCGATAATGCCTTTCTCAAGGGCCGGTTCGATCTTGTGGCAGTCAATATCGAACATTCCCCACTGCCCTTTTTCACACACAGCGCAAGAATCAAAAAAATCATGCGCTTCAACGCAGCCATAACGGGCGCATTGTTTTTTTCGGATTTCCGCAACTTTAACAGGCATTTTCATGCTTTCGTCGGGTCAGGAAACATATTTGGTTTATTGTCAGGGCTAGGGCGTTTACCATCCTTATCGGGATCATCAGGGGTATAACCCTTAATAAAAGAGCATTTTCTGACAGTTCGAGTGCGAGTGATGCTTTGACCAGCTGATGGAGAAGGAAGCGGAATATCATTCCATTCAGTAGAAATTTTATTAGCATCATCATTTACTTGTTTATCTTTGTTGGCAAAGCATGGGCTACCACCGCCTATCCACTCATACGGAGGGATCGGATCATCAATATTAGTGGTCGTAGTGCCGGAACTATCAGTGGTGACAACTACATCTCGAAACCATACTTTAAGATAGCATGTTGCTGTCGGCTGATGACTAAATCTCGCCTGTGCAATTTCTAAGGTATAACTACTACCTGTAAGGTGCGCGGAGGTCTCAGGCATTGAAGCTGTAAAATCCAACCCATTTGCCTTATCAGTTGCTCTTCCAATTACATTAGAATCAGAGTCTTCATTTGAAAATACAGAAGAGCCTGTTGATGAATAACCGCTCGCTCCAGCCCAAAAACCATCCCATGAATCAACTGTGCCATTTGGTCCATGCCAGGGACCGCAATTGGATGAACTATATCCGGCAGTGTAAGATAATCCTCCTTCGCAACCAGATGTCGTAGAGCTGCATACACCGCTATCACTAATTGTGAAATTTGTTGTGGTTGATATAGAGCCACTGACAGAACCAGAATAGGTTGTTGTATTTACTATTGTTTTATAAAACTTATTGTCGGCTGGATTAATTGCTCCGCACTTGGATGCTGTTGCATACTTCGATTGTCCTTCTACACCCCCGCAACCCCCATCAGGTTGTTCGCAATTATAACATCCACTTGGAATACTCATGTAATATTTACTCCGTAGAATGGAGCTTCCCCTGCATACCAATTCCTGCAAAGCGTCACGTTGATCGGCCCATATCGGTAGTTTGTGGGTAAGACAGAACCGCCTGAGACTGATACTGACCCTATCTGCACATAATAATGTCCGGCAGATGCTGTCGGAATCGACGAATCCGCCTGAATCGAAACACCGCCCACGCTTCCATCGCTGTCGCTATAGTCGATTTGCGCATAGATAACGTCGCCGTCGCTTACCGTTAGAATATAGGGAGGATCGTCACCAGAACTGAATCCAGATGGCACTTGCCCCGCGACAGAGCTTGCGAAAATCCGGACTTTAGGGCCACGGTCATCAGACGCATCAATAATTTGGAATGGCTGATAGTATCGCAGTGCAGAAAGGACAGAGGCGGGGAGCTTGGGAAGGATCATTGAACCCGCGGGGGATTCATGCACGTCGCAGGTATTACTCATTATCGGCCTGCCCGAAATGACATAAGGGAGCAATTCTGTAATTACCCAGTCTCGAAAAGTTCGCAGACCTTTCTTTTTTGGAGGTTTGGGAGCGGACATCTGGAAGAAAGGCTAAAGGCTGAAGGCTGAAGGCTGAAGGGTTGCAAGTTTTAGCATTTAGAATTTAGCCTTTAGCCTTTTCTTATGTGTCCCCCAGGAATTCGCGGCTGATCACATCGCGACATTGATACCAGGGGGTTCCCTTGATCTGAGTGGCTTCAAAACTCGTCAAGCGATCTTGAGTGCCAAGCGTGACGGCTGAAGCTATTGGAGCCGGAGCAACATAGCCATAGGTAGCCTCATGGCCTTGGCCGGAGACTTTTATACTGGCCGTTATGATTCGGGGTGTCCAGGTGGACAGCACTGCCGAAAAGCGGGGGCCGTTGGGGCGCGCCGAGGCAAAATAAGTGTAGTGCGTTTCCGGCGCATAGTAGGAGGCTGAATAGACCACCTGCACCTGCTCGCTGGAGGATGTCTGATACTGACCATTGTCATCTAGTCTTCCATTTACGGTGGCACTTTTCTGAACTGTCTTGATGGCGGTATTTGGATCCGCGAGATAAAGCAGCACGTTGGGCTGCAGGGCGATAATGAGGTCGCATTCGCTCATGCCAGGGAATGGGGAGTTGTCCTTGAAATTGCGATCGGTGATATAACCGCCGAGGTAGGAGAGGCCGATGTCGTATGCGGCCTTGAAGGCGGCGGCCTGGTCCTTGCGGCCCATCCAGGGCTCGGTGAGAGTGGGAACCTCGAAGGCCACGTCGCGCGAGAGCGGGAGCGCGCTGGGCTGCCAGGAGCAATCGCCGATGGCGATGAGGTTGGTGCCGGCGATCAGTGAGCTCATTGCAATAATCCCTGGTCAAGTTTTTCATTCACCTGCTCGAGCAGGGTATTTGTTTTGTCGAGCCCAAGCTTTTGCCGCATTTGCTCTTTTTCATAAGCCTTGCGACGAGCCGTATCACCGCTATGGATCGCATGAAATGCCCCGGGAGCCGTGGCCTCGCGGGTTTCGCCACGGGCGACAGCCGCATCACTGAAGGAGCGCATTTCGGAACGAGAGAGAAGAGGGGACTGGCCATAGGCTTTTGCCATCCCAAATTTTAGCGGGTCAATAAGACCATGGGACGACAAACCGGAAGTGGTGAGTGATGGCTCACCGAAAGTGCTGAATCCACGGAATTTTGCCCATTTGTCGAGCGGTTTTGCGATTTCTTTTGGAGCGAATCCAGCGACTACTTTTTTTCCGGCAGATTGTAGAGCAAGAACTGCCTTGTCGCCCTTGTGGAGGTATTCAGAAGCGCCTAAAAAATCATCGTCGATGGTTTTATTAAAAAGCGCAGCAGCATTGCTTCCAAGTTTTGAAAGAGCAGACGGGATTTTTTTAAAGCCCTCACCAGCGGCATCACTCATCTTGTTGCCGGCCTCTTTCATGCCCTGTCCCCATCGCACGAATGCACTGGAACCCTGCGCGCCAGCAAGGATGTCTTGGAAGCTCTTTGCTTTGTAATTGGTCGAATCAGCTTTGAAGCCATCCAGCCCCATTTTTTTACCGACCTTTGTTTTACCAAATTTTTCAAGCGCGGCGAAAAATGGGTGAAGTCCCTGCATGAGAACTTCAATTCCTTTTTGGAAAGCGTACTGCAGCCCGGCAAAAAGATAGCTGCCAACCTTTCCCATCCCTTCAAGAAGTTGACCCGTGAATTGCAGTGCACTTGCGCCTAGAAGCTGGCCGATAGATTTTATAATATCCCAGCCGATCTTCAGCCCATCGACAAAAATTGAGGAACCCGCAAGCATACTGGCACTGAATAAATTCATGGCGCCCATCACTCCGGCCATGAGGTAGTTTGAAAATCCTTCGAGAAGTGTGCCGGGATCTTTCCAGACGCCGATCCAGAATTCAGCGGCAGTTTTTAGCAGGTCACCCAGGGTCTTGCCGAAATTGAGGGCATTCTTTGAGCTGAGAGCTTTGGAAATATACATCAGGACCGGTGCCAACTCGGATGCGATCCCAAGGAACATGTTTTTCATGTTCATCTGTGCCCGGCGAAATTGCACCGTAACGGCGTGAAATGTCTCGGCGTTTTTTTCAAGCAACTGCGCTTTTTCACTGAGTTTTCCAAAATCAACCTCGCCGATCTCATCGAATACCGGCAGTAACTCGGCACCCGCCCGCCCAAAGATGGACATGGCGGCCGCTGTGCGCGACATGGGAGATGGCAGGGCCGCGATGGCTTCGCCGATCTGTTTAAAGGCAAGCTCAGGCTTCATGCGGAGCAATTCCCCGGTATCTAACCGGAGGAGGCGCATGGTTTTTAACACTGGCCCCCCGGAAGTGCCGGCATTCACCAGGGCACGCTCCATTTTTGGGATCGCGCCGGCAATTGTTTCAAACGGGGTTTCTGTTTCGGTGGCGATTCCTTTGAGCATGGCCAGGCTTCCAACAGCCATGCCCGTGACACGGTGCAACCGATACATCTCTCCACCGGCCTCGAGGACGCCCTGGATACCGCTCCGGAAGGCCTCGTATGTAAAAAATCCGCTGATAGCGGCTCCGATCCCGGCGAGGGGCGAGGTGATGAAGGATTTGACGCGGGAACCCACCCCCGCCGCCGCATTGTAAACAATGCCCTGCATGCGCTTCGCGCCCTGCATGAGGGGCCGGAGATCAAACCCTGCGGCGAATTGGATGGCGTTACCGGAAGACATTTTTTTTAAAAGCGGAAAGTTGAAAGTTGAAAGTTGAAATTATTTGTCGCGCTGCGCGCCTTGTTGGGTTTTCTATTTTTGCTTTCTGGTTTCTCCCATTAGGCGATTGTCAACCCAGGGTAGCGGGCGGCGATTTTTTTGAGGTCTTTGAAGACGCCAAGTTTGAGGTTGCGCTCGAAATATTTTACGCGGCCATTGATGGCACGCTGGAGGATGCGGTGTCCGCCGATCGTGATGAGCGTGGGCTGGATTGTTTCAAAAAATATTCCGTAACGGCCGGACGGCCGGGTTTTGCGAGCGGTCGCATTCTCGGGATGCACTTTTCCAGTCGAAGGAATGGCCTGCTTTACATAACCGGGAGCTTTGACGGTGATACCGGCCGCTTGACCCAGCATGAGCCAGGCATTTTTTGAAAGACCACGGGCACGGAGCGCGGCCTCAAGGCGGGTCTTGCGCTCGCCTGTAATGGCCGCCCAGAGCGCATCGGGATAGCGGTGCGACATATCGTAGCGGATCTTTCCAGTTTTCGTAACCTTCACCTTGGCACGGTGACTGATCCCTGAAGGGGAAACCGGTGTGTAAAGCTCGGGAGATTCCGTAACCCAGCTATTTCCCAAAGAAGCATAGTGAGCTTTGATTTTTTGCATCTTGGCGGCGGGAGTAAGCCGGACGGCCGCTTCAAGGATTTTGCCCGCTTCTTCCTCGATGACTTCCTCATGCGCGACACCGGAGAAACGCGAGATCGCGGCGATGGCGCGATTCATGTTCCGGGTGTCGATGGTGATTTTTAGCATGGGGAAAGTTTTAAGCTTTAAGTTTTAAGTGTTAAGACAGAGCGCAGTTTGCGCTTCATATCTCGAAAGGTGTCGAAATCGTAGATTGTGATTTCCTTGGCCCGGACTTCTTCCTCAATGATAATAATTCGTTTGACTATCCGGCCGGTGAATTTAATCGGAGCCATTGCCGCGCGCCGCGCTCGCCGCTGCGCATCGAGTTCCCAACGGCGCTTTGCGCGCGCTCGACCACGCTCGCTTGCTGCTTGTTTGCGACGGGTCCAGTAACTCATAATTTACTCTGTTGGTGCATCTGCTCGGGTTTGCATAACTGCGTGTTAGGATCAATTCCGAGCGCGCGCCCCACGCCGTCACCATGACAGCGCCAGCACTCTTTTGTTTCGTTTGTCCAGTCATCCGGGACGCCGGGGACTGCTATTGCGTATTTTGGAACGATACGGGTGATTTCACCGCGCCCACCACATTCAGGACAGTTTACGGGCGCGTCAATCGCGCATCCGCAACCACCCCACTCGTGACGGTCGAATGATTCGCCGCGCTCGATCCGTTCGCGCAGCATTTTTAGAGTCAGGGTCGCCATTTTGCCGCCGCGCCGATCTTTCAAGATCGAGAAGTGCGCTGATGAAGCTCCGTTGTCTGTCAGTCTCGCAATCATCGCCTGCTCTTTTTCTTCGTGAAATTTGTAGCGATCCGGCATGGTTTTCAGAAGATGCGCGAAGTGCGCTTGACCAGCCTTGATGCAGAATCCCC
>Ga0364919_10371_pt1 | contig 15275 bp, 13 predicted proteins | sample SorcelJu500001C7_2_FD_206953 | JGI IMG/M metagenome (GOLD analysis project Ga0364919, IMG submission 206953) | Enriched cells from Trout Bog Lake Hypolimnion, Wisconsin, USA - BchlTB.June20.5000.01.C7 | ecosystem: Environmental > Aquatic > Freshwater > Lake > Hypolimnion/Profundal zone | place... | reverse complement strand
CGTGGCAAGAGATACTCTTCCATCGCCGATGCTTTCTGATGGGAGAGTTCGGAAGCCTCAGGTACAGAACCACCTTGCAGTTTGTCAGCCCAGCGGAAGGGACGGAGAAGCTGATGGCTCCGGTGGTTAGTTCTGCGTCACCGGCTCGACACCCAGGGCTCGTATCCCCTGCCAGCCGCTATGCCACTTGCCTCCAGCCTGGTCCTTGAGGTCATTGCGGATGCCGAGGTCAAATTCCTCCTTCACGGCGGGCGGAACCAGGTCTTTGAACAGTTTGCGTTTCACCGGTGCCATCTTCCTCCCCTTCAAGTAATCGCAGAACTTCACGTAGGCGTCATTGAGCGTTAATACCTCTCCCGCTTGCCTCTCTAGTACCTGTTCAACAAACGCCTTGGCCACCCTTTCATACAGCTCTGGTCCTTGTTGCCTTTCGTTCTTTGAATCGGCACTAAAGAATGATGAATCAGCAGCTAGGATAGATTTAGCCCTATGAACAATGCTACGAATGGTCTTGTCTGATCGAAAGTGTAGAAACAGATTCAGCTTATGGACGTTGTTCCCAAGCTCCTCCGCACACTTCATAAGATAAGCACGCATAAGGTTACCCAGCTTGTCCTCGGAAGCCTGTTTGTATAGATGGTCTCGGACATCATAGTAGTAGAACGCCATTTCAGTTTCTATATACACGACTTTATGGCCGAGCTTTTGGTCTCCTGATAGTATAGCTGTAAGGAAGTCGATCTTGGGCGCTAGAGGGTTTATCGTGTTTATGCCATCGCCAATAGGTTCTACGAGTTCAAGAAAGGGTGTTCCGTGTATTTTTGCTGCTTCTGGAAACTTACAACTAAACCACTCCGAGGGCGTTGTTGGCTTGTTATTGTAATCTGGTTGGCCAAAGAGGAATGGGTCAGGCTTATAGGGCTTCAACTGCAATCTGGAACCTATGACGCTATCTGGGTTTATTGGTTGGTCTGACATTGTTGAATCCATGTTAATAGCTCCTGTTCGGTTGGCTCGGGTAGTGGTTTGCCAGTTTGAGTTCTAATCATGTTTAATCTCCACTCTGACTCATTCCACTGCTTTCGAGCTTCTTCCAATGTCTCTAGTTCCTGTGGCCTGTTGATGTCGTATGTGTTCTTTATTGTATGTCTTGTGTGTGATTAGCTCCGTTTCGGTGCCGCCAGCCTCAAGAGTCTCAATTGTCTCACCTGTAGCAGCAGTATCAACCTGGACCCTCCGCCTTCCCTTATTCGTTGGTGGTCATGTGGATAGATTGACAGCCGGAGCGCAAGAGAACCACTGCAACCAAATCAACAACCAAAGAGACCGTCATTGGCACGATAGTAGACATTTCCGTGCCAACTTCAATGCCGCTGATCCCATTTTGACCAGGAGAATCTTCGACTTTCTCTACCCCTTACCCCGTATTTGTCCCACCGCCTGATCGAGAATGGCCGGTATGAACATGATCTCGATGACCAGGAAGCAGCAATCCAGGCCCACCCCAACCATCCAGGGGCTTCGAATCCAGGCACCCCCACAAAAGATTGAGGTACCGGGATCAAGAATAGCGGACTAGATCTTGAAACCGGCCAACCACCGAATCCTGATATGCTTCTGACCACGCCATTCCATCAGGTTTCGGTTGGCCAGCGATTTGAGTTCCGTGCTCGCCGATACCTGAAACTCGCCCTGACCCTTGCCTGTGATGAAAACCGTTATGCAAACAACTTTCTTGCTCAAACCGAAGTTCTGCCCTTTCAAATCGTTTCCCATCCCCATCGCCAGGTCCTTCGCCACGCCCAAACCCAAAAAGTTGCGTGGACCTGACGGCAAAAGGGATAGCTGCATCCTTAAAACCTGCCGTCGTTTGCTTCACTTGGCTCTTTCGAGGTTCTGGCAGTTGAATCGAAAAATGCCTGGATATGGTCACCAAGAGCGGTCGTTGAAATCTTGGGTTGTATTATTAAGAGCATTTCTCGTGCCTTCTCGTTCAATCCACGGCGATATTCCTGGAATCGCCGCCAAGGGATCGACAGAAAAGAGACTATCGCCACGACCAACCATCCATCGAGTTGAGGTTCCGGGTCATCGAGGGCTCGTGTTTGAAGACGCCATCCAGATCATGAGCGCCGAATACTGGATTGAGCATGGGCAACCGGATGAGGCTTTGAGGGAGTTGGAGAAGTTGTCGTCGAAAGCCATGAATCACCCTTGGGCTCTCAGGGTTCATTTGGCCGCCATGGATGCCGCCAGGGAGATGAACAGCCAAGCCCATGCGGAATAATTGTCGGCTTTCTTTACACCCAACCAATCAACCGGACGAATCTTATGCCGTCAACCATCCAATTCCAGGAGATCCCAATCGGCGGGCATTTTGAGTTCCGGGGCCGCCGTTACAAAAAGTTGGCTTTGAGCATGGCCGAGGACAAGGACTATTATGGCAACATCTTCCAGGGCCAAACGGAGGTGCTGCCGGACCCATTGGCGAAGGTTGGCTTGGCTCCGGTGGTCGTTTGTTCACCGCCCCAAGCCAAAGCCAAGCCTGAATGGTGAAGAGATACTGGAGGACTGCCGAGCTTGTTTCAACGAATCAGGCGTAATAGAACTCATCACCATCTTGGGTGAAGTTAATGGAGTTATCCGCGAGCCAGTCGTGGACAACTTCCAGGGCCACGGATTTCGGGTAATAAATCGTGACGGCGGACAGGTAATGGCAATTCTCTTGCTGAACGTCCTCGGGCGGCTCTGGAGGATTGAAGCCTTTGTTGGGTATGTCGAAAACGGTTTCGTAAAAGGAATGAGCATGCTTGCGGACGGTTTCATCGTCCTCTGCGATGAAGGTGACGACGGTAGCGTCGGTATCCTCTTCGAAAACGGAGATGTTGTTTTTGCGTTCGGTTGACATGTGGTATGGATTCTTGCGGCTCAGGATTAATCGAACCGAGCCAGGTTCTGAACTTGGTTGCGGCTTTCGCTGTTCATTTCGTGAAAAAGTCTTCAGCTCGGTGCACCACTGATCTTATTCCCAGGTTGACCCGTCCGGCAATTGCTGATTTCTTGACCACATCAAGGCCCAGCTCGTTCCAGCCTTCCTTCCTGCCGCTTCAACGAATCCCCTTCCCCAAAAGCTGAAGTTATGGCATAACCGGTCGCAGCAGCATGGACCACGAACAGCACAATTCGATTGTCAGCTTCATCTGGGGCATCGCAGACGATGTTCTCCGGGACGTTTACGTGCGGGGCAAATACCGGGACGTCATCCTGCCCATGACCGTCATCCGCCGCCTGGATGCCCTCCTGGAGCCGTCCAAAGAGGCAGTGCTCAAGATGAAGGAGCGCCTCGACAAGGCCAAGATCATCCAGCAGGAACCGGCGCTGCGCAAGGCTTCCGGGTATCCGTTTTACAACACCTCCAGGTTCACCCTGCGGCGTCTCCGGGACAATCCAAAGCAGTTGAAGCAAAACTTCGAGGACTACCTGGATGGCTTTTCACCGAACGTGGCCGAGATCGTCGAGAAATTCGATCTCCGAAATCAGATCAGAAAACTTTCCGAATCCGATGTCCTTGGTCAGCTAATCGAAAAGTTCCTGGACCCAGAAATCAACCTCAGCCCTGAACCTGTCCTCAATGGCGATGGGACGGTTAAACTCCCGGCCTTAACCAACCACGGGATGAGCGCGGTTTACGAGGAATTGCTCCGGCGATTCAGCGAGGAAAACAACGAGGAAGCCGGAGAGCACTTTACCCCTCGGGATGTGGTTCACTTGATGGCCAGCCTTATCCTGACTCCAATTCAGAAGAAACTAACCAGCGGAACCTACTTGCTATACGACCCAACTTGCGGCACGGGCGGCATGTTGACTGAAGCGGATTTCATGCTCCAAAAGATTGCCGCTGAGACCAAGAAAGAAGTCAACATCCACCTTTACGGTCAGGAGGTGAACCCGGAGACCTACGCCATTTGCAAATCCGACCTTTTGATCAGAGGTGAGGATGAAGGCAACATTCACTTTGGCACCACGCTCAGCAATGATGCCTTTCCCAGGATGCAGTTCGATTTGATGCTGGCCAATCCACCCTACGGCAAGAGTTGGAAGACAGACTTGGACCGGCTCTGTGGTGGGGACAAGGGCGAGATTAAAGATCCTCGGTTCGTGGTCAGCCATGATGGGAACAACGAGTTTTCCCTGGTCCCAAGATCCAGCGATGGCCAACTCCTGTTCCTGGTGAACATGTTGAGCAAGATGAAGATGGAGACGGCCTTGGGAAGCAGGGTAGCTACGGTGCATAACGGATCGGCGCTGTTCACGGGTGATGCTGGCCAGGGAGAGAGCAACATCCGCCAGTGGATTCTGGAGAACGATTGGCTCGAATCGATCATTGGCCTGCCCGAGAACCTTTTCTACAACACCGGGATCGCCACCTACATTTGGGTCTTGTCGAATAGAAAGAAGGGCACCAAGCGTGAAGGAAAGGTGCAGCTCATTGACGCTACCCAGTGGTTTACCAAGCTCCGGAAGAACTTGGGCCAGAAGAATTGCAGGTTCAGCGATGAGCAAATTGACCAGATCCTCAAGACGTTCTTGGACTTCAAAGAAACCGAGCAGTCCAAGCTTTTCGACAACGCTGATTTTGGATACTGGCAAATCACGGTTGAACGGCCCTTGTGCCTGCGGGTGGACTTGACGGTGGCCTCAATGAAAAAGTGTCGTGAGGCGTGCAAGGAGGCCAAGGATGATGCGTTCCAAGGTTTAATGGAGGTGGCGTTCAAGGAGACTGGCCCGGCTGTGTTCGATGATTACAACTTTATTTGGGGCACGATCAAGGATGAAGCCAAAGAACGTGGAGTGAAGATCAACCCCAAGCGTGAGCGGCTATTTCGTGAGATGTTTTGCCATAGCGATGAGAAAGCCAAGCCGGTGATTGCTAGGCAGGACGGGAAGGCTATTTCATACGAGCCTGACCCTGAACTGCGTGATCATGAGAATGTGCCGTTGAAGGATGAGATCGAGGATTACTTCAAACGTGAGGTTCTACCCCATGTGCCTGATGCCTGGGTTGATGATGACAAGACGGTAAAGGGCTACGAGATCTCCTTCACCAAGTATTTCTATAAATACCAGCCACTTCGAGATTTGAAGGATATTGCAGCAGACCTTCAAAAGCTGGAAAAAGAAAACGAAGGGCTGCTCCAAAGAATTCTGGCAGTCAGCAAGAGCGGTGGTAAATGAGGGCGTATCCCGCATACAAGAAGTCGGCGCTCAAATGGCTTGGCCAGATTCCGGAGAATTGGGAGGAAAAGAAGGCGAAGTGGTTTTTAAGAGAAGTGGATGAAAGATCAGAAGGTGGAGCCGAAGAACTCCTCTCGGTTTCTCACATCACAGGCGTCACCCCAAGGAGCGAGAAGGACATCAACATGTTTCTTGCCGAGTCCTATGAGGGATACAAGCTTTGCAATCCCGATGACTTGGTGATCAACACCATGTGGGCATGGATGGGAGCAATGGGAATCTCGAAACATCGAGGCATTGTCAGCTCATCCTATGGAGTGTATCGGCAGAGAAAAGACCACTTCCTCCCCGGGTACTTGGATTATCTATCCCGGCTGCCCGGCTTCGTTTATGAATATGGACGGAGATCGAAAGGAATCACATCTTCGAGGGCAAGGATGTATCCAGAAGATTTCTTCGAGGTTCCACTTTTCTGTCCTCCGATCCATGTGCAACAAGGCATACTTAGGACCCTGAACTCCTGCCAGGAGAGGATTCGAGAATTCATCGCCAAGAAAAAACAAGAGATCGGATTACTAAAAGAGCACAGAGCAGCATCCATCACTCAGCTGGTAACACGAGGTTTGAATCCAACTGGCCCCACTAAACCTTCGAACATTTTCTGGTTGCCTCGGGTCCCAACGAATTGGAGGACGCGTCGGATTAAACACGAATTCCTCTGTCTGGATCACAAGCGTGTTCCGTTAAGCGCCAGTGAGCGAGAGAAGTTGAAAGGGGATTATGACTATTACGGCGCTTCCGGTGTCATCGACAGAGTGGATCGTTATCTTTTCGATGATGAGTTGCTGCTGCTGGCAGAGGATGGGGCCAATTTGACCCTGCGGAATCTCCCGTTGGCCCTTGTTGCTCGCGGAAAGTTCTGGGTAAACAACCATGCTCACGTTCTTAAGCCTCGAACCGGCAATATCACATACCTGGCTGCATTGCTCGAATCCATCGACTATTCTCCGTGGGTTACTGGAGCTGCTCAACCCAAGCTTACCCAAGACCGGTTGTTGGCCGTTGAGCTTCCAGTTCCCCTCAGGAAAGAACAAGATCAGATCGCTGCATCTATTCGAGAGATTGACACACAGACTACGTCGCTCCAGACATCCGCAGAGCACCAAATCACCAAAATGGAAGAATACCGCACAGCCTTGATTTCAGCCGCTGTGACAGGAAAGATTGACGTGCGCAATACGTGAACTTCCAATGAAACTGGGCCTGACAGATACTTCGGAGAAAGGGCTTGAGACCTTGATAGTCGAAAGCCTGGTTGGAAAGGTTGCACAGGACACCGGTTCACCACAACTCCACGATAAGCCAGCCAAGCCAGAGATCCCCCATTACGTCCAGGGTGATTCGAAGGATTACGATAAAGCTCATGCGGTTGATTGGGCGAAGCTGATTACATTCCTGGAGACCACTCAGGCAAGGTGGTAGAGGATCTGAATCTGCTGGTTGAAGGTCCATCCAGGCAGCAGTTCCTCGGGCGGCTCCAGGGCGAAATCACAAAGCGTGGCGTGGTGGATATTCTACGGAAGGGCATAAAGCACGGTCCAGCCCATGTGGATCTCCTTTATGGCACACCCACTCCCGGCAATCTCACCGCCCAGCAGCTTTTCAAGGCCAACATTTTCAGCGTCACCCGGCAGTTGCATTACAGCCCGGATCAAACCCAACTGGCGCTGGACCTGTGCCTATTCATCAATGGGCTTCCGGTTGCCACGTTTGACTCGTCTTCTACAGTGCGAAAAACATTGTTGTTGATTATCAATGACTTACGAAGACGACAAAGGGTCTTGGCACTACATTTCCACCCCGCCGGGTTTTCGGTTCATGCCTTCTCCCTCAGAGTTGGCGGCACGGCCACTCCCGCCGCCATGAGCGCCTTGTGGGCGTGGCCAAGAAGCTGACTGCGCAATACAAAGCGCTTTCCCTGACTCGTCTTCTACAGTGCGAAAAACATTGTTGTTGATTATCAATGACTTACGAAGACGACAAAGGGTCTTGGCACTACATTTCCACCCCGCCGGGTTTTCGGTTCATGCCTTCTCCCTCAGAGTTGGCGGCACGGCCACTCCCGCCGCCATGAGCGCCTTGTGGGCGTGGCCAAGAAGCTGACTGCGCAATACAAAGCGCTTTCCCTGAAAGAGCGCCTCCACTTCTTGCAGATTGTCCAACCCACGCAGGATTTCCGCCCACTCCCAGGTTTCACCCTTTTCCTCCAGGCGCCGTTCCAGCTCCCGCTTGAGCAACAGCGCCAGAAAACTACAGAACACATGGCCTCGGATCGTCTCGTCCCGCTTGTGATAAATTGGGCGCGTTTCCAAGATCGACTTCATCGTCCGGAACATGTCTTCCACCATCCACAGCTCTTTATACGCCATGGCGATGATCTCGGGTTCGTCGGCCAGATTGGTACGCAACACCCACTTGCCGTCGTAGCGGGCTTCCTCCTTTATCTTCGCCTCATCGAGGGTAAAGTGGTCCTCCGAAGGGGCTTGCACATATTTCCGATAACCCTTGTTGCCGATCAAATCCTTGTCCCCTCGTTTCAACTGCTCGCGCAAATGTTCCACGATGGCTTCGCGGTCGGCAGCGTCCTTGCGCCGTTGTTCTTCATTGAGGCAGACCACGTAGCGCCGATCTTCAATGACCACTTCCTTGACTTTCAAAGGCGAGGGGTCCTTGGCCGTCTGCCGTTGCGGGGTGATCTCTTGATAGCGGCCCCGATCCGCCAGCACCCGATCTCGCACCTCCTTCATCGAGCGCATCCGTGCACCCAAGATGTAGTCGCAATCGACCTCCTCAGATTCCAACGCTGTAATCGTGTCCGCGCTGATCATCCCCCGGTCCGCGACGATACAGACCCGGCGCACCCGGAAGCGCTGGCGCAACCGGTTGACGACCGCCATCAGCGTGGTGACATCGGCCGTGTTGCCCGGCCACAGTTCACAACACAACGGCCAACCGTGCAAGTCCAGCACCAAGCCCACCACCATCTGCGGCAGGTCCGGCCGATGGTCTTTGCTCTTGCCATGACGGCCAAGTTCCTGGCCGCCCTGACCCTCGAAATAGATGGAAGTGGTGTCGAAGAAGACCAGGTCAATCTCGCTGAATAAATCCCGCCGTGGCTCAAACAGTTCCTCCTCGATCCAATCCTTGGTGCAGCGCGGCGTGTCCAGAACCCGCGTCGCAGGCTGGTCTTTGAGCGGTTCGCCCAGGAAAGCCATCGCGCGATAGAGTTGGTGTAACTCCAGGGTTTCGGTTCCCGGCAACCGATAAGCCTGGCGCCACCGATCGGCCGCCCGATCACTTCCCGAGGCGAACAAGCGATGCACCACGGTCAAATAGACGGATCGCTCGACATCGAACTCGAACTGGCGGGACTGGAGCGCGCGTTTGAGGATCGTTCCGACCTCCAGCGTTTCCCACAAACGGCCGAAGACCAGGTCAGGACCCACTCGCTGCACGTTGACCGGTTCGGTCTGGCCAGCGGCGTGCGCATCGATAACCGCCAGTTTTTCACAAAAGCGCAAGCCCGAGCGCATCAGCGCATCCAACTGACCGCTGGCTTGGAGAACGTCCAACCGTCCCACCGTGCTCAACACGCGCTGATGGACGTGGCCCTTCTCGCGGAAGCTCTCCACGATCTGAAGATAAGCATAGGAGCCGGTGCGTTTTACTCGAAAATACATAGCGCCATTTCTTTTCCTCTACAAGGATCGCGCTATCACCCACGGGACGCAATAACAACCTAATGCGTGCTATCAGTATTTGGCACTACAAATCGATGCTTTGAAAATCACACCGCCAAAAATGGCCTGTTTTTGCAGTTTTTTCAGCCGGACCTCGATTTTACTGTAGAAGACGAGTTTGAGCTGAAGAACCGGCTGACCAAACAGACGGTTGCTGACGCCATCAACCAATACAAGACCGACCGCAATGCCCAGGACCTCTTGTTTCAATTTGGCCGGTGCCTGGTTCATTTTGCCGTGGATGACCATGAAGTCTGGATGTGCACTGAGTTGAAGGGCCGTGAGAGCTGGTTCCTGCCATTCAACAAGGGGTTCAAGGATGGCGCTGGCAATCCGCCCAACCCAGACGGTATTGCCACGGATTATCTGTGGAAGGAGATGCTGCAACCGCTGAGCCTTACGAACATCCTGGAGAACTTCGCTCAGTTGGTGGAAGAGACGGACCAAAAGGGTAGGAAACGGCGAAAGCAAGTCTTTCCTCGTTACCACCAGGTCGATGTGGTCCGCAAGATCCTTACCCACGCAACTGGCCATGGTGTTGGGCACCGTTACCTGGTTCAACACTCCGCCGGTTCAGGGAAGAGCAACTCTATCGCTTGGCTCGGTCATCAACTCGTGGAGCTAAAAAAAGAGGATGCTCCGATCTTTGATGAGATCATTGTGGTGACCGACAGGAAGGTCCTGGACAAGCAGATTAAGGATACCATCAAGCAATTCGCCCAAGTGTCATCGGTGGTGGGTTGGGCTACGCATTCTGGTGACCTGCGCAAGTTCATCGAGGCGGGCAAGAAAGTTATCATCACCACCATCCAGAAGTTCCCCTTCGTGTTGGATGAAATTGGCGATCAGCACCGTGACAAAAAGTTCGCTATAATCATTGATGAGGCCCATTCCAGCCAAGGCGGTCGGACCATGGCCAAGATGCACATGGCTTTAGGTGAAGGCAAGGATGGGGAGGATGAAACCTACGAGGATCAGGTGAACAAAATCATGGCTGCGCGTAAGCTTTTGACCAACGCCAGCTATTTTGCCTTCACCGCCACGCCCAAGAACAAGACCCTCCAGTTGTTTGGTGAAGAGCAGAAGGACGGCACATTTCATCCCTTCCACAGCTACACGATGAAGCAGGCGATCCAGGAAGGGTTCATTCTGGATGTGCTGAGGTATTACACCCCCATCAACAGCTATTACCGGTTGATGAAGAGGGTGGAGGATGATCCGCAGTTTGACGCCAAGAGGGCCCAGAAGAAGCTCCGGCATTACGTGGAGAAGAATGAGCATGCCATCCGCCGTAAAGCTGAAATCATGATTGACCACTTCCACGAGGAGGTGATCAAAAAGAAGAAGATCGGTGGACAAGCTCGTGCGATGGTGGTCACTGGTGGAATCCAGCGGGCCATTGATTACAAACTGGCCTTCGATACCTACCTGGCAGAGAGAAAGAGTCCCTATAAAGCGATCGTGGCCTTTTCCGGTGATCATGAGGTTGGCGGCAAAGAAGTTGATGAGGCTGCTATGAATGGGTTCCCCAGCTCACAGATTCCAGAGACCTTCCGCGCTGATGAGAATTATCGGTTCCTGATCGTGGCTGACAAATTCCAAACCGGCTATGACGAACCACTCCTCCACACGATGTATGTGGACAAGGTGCTGTCGGATGTTAAGGCGGTGCAAACCCTTTCCAGGTTGAACCGGGCTCACCCATTAAAGCACGACACGTTCATCCTGGATTTCGTGAATGGGGCTGACGCTATCCAGAAAGCATTCGAGCCCTACTACCGAACGACCGTGCTGAGCGAATCCACTGACCCCAACAAGCTCCACGATTTGAAAGCTGACCTGGACGGACGGCAGGTTTATTCATGGGCGCAGGTGGATCAGTTGGTTCAGCTCTACCTTGGTGGCGCTCAACGGGACAAACTTGATCCCATTCTCGATTTGTGCGTGGCGGCCTACGTTGGGGACCTGGATACGGATGCACAGATTGACTTCAAGAGCAAGGCCAAGGCGTTCGTCCGGACCTACAGCTTCCTGGCGGCTGTCCTGCCCTACTCCAACGCTGAGTGGGAAAAACTGTCCATCTTTCTCAACTTCCTGACGCCAAAACTCCCCGCACCACCTGACGATGATCTGACCAAGGGTATCCTGGAAACCATCGACATGGACAGCTACCGGGTGGAGGTGAAGGCCCAGATGAACATTGCCCTGCCGGATGAAGATGGCACGGTGGGTCCTGTGCCAATTGGAGGGACGGGAGGAAAGCCGGAGCCGGAGATCGACTACCTGAGCAATATCGTGCGGCAGTTCAATGAGTTGTTTGGCAGCATCGATTGGAAGGACACTGATAAAATCACGGATGTCATTGGTAAAGAGATTCCGGCCAAGGTGTCCGCTGATAAAGCCTACCAGAATGCCAAACAAAACTCCGACAAGCAGAATGCTAGGATTGAACATGATCGGGCCTTGGAGAGAGTGATTACGGATCTGGTTTTGGACCACACCGAGTTGTTCAAGCGGTTTATGGAGGACCCCAATTTCAAGAAATGGCTGAGCGACATGGACTTCCAGGCCACGTATCACAGCAAGGCGGCATAAAGCACAATGTTTCTAAACGAGTCATGACTGTTGCAGCAGTCCAGTCAGTCAACGACAACTTATGGCGCTAATCCGCAAGAAGATCCTGGACGACACCAAAGCCGGAAGGTTGCCGTAACTCTCTATGTCCAAGGACCATTACGTCCCTCGCCATTACCTGCGGCAATTTGCAGTTGCCGGGTCCGAGTTGATAGCGGTGGCCAACGTAGCGCCTTACAGGTACAGAGGGATCAAAGGAATTGGCGGAGAATGCCAAGAGACTGATTTTGAGGAAGGCAATCTGGCACTGAGTAATACTCTTAAGATGTTGGAAAACAAGACTGCTCCGACGCTGGCGGCAGTAGTCAAAAAAGAAGATTATACTTTAGTCGACTTTGATGATTTACGGTGGTTTGCAGCAACACTTAACCTCAGAACAAAGAAGGCCGCAGAATCGTATAAGGTACTGCCAACCCACATGTGCCACGAGTTCTTGAACACTGAGATTGCTAGCGGTAGACTGCCCCCACCACCGGAAGGATTGACTAAAGATATCATTGATTGGGGAGGAGTTCCTAGCTTTTTGATGCGCCAAGCAATTCCTTGCGCCATGCATATGCAAAATCTCGCCCTCAAACTGCTCAAACCACCGAGTAATTCATTCTTTATTACCAGTGACAATCCCGTTGTTCTTCTTAATCAATATAGCGAGGGTAAATCTCAGCACCACTATGCGGGATTGGGTAGAGCCGGAATTCAAGTGTTGCTGCCATTCGCCCCTCATCTATGCGGTTTGTTCTATGATGCCAAGGTTTACAAGGTGGGCTCGCCTAAGCATCGGCTGTTAGAGGTTGATGCGATCGATGCGGAACTTATCAACTCTCTACAAATTCAATCTGCCTGCGATTCGGTGTATTTCCACAGCGCAAACCTTGAAAACCAGATCGCCTCATTAGTCACCAGATACTCACAATATCGGGTTCCTCTTGAGGAGTGGCTGCGCATTCTGCCCGGCAGGAATGATAATGAAGAACTGTGGCATTTCCGCACACCTGCAGGAAGGTTGCCAAAACCGTGGAGATGTTGCCGGGTCAGGCGACATGTTAGTCTACAAGTGGGGCAGTTGCGAGACCCACTTGGCTCAGCCTTGATAAGTGCCTTGATGGACGATATAGAGGCGAGTCCGAACGGTGGCGATTTGCACACTCGATTTCAACGGATAATAGATGACCCAGGCAAGTTGAAGGGCGTTAGAATTCAACAATGACTGGAACAATTCAAGATTGTTCCGGCCAGATTTGTTGGAAACCAATTCAATATGAGTATAACACAAGGCAAATGAATATGACAAATGAACAAAAGCAACAGTTTAGCAACCAGATCGAGCGACTGTTCAGGACATTGGAGCAGGAAACAAAGCAACGGATTGATACAGCAATCAAGCGTTATGGTCCCGCTATCACCTCGAGAACTACCACTGAGGAAGAAAGACTTAGGTTGACAACGGAATTCATTCAAGAGGTCCAATCGGATCAACTGATGGGAGAAAGGAATGTCCGCATTAAGGATGACTTGAGCCTAGAACTTGAGCCACTAGGGCATTGATCAGGATGGAAATGGGATCGGCCTACCACCTAATGGTGGCCAATCCAAACAGTTTTGTGTGGTAAAATACTTGTGCAATCGTAAGAACCCAGGGTTGCTGCATTCTTGATCAGCGTTCCCAACACTATTGCTGCATAGTGCACGCATCCGTTCAGAATTCAATGCATGTTGGCAGCTAAAAAAGAGGAATCCATTATCGCAATGAATTCCCCTTTCTCCTTCGACTAAACCACCATCTTCCTCCCACTCTTCTCAATTCCAATGGAAGTCGCCAGCCGCGCCCTCCCCTTGGCCCACGATTTCAAGGACGCAATCTGTTCGGCCATGAGTTTTGATAAAGGCACGAATTCGGTCAACACCCCAGCAATGTCCAGGTCCGTCGGCTCCTTTTCCCCAGCACCAAAAGCCAGGTATAGAGCCTCCACGAACGCATTTTCGATTTCGCTGCCGGTCAGTCCCTCGGTAGCTTTGGCAAGTTGAACGGTGTCGAAGTCCTTTGCATCCCGGCCATACTTGCCGATTTGAATTTCCCAGATCGCCTGCCTCTCCTGTTGATTCGGCAGGTCCACAAAATACAATTCGTCGAAGCGGCCCTTGCGGAGCATTTCAGGGGGAAGTTGCGATACGTCATTGGCTGTGGCGACGACGAATACCGGGGCCTTCTTCTCCTGCATCCAAGAAATGAAGGATCCAAAGACCCTGCTTGAAGTGCCGCCGTCAGTTGATCCCGAGGATTTACTGCCCGCGAACCCTTTCTCCACCTCGTCAATCCAAAGGCAACAGGGTGCAATGGCCTCGGCAGTTTGAATGACCGCCCGCAGGTTGGATTCTGACTGACCGACCAGACCAGCGAAGATCCGGCCAGCATCCAGTTTCAGCAAGGGCACGCCGAACACCTTGGCTGTGGCTTTGGCAGTTAAACTTTTCCCAGTTCCCGGCAATCCGATTATCAGCAGGCCCTTGGGTGTGGGAAGTCCGTAATCGATGGCACGTTGGCTGAAGGCGTGGCGTCGTTTAAGCAGCCATTCCTTCAGCACATCAAGGCCACCTATTGATTCGAGACTCTCTTTGGTCTCGATGATCTCCAAGATGCCATTTTTCTTTACTGCCTGGGCTTTTTCCCTGGCCACCACTTCAGGCGTTATGGATTTGGATTCCACGACCGAAAGCGCAAAGGCATTCTCAGCTTCGATGGTGGTGAGGCCGGAGGCAGCATCCAGGATTTTGTCACGCTGCTCTCCGTCCACTGCCTTCAATTCTGCGGATTCAATTATGCCGCCCAGAACTGCTAGGAGTTCTGCTTTTCCGGGCAATGCGAATTCGATGACGGTGATATCTCGTTCCAGTTCAGGTGGGAGGCAGAGACGGCAACCCAAGATGATCGGGGTCTTGTTCTTGGTCTTGGCGGTTTGGAGAACATCCTTGAGCTGCCGGATGAGGATGGGGTTGGGATCTTGGAGGAACAGGTGGAAGTCCCGGAGCAGGATTATCGACTTTTCCTTGAGATCCTGGATGGCGATCAGGGCTTCCAGGGGGTCGTTGGCTTGCCTGGATTGCCCGGTCTTCGAATCGACCAGGCCATCCACCACCGACCAGAAGTGGAGATGGTAGTTGAGGTTCTGGGCGATCTGGTGCATTTCGGCCTCCACTCGCTGCTCTTCAGGCGAGACGAGGTAAAGAGCAGGGTAACCGGCTCTGATGTAGTTAGTTATGTTTGATTTCATTTTGTGCATTTTCTTTAGTGTTGGAGTTTGTTTGTTGAGGTTATTCGGATTGAACGGCGACAGGACAGTGTAGCGGCGAAAAGCAAATGGGTAGCGCAGGCAGCACCTCTAGATTCTGCTTGCCTTAAGGTTTAACCGGGACTAATCCATTTGCTATGGCGAAAATGAGCGGTCGTGCAGTAATGATCGTTCTTGGCTTCTTGGCTTTGATTGGAGCCGTGACGTATTTGTTTTGGTCGCACAAAAGCAGACCATCAGCATCTCGCCTAATCATCCTCAGGCAAGGCAGTGAAAAGGGAAGGCCCGTGGTGTTCTTTCAAGTGCAGGTTCCGGATCA
>Ga0364919_10369_pt1 | contig 15410 bp, 16 predicted proteins | sample SorcelJu500001C7_2_FD_206953 | JGI IMG/M metagenome (GOLD analysis project Ga0364919, IMG submission 206953) | Enriched cells from Trout Bog Lake Hypolimnion, Wisconsin, USA - BchlTB.June20.5000.01.C7 | ecosystem: Environmental > Aquatic > Freshwater > Lake > Hypolimnion/Profundal zone | place... | reverse complement strand
CATCCAGGTAAACTGTGCCGCGATGCCTGATACACTTCTCGAAAGCGAGCTGTTCGGCCATGAAAAGGGCGCTTTCACGGGTGCTGTTACACGCCGGCGGGGCAGGTTCGAGGAAGCCCAGGGGGGCACGATATTCCTGGATGAAGTCGGTGAACTCTCGCCCATAGCCCAGGCGAAATTGCTGAGAGTGTTGCAGGAGAGGGAATTTCAGCCTCTTGGGTCTTCCAGGATGGTCAAGGTTGACGTTCGGGTTATAACGGCATCCAATAAGGACCTGGAATCGGAAGTCGGACTTGGAAATTTCCGGCAGGATCTCTTCTACAGGCTGAACGTGTTCCCGATCTATCTTCCGCCCCTTCGTGAGCGCGGGCCGGATATTTTGCTGCTGGCCGATTATTTTGTCGTGAAATATGCCCGTGAATTCGGCAAGGATATAAAAAGGATCACTACCAGCGCCATAGATATGTTGATGTCCTATCACTGGCCGGGCAACGTTCGCGAGCTGGAAAACTGCATCGAGCGGGCCGTGCTGCTGGCTCACGAGAACGCCATCGATTCCTGGCACCTGCCTCCAACTCTCCAGATGAAGCCGGATGGGATGCAGAGCATAAGCCGCAAACGTCTGTTTTCTTCCTCGACGGCACGAAAATGTACCACCTTCCCAAGCAGTTCGGCCACCGCGCTCAGTATCTCGACCTCTTTATCGATTTCCTCGACCTGGTGGGCGAGCTTATCGGCAGAGAGCACACCAACACAGCGGCCCTGATAAAAAATGGGCACACACAGGAAAGCCAACGCGGTTCTGTCAAGAGACTTGCGCGCGCCCGTCCTGTCGAGAAAGTGCGTTTCATTGCTCAGATTGGCGATTGCCAGGGGACGCCCGGTCTGGGCAACCTTCCCCGTGATTCCTTCCCCGGGGCGGTAGGAAATTTTTCCCGTTTCTATGTCCACGCCCCGAGCCACGTCCAGCCACGCCTCTCCTGTCTGGATATCGAGAATGGAAATCATTCCCCGTTCCATTCCCAGTCGCGAACTCAGTACGTCCAGGGTTTCCTGCAACTGGTCCTTCAGTTCACTGGAGTGGGAAAGTACCTTCGCAATTGAATGTAGTGCCCGCAGTTCGATGAGATTGAATTCATCCGGCATTCTAATTCCGCTCTATACAAAAATAGGTAAAATAAAAAAGGATAATTTCTCGAATTTTTCGTTTCCTTAGTAACGCATTTAAACAAAATTGTCACTAATTAGTAGTCTTTGATGGACACATTCCGCAGGCGTGTGCTTCCCCGGTGGACCGGAAAGGTTGCAGGCCTCGTTCCTGGCTGCGCTGTTGGTTCAAGTCTCCCGACTTGAACCCATTCTGACATTAGAGCAACTCCGTTGCCTCCTTTGGACGGCCGCCTTCATAGATGCCGTTTGGTTCACGGTTTTCTTCGTGCCCTTCATGGTTTAGGACACCCCCTTGCCTACGCCTCTGCTGCGCTGCCCTCATCCGGGCAAAAAGCCGGGACCCCGATTTGTTTATTTTAAATATCGGATGATGAATATGTCTATGGATGGGGCAATGGGAAAAGCTGGACGGGCGGCCTCATGCAGCTCCGGGATATCCCGGACGGCGTGGGCAGGCATGCAGGAGACGGAGTTTTCTGGATTTCCCGCCTGCGAGGATGACCGCAAAAGAGCAGGGCTCAGAACGCAAAGGGCAATCGGAATGCCCTCTCACCTCCCTGTCTCCTCAGGTATTACTTTCTTTTCAGCACGAATACCCTCTTTACGGGCATCGCTCCGACCACGTCCTGGGCATCCGCAAGCTGCGACGGCTGAGATTCGAGTTCCTCCCAGGAATTCAGCATCACGCATTCCCCGCTTTTCTTTACCACGATCGGCACGGTTTTCTTCGACGGCTTTTTCCCCTCGAATACCATACTGCCGGGCTCCTCGGGACGCACAAGCCTGCATTCGATGCTGAAGGACTCAACCGCCTGGTAGAGTGTCGAAGCGGTGTACTCATCCTCGGTTATTGGCCTTATCCTGCCTTCTTCGAGGAGAAAAATACCCTTTTCGCCGTTTTGTCCGCTGGGTTCATTCTTTTCGGGTTTATCCATGTCGTCCTTCTTGTCGTTTCTTTGAAAAAAGGAAAGTTGATTTTGGGCTTCCGAATTTTCCCTTCTTTTCATAAAAAAACACTCCTTGAATCTTCCCGAATTCCTCAATAGCTCGAATTCCTGACTCACTCCACCTTCCCGGATGCGCCCGCGCACCTCATAGCAGTCTTGGCGGCACAGGATGCATCTGAATGCTGGGATGCGGCATTCGTCGTTCTTGCACCAAACATATTGCGTCATCAGGGATTCACTCAATAGGGGATTTGATCTTTAGGCAAAACCATTCTAACCCAGAAAATTCCCGAATCATATCGAAATACATCCGGTCATCGCATTTTTTACAATTTCTCGGATAACGTCGAAATAGTGGAAATGACTTGATAGAAAGGCATTTCTGTATGAAAATACATGTTTGAGCGCACGGCGGTCCCGATCGGCACACCAGCTTTGAAGCGTGTAGCCATAATGGATGGGTTGAGCGAAGCGAAACCCAACGTCCCACAGGAATCCAGGAAAGTCGTAGGTTGGGTTGAGCGAAGCGAAACCCAACACTGCCCGGACTTTACGGATTTTACGGAGAAGATAATGTTTATCGATAAAAAAGGTTCGAAGCTGCTCAAACCCGCCTTCCTCCTCCTGGTTGCCGTCCTCACCGTTTCCTGCGGCACGCTCTCCAATTCGCAGGACAAAAAGAAGGAGGGTTTGAGGGCCTCGGTGGAAGGCTTCAACAGTTCATTCCGGTGGGAAGACTACCAGTCAGCCTCTGCCTTTGTTACTCCTGCCCAAAAGGAACTGTTCTGGGCGGAAGTGGATAAATTCAAGGGAAAGATCCGCCTGGTTGATTTTCAAATCAGGGACATCGCCTGGACCGAGAAAGCCCCAACTGCTACAGCCATTGTCTATTTTCAGTATTACCGGATGGATTCCCCGACGCTTGAAACGATCTCTTTCCCGCAGAGGTGGTATTATTCCGAAAAGGAGAATATCTGGAGGCTCGACCAAAGCGGCTACCAGGCGATAACAAAGGAAGGAAGGGGGCTCTGAGCAGAGATCCCTGAGATCGAATTGGCAGTTTGAATGCCAGGTCGTTCTCCACTCAAATGGTGAAACATGGGCAAGAAATCAAGATCGAAACCCAATGCCGCGCTCAAGCCCAAAGCCTCGGGGTCGAGTACTCCTCACCAAACCGGTTTGAAGTCCGCGATCCCCGGCAATGACCCGTTGCGGTCAAAAGGCGCCGGGATGAGTGACAACCGGGATGGTTATATCCCGGCTCCCTCCAGGGGGCTTCTCCGCAAGGAAAACTTGCCCTGCGGCATCATCCTGCTCGGAGTGATCGGCGCGGTGATCTGGATATACCTTCACGTCGCCCGGTTCGGGTTTGTCTACGACGACTTCGATTACATTGTCCAGAACTACAATATCCAGAAAGGTCTTAATCTCAATTCCCTCGGATGGGCTTTCCTGAACACCTATGCTTCAAATTGGCATCCGCTTACCTGGCTCGCGCACACAGCCGCCTTCGATCTGTTCGGCATGAAACCGGCGGGGCACCACCTGGTGAACCTCTTCCTGCATATCGCCAATACAGTGCTGCTTTTCGGACTGCTTTGCAAAATGACCGGGGCTCGATACAAAAGCGCCTTTGTGGCCGCGCTCTTTGCCGTCCATCCTCTGCGCGTGGAATCGGTTGCATGGATATCGGAACTGAAGGACGTCCTGAGTGCTTTTTTCGGCTTCCTCACCCTGTGGGCCTATCTGTGCTACGTCGCCAAACCGTCCGTGAAGCGCTATCTCCCGGTTATATTTCTCCTGGCCCTTAGCCTCATGGCCAAACCGATGCTGGTAACGCTGCCGTTCCTGTTTATCCTTCTGGATTACTGGCCTCTCGACCGCTCACCCTTCCCGGCCGGCAACGGAACCTCCATGGGAAACGGAGTGACCGGCAGCCTGCCGCTTGCCCGGTTGCTGGGGGAGAAAATCCCGCTCTTTCTGCTGGTGGGAATTTCATCGATGGTCACCATGGCTGCCCAAACGGTTTCCATCAAAGAACTGCCCCTGGGATACCGCCTCGTAAACGCAGTCGTCTCCTATGTGGGATATATCCAACATACCGTCTGGCCCTCCGGGCTTGCCGCCTTGTATCCCTATCCGGTCACGTTGTCTTACTCGGCGTTTGGCTTCTCGCTTTGCCTGTTAGCAGCCATTTCCGTGTTTGTCCTTTATAGCGGCAAACGATTCCCCTTTCTCGTAACGGGGTGGTTTTGGTATCTGGGCATGCTCGTCCCGGTAATCGGATTGGTGCAGGTCGGACTTCAAGCCATGGCCGACCGCTACACCTATCTGGCCTCCATAGGGTTGTTCATCATGATCGTATGGGGCCTCAGCGCCGCCTTGGAAAACCACCCCCGTGCAAAACGCGTCTTCGTAGCGGGAGGCTGCGCCACGCTCATCTTGCTTGCAATCCTCGCCCGGGCGCAAACGATGTATTGGCAGGATCAACTCACGGTCTTCACGCGTGCGCTGGATGTTACCGAGGACAACTACGTAGCCCACAACAATGTGGGTTACGAACTGCGGGCAGAACACAAAACAGATATGGCCATCGCCCACTTTAACGCGGCGCTCAGTATAAATCCGGTCTACTGCGACGCACTCAATAACCTTGGGAAAGCTTTGCAGGACCAGGGGAAATTCGATGAGGCCATCGCCCGCTTCGATGCAGCGCTGAATGTAAAACCGGACGATTGCGATACCCTCAGCAATCTCGGCAACGCTTTTCAGGCCCGGGGGAAACTGGATGAGGCAGCTACGTATTATAGGAAAGCTCTCAGCATAGACCCGCATTACTATCAGGCGCACAACAACCTGGGAACCGTCCTGGCGATTCAGGGGAATCTGGATGAGGCCGTCGCCCATTTCAACGCGGCATTGAGCCTGAGGCCCGACTACTACGACGCCCTCAAAAACCTCGGGACCGCCCTGCAATCCCAGGGAAAACTGGACGAGGCCATCGCCCGCTTCCATCAGGCGCTGAGCATCAAACCCGACGACATCGGTGTCCTCAATAACCTGGGAAGCGCCTTCGAAGCCCGGGGGAAATTAGACGAGGCCGTCACTTATTACAAAGCGGCACTCGACCTGGACCCCACCCTAGCCATAGTTCGCCAGAATCTCGAACATGCCTTACACGCCCGCTAGGGGGCTTGTATGGTGATTCCAACCCTGCCGAGATTCCCACCCTATCTGACAAGAAGCTGTGTGGTTCCCCCCTTTCGTAAAGGGGGGTAGGGGGGATTTGGAATAGCTGTTCCCCCCCTTTCGTAAAGGAGGGCAGGGGGGATTTGGAATAGCTGTTCCCCTTTCGTAAAGGAGGGTAGAGGGGATTTGGAATAGTAGTTCCCCCCTTTTGTAAAGGGGGGCAGGGGGGATTTGGAACATATTAGAGCTAAGTTAGAGCTAAGTTGACAGCATACTGCCGCCGGCGCTTGGGGACGTTATTCCTGCCTAACTACCTCCACCTGAAACACCTTCGGCCACAGCTTCCCGGTTACGAAAATCCTGTCGCCTTCCGGATCGTAGGCGATTCCGTTGAGCACTTCGGCCGTTTGATCGTCAGGCAGTTCTTTGCGCAAAGCGGACATGTCGATCCATCCGGTCACCTTTCCCGTTATCGGAGAAATCCGGGCCACGTAATCCTGTTGCCAGATATTGGCGTAAATTTCGTCCTTGATATATTCGAGCTCGTTCAAATTCATTACCGGCTTGTCTCCGGAAACTACCGGCATCTCGCGTTCCCGCTGAAATGTCCGCGGGTTCAGATAGATCAGTTTGTCGCTTCCGTTGCTCATGATGAGGCTCTTCCCGTCGTGAGTGAGCCCCCACCCCTCACCGGAATAATCGAATACCCGCTCGATGGAAAAAGTCTCGCGATTGTAGATAAATCCCTTCCCCGAGCGCCAGGTCAACTGGATGAGTGTGCCGTCCCGCTCGGTGAGTCCTTCGCCGAAATATTGGACCGGCAGATCGAACCTCTTGACTGTTTTTCCCGTCTCGAGTTCGACTTTTCTGATGCTGGACCTGCCGTTCAATCCGGTGCTCTCGAAAAGGAAACCGCGCGAAAAAATCAGCCCCTGGGTAAATGCCTCGGAATCGTGCGGGAATGTCCTGATGATTTTGACCGTGTACTTCGGGACTTGTTCGGTTGCGGAATCGGACTGGGCGAGGGCAGGTCGCGGGCAGGATTCCCAATCGATTCCATTCGAAAACCGGAAACCCTGCCCTGAAATCTGCAACGCGGCAGTGAAAAGAAAGCTAAAAGACAGCAGGAGCAGGAATCTATATCGACTCACTTTTCCTCTCAGTGGATGTTCTGCCGACGCTGTGATAATCGAACCCGAGCTGTTTCATCGCCGTTGGCCGATAGACGTTTCGAAGGTCGACAAACGTGGGGTGTTTCATGGCTTTCTTCACGCGCAGCAAATCGAGCGCCCGGTATTCGTTCCATTCCGTCATGAGCACGACCGCATCCGCCCCTTCGCAGGCTTCATAGGGGCTGGAACAATAGACCACTCCCGAGAGGATTTTTTTCGCCTCGTTCATTGCCTGGGGATCGTGAGCGCGAACAACGGCGCCGTTTTCGATCAGCTTGGAAATGATGGTGAGAGCGGGAGCATCCCGGAGGTCGTCGGTTTCAGGCTTAAAGGAAAGGCCGAGCACGGCGATGGTCTTGCCACCCTCGCTTCCCCCCAACGCCTGCCGGATCTTCCTGGTCATGCGCGCTTTCTGGGCGGCATTCACCTCGACTACCGCTTCGATGATGCGGCAGGCAACCCCGTTGTCCTGGGCAATTCTCAGCAGTGCGTGCGTATCCTTCGGGAAACAGGAACCACCATAGCCGGGGCCGGCATGGAGAAATTTCTTCCCGATCCTGCCGTCCAGGCCGATCCCCTTTGCCACATCCTGGACGTCGCCCCCTATTTCCTCGCAAAGATTGGCAATCTCGTTTATGAAGCTGATCTTTGTGGCCAGAAAAGCATTGGCCGCGTACTTTATCAACTCGGCCGTCTCGATATTGGTGAGGACAAATGGAGTCTCGATAAGGTAGAGCGGCTGATAGACCGCCTTCAAAACGGCTTCGGCCTTCTTTGAACTGACTCCCAGAACGACCCGGTCCGGGCGCATGAAATCGTTTATCGCCGCCCCTTCGCGGAGGAACTCCGGATTGCTTGCCACATCGAAGCTTACCTGCGGATTGGTTTCCGAAATAATCCGCTTTACCTGGCAGGCCGTCCCCACAGGCACCGTGCTCTTGTTGACCACGACCACGTAGTGCTGAAGATAAGGAGCAAGCTGCCGCGCCGCCTCGTAAACGTACGAGAGGTCGGCATAGCCGTCGCCGCGCCGTGAAGCAGGTGTCCCGACCGCTATGAAAATCACCTCGGCCTCAGGGATTGCGGGACTGTAATCCACCGAAAAGATGAGACGTTCCGCCTTCACATTCTTCACCACCATCGAATCCAGTCCCGGTTCGTAAATCGGAATATCCCCGTGCTTGAGCCGGGAAATTTTGGATTCGTCACTGTCGATACAGGTTACTTCATGGCCGAATTCGGCCAGGCACGCCCCGCTCACCAAACCTACATATCCGGTTCCGATAACAGCTATTTTCATACCAAGCCAACCTTTGTTTCCGTCAAGTTAAAGTTCCCTCTGCCTGAATAAATGGAAGGGCCGATAAAATCATGGTGGGGGAACTTAGCAATTTTGCATGATTTGTACAAGTTCGCGATGAAATTAATTGCCTCTGCAACCATTTTCTTAAACCCGAATTCAATCCGATGCGGCGGAACTCGATCCTTGCGCCCGGACGTACGCGGACACTGCCCTGGAAAAATCTTCCGGCAGGAGAGTCGGCCTTCCCGAGAACCGGACGCAGACCATGTTCAAAACGACTCGCGTGGTCATCTCCGCCGAACCGGTCTCGCTTTGCCGGAAGATCAATTGAGACATGGCCAGGCTGCGCCTCCCGGTCCGGATTATCCCCGAATGGATTTCGATCTCTTCGTCGTAATGAAGCGGTTTCCGGTAGACGCACGAGCATTCGACAATTGCAAGGTGAAACTCCCTTTTCATGAATTCACGATAGGGGAATCCGATTTTTCGCAGAAAATCCTCGCGAGCGGATTCGAAAAGGTGAAAGTAATTTCCATGATAAACCGCCTGCCCCAAATCTACTTCGAATAGCGGGACGCGAAGCCTTGTGATATGGTAGGAAACGGTCGCGAGATCTATTCCGGCGGGAGCGCGGTCGTTTGTCTTTTTTGATACATAATCAGCCATACTTTTTCCCCTTCCGCTGGTATTATGATGTCGAGCTGTTGGTTTTTTTCCGTTCTTGACCGATAATGCATAGAATATCTTCTATGAGGTAGATCCTTGGCAATCTTTCCGAAAATGAATACCGGTAAGAAGTACTACCGGGGGAGACGACGTAACAATCAGGCGCCTGCAAGTCCTTCGCAAATCCCTTACGTCTATAAGGTTAACCGCAGCCTTCACCCTGTGTTCGACCGTATTCGTACGCCGGAGCCGGCTCCTTTCATTCCCGATCCCTACCAGGTCGAAGCTCTGGAAAAGCTGGTCGGGTCCGATGTCCTTGTGACCGCTCCCACGGGCTCGGGCAAGACCTATATAGCAATCGAAGCCCTGGAGAAGGTTTTTCGGCAGGGAGGCAAAAGCTGGTACGCTTCCCCGCTCAAGGCGCTGTCCAACGCCAAGTATGAAGAATTCCGCGACATATTCGGTGACGAAAACGTCGGAATCCTTACCGGAGATCGGAAAGAAAACGTCCATGCGCCGATGATCGTCGGGACGACCGAAATCCTTCGCAACCAATTGTACGATATTATGCACAGGGGCGAAAACCTCGATATTGACCTCGTCGTGCTCGATGAAGCCCATTTCCTGGGAGACCCGGACAGAGGCGTCGTCTGGGAGGAAGTGCTCATCTACCTGCCTCCACGGGTAAAACTCCTGTTGCTTTCGGCAACTATCCGGAACGCGGAACAAATCTGCGGCTGGCTCGCCTGGATGCGCAATTCCTCCTGCAAATGGGTCGGCGCCTTCGAAAGGCCGGTTCCGCTTTACCCGCTTTTTCTCTTCCCTCACGGCGAACTGGCCCCCTTGGGAACGCGCCGGGGCATGCTCGCAAAGATAAGGCAGATCCAGCCTTCTTCGCTTCCGCGAAGTGAAATTCCCGAAATTCCGAAAATCCTCGACATTCTCAGAAAGGCCAATCTTCTGCCGGCCATATTCTATCTCAAGTCCCGCTCCGACTGCGACAAAACGGTCACCTTCTGCCGCGCCCGCCCCGCAATAGCCGAAAGGGACGACGAGCAAGCCTTTCAGGACAGATTGGACGCATTGCTGGATGACTATCCTTTCTTGCGCAAACACCAGCATCTTTCGATCCTGAAGACTTGCAGAGTCGGGTCGCACCACGGCGGCCAGCTTCCCCACTGGAAACTCGCTCTCGAGAAAATGATGCAGGAAGGCTGGCTTGAGGCCATCTTTTCCACTTCTACAATAGCCGCGGGTGTGAATTTTCCGGCGCGAACCGTTGTCGTATTTCAGAGCGACCGATTTAATGGCAAGGAGTTCGTTCCTCTGAGCGCAACCGACCTGTTGCAGATGACGGGCAGAGCCGGCCGCAGGGGGATGGACGAAATCGGTTTTGTGCTCGTCTATCCGGGGCAGCACCAGGACCCCCAACTCATACACGATCTTTTGAAATCACCTCCCGATGAGATTCAGAGCCAGATACGGGTGAATTTCTCGATGATTCTGAACCTGCTCCTCTCGCACACGCCGGAGGAGATTCGAAGTCTCTTTATGGCATCACTGGCTACTTTTCAGAATTTGAGCCAGGACTCCGGGGCGATGAAAAAACTCGAAACCGTAAGGGCCGAACTGGGTGAATGGCAGGATGAGATGGCGTGCGGTTCGCTTGAGCGGCTCTCGGAGTTTCGCAACCAGTACGCCGGCGCAGCGGATCAGCTCCGCAAGGCCCGCAAATCGATGAAACGCACGCCGGGCTACAAAGTCTTCATCGAACAGCTCGTTCCCGGACGCGTCTTCCTGAGCCAGCGGGGCACCGCTTATGTCTGTATCGCCTGGCCGGACCTCCAGTTTAAAAACGTCGAGGCCGTCAGGCTGGCCCATCCCGTTCGGTTCAGGCGCCGGCACATCAAAACGCACCGTGCGGCATTCTCGCGTATCCGTGAACAGGGTGTGATGCTGGATTCCGTACCCGTATCGGATGATCGCAAAGGCTGGCTCGACCTCGTGGCACGGGCCGCAGAAGGGGAATTCAGACCCGGTGGGACCGACTCCGGCGCTTCTGCTCCCGTCGAACTTGCCTCAATGGAAATGGCCGCTCTGACCCGGAGGATGGATTCTCTGCCGTGCGAGAAGTGTTCTCTTTTCGGACCGTGCCTGAAAGATACCGAACACCCGTTCTCTTCCGCGCTCAGGCGGTATTTTTATCATTTCGCGCAGGTGGATTCCACTCAGGAACAACTCTGGCGCTCTTTCGTGAAGCACTACCAACTCCTTCAGGCCGAAGGGTACGTCGATGAGGGAGGGCAACTTACCTCCGACGGCCTCTGGGCCTCAAAACTGAGGCTCGACCAGCCGCTGCTTATTTCCGAGGGGATTCGCAAAAACGTCTTTCCGCAGGATAAACCGGAACTGCTCGCAGCCCTTATCGCACCCTTTGTGATGGACCGGGACAGGCAGGGGGACGTTCAACTTGCAACCTTTGTCTGGAAATTCCCCGACCTGGCAAAGCCGTTCTTCAAGATGCTCCAAAACCTTCAGCGCTTGAGGGAACGGCTGCAAGCAGAAGGTTTTGAAATTCCGCCCCTTCCGTTCTGGTCTGTGGTGACGGTCTATCATTGGGCCCTGGGACTTTCGTGGGATAAAGTTCGCGAGATTTCCGGAATGGATGAAGGCGACCTTGCGATGATTATATTGCGCACAGCGGACCACTTGCGTCAGATCGAGTCCCTTTCGGAAACGCATCCCCAGCTTGCGACAACGGCAGGGCAGGCCATCCGCCTCCTGCTGCGCGAACCTGTTCAGGCCCCCTGATTCCCAACAGGGAAATCGTATCGCACCCGCGTAGCGTGTAGGGTGGGCAAAAGCAAAGCGTTGCCCACCATCATGCCGCCGACCGGAAATAATGCCTCCGCCGGTCAGGTTGAAAAAATAACTTGACACTTATCGCCTTATTACAATATATAAGGCAATTCCAATATTTTTCCCGACAGGAGGCAGCATGATGGTAAAAAGCCCGTGTGTCAATTGTGCCAGAGCCAACGAGGACAAGAACAAGTGTTTGGATAGCTGTGAAAGACTTAAGGAATACCAGGAGATGATCCTGAAGCAGGGAATTTACGCGACGATGTAGTTAACGGGCAGTCAGGCCATTCCAGGCGGCCACCGGGCCGCCTTTTTTATCCATAGCCAAGCGTTGTAAAGAACTCGAAATGCCAGTTCTGGAGGTTTGATTCATGTATGCCATTTTCAAGTCGTGCGGCAGGCAGTACGAAGCCCGGCCGGGCCACATAATCAGGATGGAAAAACTCGCCGGTGAAGTCGGGGAAAATGTTGTGCTCGATGAGGTGCTCCTTTTCTCCGATGGCGATCAGTTGCAGGTGGGAAAACCGCTGGTTGACGGTATTACGGTCCAGGCCAAAATAGTCGAACACGGACGCCTCGCTAAAATTGTGATATTCAAGCATAAGCGCCGCAAAGACTATCGAAAGAAACAAGGGCACAGGCAGAGTTATACGGCCGTGCGCATTGAAAATATCGGATAACACGGATCGGGAGATCGGAAGCCTGCGAGAGGCGCCCGAGATACCCCGGCCCTGTTTGGAGGACTGTTATGGCACATAAGAAAGCGGGAGGAAGTTCCCGAAACGGTCGCGACAGTGCGGGTCAGCGCAGAGGCGTAAAGAAGTACGGCGGCGAATTCGTGCGTGCCGGCAATATCATCGTCCGGCAGTTGGGAACCAAGTTCCATCCGGGAAACAACGTGGGGATGGGGCGTGATTATACCCTTTTTGCCCTCGCCGATGGCCTGGTTACCTTCGAGCACATGGATAAGTTGCGCCAGAAAATCAGTGTCTACCCTGTAAGTACCCAGCAATAGGGTTACTCCCCGTTAGTTCCGAACGGCAAATTACGGCAGGAATACAATCGACTCCCCTCCACCGCAACCGGTGCGAGGGGAGCCTTTTTTCAAACCGAGCTGCCTTCAGGGCAGCCCTATCCCCTTGGATTAAAAGATGAAATTCATCGACGAAGTGAAAATTCGGGTGGTTGCCGGTAAGGGTGGGAACGGCTGCGTGAGTTTTCGCCGCGAGAAGTACGTTCCCAGGGGCGGTCCGGACGGAGGCGACGGCGGCAAGGGCGGGAGCGTCCTGTTGGAGGCTTCCGAGCGAAAGCACAGCCTGCTTGACTTCCAGTTTCGCAACCTCTACAGGGCACCTTCCGGAGGCGGTGGCGAAGGCCAGAACAGGCACGGCAGAAGCGGGGAAGATATTATCCTGGAGGTCCCGGTCGGGACGGTCGTAAAAGATATCGAAACCGGCGAAGTTCTGGCAGACCTTGCCGCGCCTGGTCAGGGATGGGTCGCCGCAAAAGGAGGTAGGGGCGGAAAGGGAAATGCCCATTTTGCTTCTTCCACCCATCGGACCCCGCGTTTTGCCCAGGAGGGCCCTCTTGGCGAGGAACGCGAACTCAAACTGGAACTCAAACTCATAGCCGATGTCGGCCTCGTCGGTCTTCCCAATGCGGGAAAATCCACCTTGATTTCAGCGGTCTCGGCCGCTCGGCCCAAAATCGCGGACTATCCGTTCACAACTCTTGTCCCCAATCTCGGAGTCGTACAATATGACGATGCGCCTTCCTTCGTCATTGCCGATGTTCCCGGTCTGATCGAAGGCGCGCACGAAGGCGCCGGACTCGGGATACGCTTCTTGAAACACATCGAACGGACCCGGCTCCTGGTGCATGTTATCGATGTATCCGGGCTCCCTCCCGACAATCCCCTCAAACCTTTTCGCGAAATAGAGCATGAACTGGTCAGCTATTCCGAAAAAATCACGGCCAAACCCAGAATTATTGTCCTGAATAAAATAGACTTGATCGATGATGAAAATGAACTGGGGAAAATAGCCGAAAGCTATCGGCAGCTCGGCTACCCGGTGCTTCTGATATCCTCTCTAAGAAGGGAAGGGCTGCGCGAACTCGTTCGGTTGCTGTTGAAGCGGCTCACCCAAATTGATTTGGAACAGTCCTCAGCAGACTCGCAACTGCCCTGATCCGGGGAACGCAAAAGACGGGCCGGAATACCGGACGGAAATGGGGCGAAATCAGAGGTAAATTGGAGCGCCTATCCCTCCTCGGCACTCCCGATGATCTTATTCAACGCATTGATGAGCGTATCCTGCGACTTGGAACACTTGTCGCACAATTTAAGGTGGTCCAGGAATGCGGTGATATTCCATCCTTCATAAGTTCTTATACCCAGTTCGACAGGATCGCGTCCGCATATTAGATTCAGCATTTCTTGTCTCTCCCGTTATTCGATTCAGAAACTTCTAATTACAGCAAAAAGCCCCGATTGAGAAATAGAAAAGAAGGATTCTGCGACGCCGGAGAATGGGTCCGGTCCGGAGGAACACTTGACACAACAACCTAAATATTTAGAATATTTAAGGATGGTGGACACTTAGATCTACTTTGGGAACCATTCGCTGGAGGACTTGCAATGAAAGTTGCAAAAGTATTGGTAGTGGTAGTTTTCTTGTTCCTGCTGGCAGGTTGCGCGGGAATGACGCCAACGGAGCGAAATGTGTTGGGCGGCGGGGCAATCGGCGCCGGAGCCGGCGCTGCGATCGGGGCGGCGGCCTTTGGAAATCCGGCTGCGGGAGCTGCAATCGGAGGCGCGGCCGGACTGGTAGGCGGTGCGATATACGACAATGAGCAACGCCAGTCCGGACGTTACTAAAATCCCGCGCGCCACATCCGTGCGCCGCGGCAATATTCAGTCCCCCTCCCCAACGTGGGAGGGGGACCCACCTTAGCCTCGTTTCAATATCTCCCTACCTTAGCGTGTAGCGTGTAGGTTGGGTTGAGCGTAGCGAAACCCAACACTTATCAAAGAAGCGGGTCACCGGGATCCTTGTTATCCTGGCGTGAAGCGCAAGAGTGTTACGACAAAACATTCGCTTCGATTCCGTTCGGCCGTTTCACTATAGACATGGGAGGCCAACGTGGCTTAGCCCCCAATCCTATCCTCCATCAGGACGGCGCTTCGCCGGGCGGCGCGGCCTCGCGCGTAGCGCGTGGCCGCATACAGCGGGGGTGCGGGGGGACGCGGTTCCCCCGCGTTTTGGGTCTGTTAGATCCACTTTCATCCAGAGTCCGCATCCTGAGCTTTCATCCAGAATTCTCCCCGTGGACTACCGGCCCTGGCCGGCAAAACCCTTCCTCAGCCTGCATCTCCTCCTCCTTCTTCTTCAACGCCTTTGCCAGTTTCTCCATATCCACGATGAAGGCCTGCGCGGCGGGGACCTCTTTGCCGATCCTCTCGGATATCAGCTTCAGGTCGGGATCTATCCGGAAATGATCCTCTTTTTTCCGTCGAATACCGCAACGTACAAGGTCCCTGTCCGAAAGTTTTCTCAAAGCGTTCCTGTCGAGCCGCTCCCTCGTTTCCACGCACTCTGAAAAGCCCAGCTTCTTCAGAGTTTCAATCGCCGAATACTCCAGTCTTCCGGAACTTCGATCCGCTCTGCCGTCCTGAAGGATATTCGACCGTGATGAAACTGTTTGCTCCGTTTTGTTTCGAACTCGCCCTTATTGATCAGGCAGAAGGATTTGACGGCGGCTTCGATCCCGCGTCGCCTTTCGCTGAGCTCTGTCAGCTCATGGGAATGCTCTTCGATAATTTCATGGAGTCTTCGACCCAGGGACGATGTAATCTCTCCGATCCCCAGATCGATCATCCCGATCTCCTCGAGCGCCTTGTCAATGCTGTTCCAGTTTCCGATTATCATGCCCCGGCCCCCAAAGTCTTGTTGAGTTCCCACAGGATCTGGCAGCCGACCTCGCGAAGCTCGACGCCTGCCTTCTTCTTCAGCTCTTCGAGGAGAAACGCCATCGGCGCGAAATTCACCTTGACCGTAAAATCTCCATTTGATTCCGGCGCCTCGGCTCTGCTGAATTTCT
>Ga0364919_10368_pt1 | contig 15416 bp, 12 predicted proteins | sample SorcelJu500001C7_2_FD_206953 | JGI IMG/M metagenome (GOLD analysis project Ga0364919, IMG submission 206953) | Enriched cells from Trout Bog Lake Hypolimnion, Wisconsin, USA - BchlTB.June20.5000.01.C7 | ecosystem: Environmental > Aquatic > Freshwater > Lake > Hypolimnion/Profundal zone | place... | reverse complement strand
ACGAAGAAGATAAGAAAGAACAAGAGCAACAGTATCAGGGAGACTTGCAGTACGCAAAAGATTTCACGAGCTACCCATTATTGGTATTTGGGGTTATAGCTATTTAGTTATGATAAAATACATTATCACAACTAAATATGAAAACAATAGGATTGCTAAAAACGCATCCGGATGAATGTGAGTGATCTGTATCGTGTTCGTTTTTTGTGTGCAGAAATGCTGAAAAATTAATGGAATAAATTACTTTACAAAGTGAGTTGTAGGATGCTCTCCTGAAAGAAATCGGATTAGATGGCGGTATCGTAGGCAGGGGCTCGTCCGCTCGGATGGATGAACGGATTACCGGAAGTCATTACGGAAGAAAACGGGCCTGAATTCACCGGAAAAGTCTTGGATAGCTGGGTCTATAGAAATGGCGTCAAACTTGAATTCAGCAGATCCGGTACCTGTAGTCAATGCTTTTATCAAAAGTTTTAACCGGACGAGACGAGTGCCTGAATGACAACTGATTTTTAAGCCTAGAACATGCTCGAAAACTCATAGAAGAATGGAGGGTTGATTACAATACGAATCGACCTCACAGTGCTTTGGGCGGGTTAACACCGGAAGAATTTACTGCTAAGTTTGAGGAGGATTTCCAAGAACAATTGTTACAGTAAACGGGGTAAGCTCCCCTGCGCAAAAAGCCGCGCGGGTCGCTCACTTTCACTTTAGGTGGTGTATTTACCGATAGAGATCATTTATCGAGGTTACTATGTATGAAATGATCGCGATGGAATTGGTAGGAGTGGAATCCAAAAAGCGCTTTTTAGGCGCAAGGACTTACTGCAGATTTTGTGAAACTAGCGATCAATCTATGTTCGGTCGGCGAACAAATGCGCATACCTTTCCCGAAGGGCTTGGAAACAAAGCTCTTTTTTCTTTAGATGAGTGCCGTTCATGCAATGAAAAATTCTCCATTTACGAAGATGCACTATGCAAAGCTGTTGGACCGTTTCTTACGCTAGGAGGCGTTAAAGGAAAGTCTGGGGTTAGGCAAACTGGGCGCAGCGAAAGTGATTCCGTGATCAAACACTCTAACCTAGGAGAACGTCGTAATATCAATATACGGGCGAAAGTTCCTGATGTGAATATGGTTGTTTCTCAGCTACGATCAGATGTTTTGAAATTTCGTATCCCAGTAACAGGTGATATGTTTGTCCCATTATATGCATACAAGGCCCTCCTTAAAATAGCATTATCTTTGCTCCCTGAAAATGAACTCCATAGGTACAAAAAAGCTAAAGAAAGTCTACAAGCTGAAAATATCCAGCTTTTTAGTGAATTAAGAGTGGGTTTTTCTTATACCTATATCGGTAATGCACCACCAACTCTTGGGGGAGCTCTAATTAGGCGCCGTGAAGATAATACAACCATCCCTTACATGATAGCTATCTTTCATGCGGGTTCGGTCTGCTTTCAAATCGCACTCCACTCTGACGACAAAGATGGACTTGTCCCATATACCGGAGAACTTGGATTTATTTGGAATTCCCAACTTTATAAGCCTGATGGGGGCTATCTTCCAATAAAATATAGTGTGCCATTTCAGCTTGATTGGTCTAGTTTAAAACCTCAGTTTCAGCCTTTTGAAGCTTTTGATTTAGAATTCAACACAAAAACGACTGAGGGTTTACTTACTCCGATGATAAGAGAATGAGAACAATGCCTTTGCTCTACGCAGTTTTCCTGTTACGATGTAACAAAAGAATGCGATTAGGTACATGAGCATCGTATAGGTGGAATTTGTAGAGTACTAAGGATTTTACGGGAGAGTTTTTGCCGCTTTGTGGGGATGGGATGGATGGTAATTATATAAATCGTTAAATCACCAGTTTCATCCCTATGGTTAAATTCCTTAAAGCTTTGTAATGAATTAATACCACGTAGCTCTGTGGCGATCCTTTATTTTTTATAACAAATTTTATTATGAGAGAAGAGCAATCCGATCAACTTTTTCTTACAGAGGATAATATCAATGAAATATTAAAAACAAATTGCCATGGCATAGGGCTAGACGATCCCATATTTAGGATATTTCAGCTTAAATTTATCCAAAAAGACATTAAAGATGATTGCGTTACTTATGTATTACTTCGCCCCGAAACATGGGGCGACCCTTTTGAGAATCCGCTTATAAATCAGACTTTTACCGATGATGTGACTGGTGAACATCTATCTTTAGCAGGAATAGTTAATGATTTCTATGCGCTTTCGTGGACAAAGAAAGAAAAGGAATGTGCTGATGATTGGTCATCATTTTCTCATGGAAAGCCAGCAGTAAGAATCGGAACAACTCCAAGGCTTTTGCTTAAACCCCTAATTAAGTCTGATGATCGTAACGCCAGCCTAAGGAATCACATTGGACTGGTTCAATATTTAACTGAAGATGAATTGAATTCCCAAAATTGCGATCCTGACTGGCCGAGTCATATTAATCCAAATTTTGAAGGTCAGGGTTATCCTCGCTCACTTATGCGCTTGCGATCTGGTCCAATAGAAAAAGAAGAAGAAGTTCGTCTTTTATTTTCATTAATGGAGAGTAATTCACAAGATTGGCTTTCAAAAAATGTTAGGCTTGACAAAAAGGATAATGTTGCTCTTTGTAAAATTCCATTCGATTGGAAGGGAGTAATTCAAAGTGTTTTGTTTCAGTCTTCAGTATCTCATGAAGATGAAATATCTTTTTTGAAAATACTAGAATCTAAAGGTATGAATTGCCAACACTCACGAAGTTTACTATAGTTTATAAAACCAATTAAACATTGTAATTGTGGGGGAGAAACGCATGCCAGCCTTTAGTGGCGGTCAACTAGAGGCAATATGCCGGGTACTCGCTGATACCAATTCCGGCCTTACTGGTAGTGAGATTGGTCATATTCTCTATGCCAAAGGAATTTCTGATCCTTCACCTGAAATGACAAAGTGGAAGAGACTCTATAGCGCTTTAGTTGAGCGGCAGAATCTCGACAAGCATGGTAACTGTGTTTTTGCCTTCATTGCAAGGGCTCTGGAACCTGCACGCAATCTTGGTCGGGGAGAGCTTTATCATGCAATGTTAGGAGACTTAAATGTCACCTTATCCTACCTAGGCTATAAATTTTGTGAAGATGGTAAATTTCACACATGCAAGCAAACGAACACATTTACAGAGGCCGAGTCCAGAGCTAAAAGGATGTATGAGTTGCTTGTTCAGCGAGGAACGCATCCTGATGTACTTACATATTGTCGAGCAGAGTTGTTACAAGACGACTGTTTTCATGCTGTTCTTGAAGTCTGCAAAAGTGTTGCCGTTAAGATTCGAGAGCGGACTGGATTAGATAGTGATGGGGCATCATTGATTCGTGACGTATTCGGAGGCACTTCGCCAATACTACGAATAAATGGGTTACAGTCTGAGACAGAGAAGGGAGAGCAACGAGGATTCGTCAACTTGGCTACAGGACTTTTCGGAACTTTCCGCAACCCTACTGCGCACGAAGCTAAGATTATCTGGCCTTTGAGTGAGGTGGATGCGCTAGATTTTTTTCTCTCGCATCATATGTTCACCGAAGAATCGACGGTGCAGTTATGGTTTAAAACTATTTCGTCTGCGAAACTGCATATCTCATTAGGAGAAGATTAAATTCCACAAACATTGCACAATGAACTAGGTTATTTCCTTGCTACTATTCTGTTGTATAATCAGCGATATGTAACTACTCTTACAAGTTAGGTGTAATTGTAACGACCAACAGTGGAAACCAACAACCGAAAATAATACAATGACAATATGCCTATAACACAACAAAGACTTCACAAAATAGAATTTCAAGCCTTGAAGAATTTGGCATCCTTCACACTTGACATTGAACATAATAATGTGACTGGTATTTTTGGAATAAATGGTTGCGGTAAATCATCTATAATATACTCTTTGCTTTGTTTGTTCAAACCAACTGAACGTGATCCAACAAGAAGAGATTTTAAATTTAGCCAGTTTTTCACCCATACAACACATTCCCGCTTTGTAGGCAGTTCATTTAAAATAACCCATTCCTTTCGACAAGACACCCCAACCACAACAAATCCAAACGCAACTACTGTAAACAATAATGTTGAAAGACAATATTTAAAAGCAGACAGATGGAAACCACGATATGGTGATAGACCTCAAAGAGATGTTTATTTTATTGGGATTAGTTCTTGCGTTCCTGAAATAGAACTGGAAAAATCAGAAAGTCTAATACGATTAACAACCACAAATCTAACTGATACTCTTTCAACTACTATAAGGCAGAAAGCAGAAATTGTATTAAATAGACAATATACTGAATACAATTCCCATGACTATAATGCAAGAAATAAAAAGTTCATTGGAGTAAGGTACAATAATATTTCCTACTCATCATTGAGTATGGGAGCTGGAGAGCAACGAACATTTAAAATTCTTGATACTGTTTTTAGGGCAAAAAATTATTCACTAATAATCATAGACGAAATAGATTTAACACTGCATACAGAAGCTTTAAATAGACTGATTGAAATTATTGTAGAGAGAGCCATTGAAAAAAACATTCAAATAATATTTACAAGTCACAGAGAGGAACTTACCCAAAGGACTGATATTAACATTAGACACATACATCAACCTAACCTGAGCTATTCGTCATAATCAAGACAGTTCAGAGTGCCATAAAATGCAAGAAACTCATAGCGAAAGCTGAAATGAGCAAAAATCATGATCTGAGACATTGAGAAATGCCGGTTGTCTTCGTGAATCATCTGGCATGTATAAGAACGACCCTACTTCAACACGGTTTTTGCTCCTCCTGAGCGTACCTCTCCCATGATCAATGAGGCTCTTTCTCCCGTCAAGGCTGGTTTTTTAACCGGTCATTACCGGTGCACTCTGACAAGCTGCAAACAAACGATCGAGCTGTAAGCGTTCATAAGTAGCTCTTGGTACTTTCATAATCAGTTTTCCTGCATGGCGGACAATCTTGCCTGCCGTATCAATGAGCTGACGACGGATGGTGTCAGCGTAAACGCTCACTGAAATGACCGGTGCACTGACATCTTCCTTGAACGCCTCGAACAGGTTATGGCTCACACACATCAGATAATACCAGGCAGTGTTAGCGGCAAAACGCTTGAATGGTAACTGCTCATGCCCAAAGTTTTTCAGCGCTCTGTTGGCCAGTTCATCAGCGCCCCGTTGATGATACTCGGCAAGAATATGATGAGCTGACAGAAGATGACCTTGGTCAGCCTTACGGAGCTGTTCGTCAATTTCGCCACCCATTCCGAGGTTCGTGATGATGATGCTATCCTTGACCAGGCCCGGCAAAGCCAACTGCGTGCCATGCTGGATCAAGCGGCTATAGATGGTTCGGCGGGCTTTGTGCCACCCACCCTGTCTGGTTTTGAATTCAGTATACTCCCAGATCGCTCTTTTATCCTTGGAAGAAAAAGTCTGCCAGTCTGTGGCCAAACCTGCGGCATTCATGACATTTTTATAGTGCTTGCCACCACAGTAGTAGCCGACCTTGAGGTACTCCATGATTTCAAACAACTCATGATCAAAAAAGCCAGCATCCATTCGTACGATAATCGGTACATCGGCACGATACTCTTTTCTGATTTTCTCAACGATATAAACCAGCATGCTATCGGCGGTATCACCATGATTGGAGTGCTTCTTGCCGCCCCGGAATACGGCGTCAACAAAGTATCGGCCCCAATTCAGCTGCAGGGGTTGGAAACCTTTGACTTTTTTATAGGTCGGTTGTACTCCGTGCCGTTTGGGAGCATCATCATTGTCGAGCACCATGGTATCCATGCCGAGCATAATGACCTTCGGCTTTGTAATCTTGAGTCTCCAGATGAAGAGGTGCTGCAGCAGTCGCCGAAACAGGTATCCACGCACAAATGAAAACTTGCTGAACAATCGTTTGATCGTATGAGACGAAGCCAGATTGCTGCTGCCAATGACTCCGGCATAACCCTCATCTGCCTTGATATGATCAAACCAGGTGATATGGCGACTGGTGCCGTCCATGAAAAAACAGAACAACTGAACAAACAACTCAGTGATGGCAAGACCTTTGCTGTTTTTGCGCATCGAGCCAAACCATCGATCAATCAGAGGCAGAATCTGGATGCTGGGAATATATGCCTCAAACAGGGCCAATCCAGCTCTACCGGTCATGCGTTCATCAGTTGGCTGAATTGCACTGATTTTCTGTTCCTTTTTATCCCGAAACCGTGTATCTTTTGCCATGAAGCTCTCTACCTATTTGGTTGTGTTATGCTGGGTGGTAATTGCGACGTTACCCATTTCAATATAACACGTTAGTCTATAAGTTGAGAGCTTTTTTTATTCCTAATCGATCAGGTTAGGTACAAGTAAAAAAATCACAACCTGTAAGTAATGGATAGCATAGCTTTCATTAGGGGTAAAAAATCACGAATTTTCAATACGTTTTCATACTGGAATTCCTGCTATTCCAATATTGATTTATTCTGAATTAAAATATTATGAGCAATAAATTAACTTCTAGGAGCATTCTTATACTAGTTATTACGACTACCATTCTCTACAAATATTGGAATGCGTTATTTATTGTCGGCATTTCTGCTATAATTATTTATGGTATTGTTAAAGCAATCAAAAGAATAAAACATCTTCGATCATTTCCGTTCTCTCTAAGCACTAAAAGTAAAACTCCTCAGCTCCATCAAAATCAAGGCGAACTTATCTTTTCCAATACAGAGAAGTTAAAGGTAGAGAAACAAGACTTGAAATCCATCAAACTTAAAGCTAATAATGGTGATGCACAGGCTCAATTTGAGCTCGGCATGATATATGATAATGGCTATTTTTCTCATGGTCAAGGAGTCTTGCAAAATACCACCGAAGCAGCAAAATGGTACCGTTTAGCGGCGGATAATGGACATGCAACAGCACAGTATAATCTTGGCTGGATGTACTACGACGGTCATGGAGTCAAACAGGATTATGGAGAAGCGCTACGATTAACCCGTCTTGCAAAAAAAAATGGTATGCCTGGCACTCAGGCTCGAATCGACTTGATAATGAGCGCAGAAGACGACCATTCAGAAGCTCTCCAATGGCAGCAGCTCAAAGCAAAGCAAGACGATTCATCAATAGAAACAATAAGGGATTCGTCAAAAGATGAGGTACATCCATCAATAGAAGAACTTGAAGTTTTGCAAAGGAGGGAGATTACTGCAAACTCTAGTAGAAATGACGTTACTACTCCACTTACAGATGGAGAGTACAAAGTGATAATAGCAGCAGAAAAACTAAAACAGGCAAAGATTAAAGTTGAAATCGCAGCAGAAAAGTTAAAACAAGAACAGATTAGAGCAAAAATAAAATCCAATTCACTGCCCCTACTTAGCACCTTGCTTTCCAAAGAGATGCGAGCAGTGTGTCAGAATTCATCTGAAAAAAGTTATTCAGGCGCACCATCTAAAAGAGATACATTAGCGGTGAATGGTGATATCCAAAATCAATTTGAACTCGGTAAGATAAATAACTCCGAAGTGGCAATTAAGTTGCAGATAGCAAAACTACTTAAAGTAAAAATAAGATTTATTACGCAGTCAATTTTCAGTACCATGCTTGCCAGAGAGATGCGAACGGGATATCAGATTTCCTCCGTCAAAAATTATATAGCATCACCATCTAAAATAAATGTATTACCTACGGACGGCGAAAGAATAATGAGCAATGTGCCTGAAAATAATAGCGTTGATGCGCATTCTACCAAAAAAGATCAAAAAGAAATGATCTTATCTGCAGATGAATTGTGGATTCCTTTCGGGAAATCCATAGAACATGCAGGGTATACTATACTTGATGGTCTTGTTTATTTTGGCAATGGATTAAAATCTATTACAGAGTCAGAAGAAGAACCTTCTTTTATCGATGTTTCGCTTCCCGTTGACAAGACAGATCCTGATATTTCCGGAAGAAATATGGGGTATTGGCCATATTACTCTCATATTCACCCAGCCTCTCGGGCAGCATACTTGGACTGGCTTTCAACAGGTCGAAAAGACCCAGACGCCCATATTGGATATGTTTTTCTCTTCTTTTATGGATTGGAGAGAAGGGTATTCATTGATATCCAAAATGATATTTGTACAGCTGAAGATTTACCCATTATTCTCAATGAGGTTCAAAGACTTCTGGCCATATATATAGAGAATGCTTCATTTCGTCAATATGCCCATAAGTTTCAGGAGGTTTTGCTGATGTTATCTTGGAGAGACTCTCTTTACAAGACTTCACCCTCCCTTGAGTTTTACTCTTGGTGTGAGATACCCTTAATCATCAAGGCTGTGCTGGGCCAGTTAGCTGATGATAGAGTTTCTCTTCCCGCCGAATGGGCATTAGCATGGGCAATAAATGACCCATCAATGCCAAACAGAATGCTGATAGAACGGTGCATGCTGGAATTTCAGGAACTATTCAAATTTCAATACACCCAAAAATATAAAACGGGCCTGTTGCTATCACCTAACAAAACAAGACTCAAGGTAACATATCGCGCCGCAAGTCCGCTCTTTGTTGGTCGCTACATCACAATCCTTAGGGAAGATCTTTCTGATGTGACTGATGATTCCGGGGCAATATCACAAATACAAGAGATCGTCAATTCATGCACTGATGAACTTGAAGGTTATAGCCGCTTTATTTGGCTAAATCCGGATAATAAATATTCTCTTGAAGCAACCTCACTTCTACCCAAACTCCTTCTAAAAAAACATGTAGAGAAAGAATTTCAAAGACTGATGATCTGGCTGGAACAACAAATTCCTTCTAACACTCCAGTGCAGATCTCTTTTCAGTCAATTGTAGAGGTCATGCCCCGAATTAATCAGAACTGCTTTGGCAAGAAAGAGGTAATAAGCATTGCCAATTTTCTTGGCAAGATAGGTTATGGTATCGAGCCAGACCCTCGCTTTGGAAACTTTGTCCCCAAGCAAGATCATGATGTGGTTCTTTTCAGAATCAGTGAAAATGCACCAATCGCTCCCTCTAATGAGTATTCCGTGGCAACCCTTGTCCTCCATTTGGCCTCGGCTGTTGCTACTGCTGACGGGACAGTGAATAAAAGTGAAAAACAACATTTGGAAGACTATCTTGAAACTTGCTTACACCTCTCTTTAGATGATAAAATAAGGCTACAGGCTCATATGTTATTCCTTCTTTCTTCCTTTCCTGACATGAATAATGTCAAAAAAAGAATAGAGTTGCTACAACAGGAACAGAAAGAATCACTTGCGAAATTCCTTGTTTGCATCGCTCAGGCTGACGGATATATTGACGTAGCGGAGATGAAAATCCTTACCCGAATATATGCCATGCTTGGTCTTGATGCCCAGAGTCTTTACAGTCATGTCCATACTGCGGCTGTTGAACCTGTTGCCGTTCAAACTGCTGATTCCTTGACATCACCTGGGTATTCAATCCCTGCTCCTCCAAAAATATCTGATGGTATTTCTCTTGATATGGACAAAATCAAAACTATCCGTGCGGAGGACAATGCAATGTCATCAATCCTTCATGATATTTTCTCTGAAGACCAACACGAGCAGATAACAACATTAATATCAGATGCAAGAACAACAGACATACCAATTACTGGACTTGATCCTGAATCATTTGCGTTTATGAAAGAACTCGCGTGCAAGCTCATTTGGACAAGAGAAGAACTGGAAAAACTTGCTGCCGTCCACAGCTTGATGCTGGATGGAACACTCGAAAGCATCAATGACGCATCATTGGATCACTTTGGAGATCTATTCTTTGAAGGTGATGATCCGGTAATTATCAACGCTCAATTTGCCAAGGAGATCAATGTATGACAACAGTAATTCGTTCAAGAGAACGTGACGCTATTATTCAGTCACTTCGTGCGGGTGTGGTTCCGCGTCTTGGCCAGCACCTCATCCAAGTTGGTCGAGTGAACGAAATCGCAGCGCTCATCAAAGATATTGAGCGGGTTGCCGATAATGGTTCCGGGATCCGTTTTGTCATAGGTGAATACGGCTCCGGCAAAACTTTTTTCCTTAACCTTGTAAGGGCGATTGCTCTTGAGAAGCGTTTAGTCACAGCACATGCTGACTTGAATCCAGACAGAAGGCTCCATGCAACTTCTGGACAGGCTCGTTCACTTTATGCTGAATTGATGCGCAATATATCAATCCGCACCAAGCCAGATGGTGGAGCAATGCCGTCAATTGTTGAAAGTTTCATTGTGAAAGCACTCAAGGAATCGAACGTATCAGAAAAAAACCCTAACACCATTATTCACGAAAAACTTGGATTTCTATCAGAAATGGTCGGTGGCTATGATTTCGCTCATGTTATAGCCGCTTACTGGGAAGGGCATGATAGTGGAAACGAGCAGTTGAAGGCGGATGCAATACGATGGCTCCGAGCTGAATTCACAACAAAAACAGATGCTCGTAACGCTCTTGGAGTAAGGACAATGATTGATGATGGCAGCTTCTATGACCACCTAAAGCTGATATCACGGTTTGTGAGACTTGCCGGATTTAATGGAATGCTGATTTGCCTTGATGAACTGGTAAATCTCTACAAGTTATCGAATGTGCAAGCCAGAAACTCAAACTACGAACAAATTCTTAGAATATTGAATGATTCATTGCAAGGAACTTCTGGCGGTCTCGGGTTCATCATGGGTGGCACCCCTGATTTTCTTTTAGATACCCGAAGGGGGTTGTTCAGCTATCCAGCGCTTCAATCACGCCTTGCTGAAAACACCTTCGCTGTCAAAGGGCTGGTAGATTATAGTGGCCCTGTTTTGCGCCTGAGCAACCTCAGCCCCGAAGACTTCTTTATTTTACTGGGAAAGATCCGGCATGTCTTTGCCTGCGGGAATTCCTCAGAATATCTTATTTCTGATGAGGGACTAAAAGCGTTCATGGAGCATTGCTCAAAAAGAATAGGGGATGCCTATTTTCGAACACCCAGAAATACGATTACCAGTTTTGTAAACCTCCTTTCCGTTCTTGAACAAAACCAGCAAACCACTTGGCAAGAGATTCTTGGAACTGTGGAGATAAAGCCTGATACCAACCCTGATTTCGATATTATACCTGAAGACAGTAGCTCGATCAGCACATCGAATTCATCAACAGTAATTATTGAAGACGAGGCGAGCCTTGCATCCTTTAAGCTCTGACAAATCACAGGCATTTTTCCTGCTCGATGAAAAGATTCAGCGCTGGATCTGGGAACAGAAATGGATTACACTGCGCGATGCACAGGAACGGGCAATATCGCCTATACTTGCTGGTAATACCGATGTTATTATTGCAGCGGCCACAGCCACTGGCAAGACGGAAGCTGCATTTCTTCCCATATGCTCAAAGCTGCTTGCCAAAGAGTATCAAAATGCATCCGTCCTCTACATCAGCCCATTGAAGGCACTCATCAATGATCAGTTTTCCCGAATGGAGCAGTTGTGCGAACAATTGGATATTCCTGTTCATCCTTGGCATGGAGATGTCTCTGCAAGCAAAAAAGGGAAGTTCCTCAAAAAACCGTCAGGGATTCTCCTGATTACGCCAGAATCTATTGAAGCGCTTTTCGTTAACCATGGCAGTGTGGTTCCACAGCTTTTCAATAACCTTCTTTACATCGTCGTTGACGAACTTCACTCCTTTATAGGTTCTGAACGAGGGCAACAATTGCAATCTCTCCTTAATCGTATTGAATTTGCTATTAAAAGAAATGTTCCTCGAATAGGATTGAGCGCAACCATTGGGGATATGCATCTTGCGTCACGATTCCTTCGCTCTGAAACAGAAGAAGAAACAGTGATGATTGTCTCCACCGCAAGTGGGCAGGAACTACAGCTTCTTCTAAGAGGATATGTCAATAAACCTCCACAGAACAGTCCCATCGCAGAGACAGAAAATGTTTCGACGGATGGAAGCCTTCTCGAAATAGGAGAAGACCTATTCAAAATTCTTCGAGGTAAAAGCAACCTCATCTTTGCTAACAGCAGGGAAAAGGTAGAGTATTTTGCTGATTTACTTCGTTATAAATGTGAAGAACATCATCTCCCAAATGAATTCTGGCCACACCACGGAAACCTCTCAAAAGGACTTCGCGAAGAAGCAGAAGCCGCTATAAAGGATAAATCACTTCCAGTTAACATCGTATGCACATCAACTCTTGAAATGGGCATTGACATTGGCGCCGTGATCAGTATTGCTCAGATAGGTGTGCCACCCTCTGTTGCAAGCTTGCGCCAACGACTTGGACGTTCGGGAAGAAAAGAGGGCGACCCTGCTATTCTGAGGATATACATCCAGGAAAATGCAGTTACCAAAAACTCAAAACCTTTGGATTGCCTTCGTTCCCGTCTGGTGCAGACAATTGCTATGGTAAGACTTTTGCTTGAAAAGTGGTACGAGCCCCCTACAACCGGAGGGCTGCACCTCTCAACGATGGTACAGCAACTACTTTCCCTGATAGCTCAGTATGGAGGGATAACTGCTGATCATGCCTATAATTTACTCTGCAAGAATGGCGCTTTTAAGGAAATCGGACATCAGATGTTTGGGGATTTATTGAGAAACCTCGGTAACCAGCGTCTCATTATGCAAGCAAGTGACGGATTATTGCTGCACAGTCAATTAGGAGAACGCATTGTTAACCACTATTCTTTTTATGCGGCATTCACCACGCCAGAAGAATATCGGCTCGTAAGTGGTGATCGAACACTTGGAACACTTCCATTTGACCGTCCAGTCGAAGTCAACTCTTTGCTCATTTTCGGCGGAAAAAGATGGATAGTTTTAGAAGTAGATGCGCACAAAAAAATCATTATACTTAAACCGGCAGCAGGTGGTAAACCTCCACAATTCGATGGTCAAGCAGGCAGAGTTTATGACCGGATTCGACAGGAAATGTTTGCCGTTTACACGGAAAAAAGTATACCGATTTTTCTTGATGCTCAGGCAAAAGAGCTGTTGGATGAAGCAAGAAAAGCTTTTGACCGGTTCGCATTATCTAACAAAAAGATACTCGTTCAAGGAAGTGAATCGTATCTCTTCTGTTGGATGGGTGACAGGGTGCTGGATACTTTGGTAGCAATGCTCACCGCGAAGGGTTTAAGCGCTGTAAATTATGGTATTGCAATAGAGGTTTCCAAGATATCACCAAATGAACTTCAGAGCTGCTTGCGTGCCTTATTAACTGAGGGTTTACCTGATGCTTATGAGCTTGCTCGTTCAGTAGTAAATAAAGCGGCAGAAAAATATGATAACTTTTTGACAGATGAATTATTGAGTGCGGACTATGCGGCATCGAAGTTTGATGCTGAAGGGGCATTTAACGTGTTAACAGCGATAATGTCGAATGATTAGTACGCAAAACATTTGAAGTAAACTAAAGAATATTGCAAAAAGCATGACAGATAAAAAAACAAAGTGGTTAATCTATACAGTGCTGGTAGGTTTATTACCTGGACTCTGTCGGGTTTTAGCATGGATAGTTACTAATTCGGGCATCGTAAACATCTTGTCACCTTCTGATTTTGTTGCTTTTGGGCTTGTATTGCACATATCAAATATCAATGAAGTTGAACATCTCGGAGATGAAGAAAGGGATTGGAAGACGGTTCAAAATGGTATTTCTATAACATTCATTACTTTTTATAGTGTCCTTTATACATTGACCTTGGTTCCTGACAAAGTTGTGGATATTATGAAAATGACATATTGTTCTGGGGTGTTGGCTATAGTTTCATTCCTAATTAGCTATTCTGTCTATGATAGGATAGCCAGTATTGAAAAAGTTAATAAAGTCCAAGGGTGATGACAAACATAATAATTATAGCAACATTGATTCTTGCTACTGCGGGTGTGAGTCTCGTAGTCTGGTCTTTATTTAGCACTAGAAAAAAATATTATAACGAGTATATATCAAGAAAAAAAAATGATTAAAAATTTCATTTATTTAGATGCTGAAAAACTAAACTCATTATCTTCTCAAGTTTTTGAAGGTGTAACTGAATATATTTTAACTGAATCGTTGAACAAAGAAGAAAAGTCTGAATTACAAAAAGGGCCGATAAGTTGTGGTAGAGTTATTGGAGAAATCCTTAAAACAACTGATAAAACATCAGAAAAAAAATATTTAAATGATTACTCGTATTTGTTATTTGAGAAAAAGTTAATTAATGATGGTTTGGTTTCAGAGCTGGATTGTCGAGTAGAATTTGATAATATTGATACTTATATAAATGGAAAATCTTTTATAAAGGTAAAAGGAAAAGCGGTATTCAATGATATGAATTCGATTAATACTTTACTAGTTAATTATAAAATAAATTGGGAAGGCTATTACTTATGTGTCAAATTATCAGGAAATTGACAGTTTTAATAAGCAGATTGAAAAAGTAATATCAAACACTAAAGATCTAAATCAAAAGAGTAAAATAAAGCGTGAAGCAAAAAGTAAAATAAGTATTGAAATGCTCTCAAAAGAAAGTGGGCTACAGCAAAATCCGGAATTTCTCGAAAATCTTATTTCAATTTTAAAATATGGATTTCAAGATCAGTTAGAAATACAAATGGATCTAAGTGGATTTTATTTTTCAGCAAATCTAAAAAGGGACAGTCTAAGAGAAAATGAAAGTTTGATAATAAGAAAGTATTCGAGGCAAACAGAAATTGATTTTATTCTTTTCGGTATTGTTACTCAATATCAGAGATCTAATCTTGGCAATGTGAATGAGAAGACAGAATTAAAAAGCATGAAAGAAGCAATAATGAAGCTGGTTTCAAGTTTATCAAATGTCGAATCTTCTTTTACTGGGAGGTTAAGCAACGAAATAATTATTGATCCGATAGCATTGTACACTGAGCTATAATGAATAGTGGGTAAGATGGCATGTATGCCTCATACCCCTAGATTGCCCGTCATTGGCCATATTCTTCAACCAATTACTTTAAAGCGTATCTCTTCCCATCTCATCACCAGGCGGTACTTGACGGGCGGCAGCATAGGCAAAACTCGGTTAATTTTGATATGGCTTATTTCGCTCTTTATTAGACCCGCCTTTAAATAAATTGGTATCGTGATTCGCCATTTTACGAAGCAACGCTTTATCTGTTGTCAAAAAGTATTCAGCTTTCGCCTCGATTGCACATGCAACATGAAGCGCATCCATTGGCTTGATGCCGATCTGTGCAAGTGTGATTGCAATGTTCTCAACTTGATTGCTGACGGACACATCCACGAGCCCTATTTTCTGCCAATCACCAACGGCCGCCTTACGATTTGAATCTGGATTTGCCGTATTTTCTATATCGTCGCACTA
>Ga0364919_10366_pt1 | contig 15507 bp, 11 predicted proteins | sample SorcelJu500001C7_2_FD_206953 | JGI IMG/M metagenome (GOLD analysis project Ga0364919, IMG submission 206953) | Enriched cells from Trout Bog Lake Hypolimnion, Wisconsin, USA - BchlTB.June20.5000.01.C7 | ecosystem: Environmental > Aquatic > Freshwater > Lake > Hypolimnion/Profundal zone | place... | reverse complement strand
AGCAGGCTTCGCTGCTACCTGAGGCGCAGACGCTCTATTGCGATGTCGCGCTGCCAGTCCCGCTGGACGCAATTTTCACTTATGAAACTGGAGCGATGGAGCCGGTTACGGGCGGGCTCGTTGTTGTGCCCTTTGGCCGGGGAGCGGAGAAGAAACTTTCCGGCATCGTTACGCGAGTTCACGGTGAGGCTCCCGAAAGACGGAAGCTCAAAAAAGTGCTGCAGGTGCTCGATTCTGTACCTGTGCTCGACGAAAATTTGCTGGCATTGGGGCGCTGGATTGCGCGGTACTACTTAGCGCCGATTGGGGAAGTTTATCGCTCGATGCTTCCGTTGCAGGCCGAGTTCCGGCAGGCGTACGGCTACTGCATTACAGAACTCGGAGCGGAGGCGCTGTACGATTCGGCGAGCGAGAGCCTACTGCGCGGCGCGCCGGAAACTTCTCAGGAGTTGACAGGCGAGTATGCCGTACTCGATGCACTGGCCGAGGGCGAGATGGTGCGCGAAGAGAGGCTGCGTACGGCGACTGGGGCATCGCGCGAAGTGTTGCGCAAACTGCAGCAGAAGAAGTGGATTGTGCGCGAAGATCTCTCCGGAGCGCGCGATGCTCGCAGAGTGGTCAAGATCGCAGTGCTGCGGGAGGCCGGGGAAACGTCTGAATCTCACAAGCTCAACTTGGCACAACTGAAGATTTTGGAGCTGCTGCGGGGAGCGCAGGGGCGGATGCGCATGGATGAACTGCGCGAGGCGGGGAGTTCGCCGAGTTCGCTGAAGACGCTGGTGAAACACGGGCTGATTGAGATTGTGGAGGAAGCAGCCAAGCAGGCGGTGCCAACGATGAAGCCGCGCACCACGCTTGAGTTTCTGTTTAACGCCGATCAGAAAAAAGCGCTGCGGGAGATTCGCGGGAGTGTGGAGGAGAAGCGATTCAAGGTCGCGCTGCTGCACGGGGTTACGGGCTCGGGAAAGACGGCGGTTTACCTGGCGGCGATGCAATCGGTGCTGGCCGCAGGGCGCGGCTCGATTCTGCTGGTGCCTGAGATTGGCCTGACTCCGGGGGTTGCCGCCGACCTGCACAACGTTTTCGGCGAAGAGATTGCGATTCTGCATTCTTCGCTGAGCGATGCGGAGCGGGCCGAACAGTGGCACCGCATCCGGCGCGGCGAAGCGCACATCGCGGTGGGCACGCGCTCGGCGATCTTTGCGCCGGTGCGCGACCTTGCGCTGATCATTGTGGATGAAGAGCACGACAACAGCTACAAGCAGGAGGAGACGCCGCGCTATCACGGCCGCGACGTGGCGGTGATGCGGGCCAAGGCGCTGAATGCGACGGTGGTGCTGGGTTCGGCGACGCCTTCACTGGAGAGCTACTACAACGCTACGCACAACAAGTATGAATTGATCGAGCTGCCCGACCGGGTGCAGGAGCGTCCACTGCCGGAGGTGGAGCTGGTGGACATGCGCGAGGAGTTTCAGCAGACGGGCAAGGAGAGCGTGCTCTCGCGCAAGCTGATTGAGGAGACGACGGCGAGGCTGGAGCGGGGCGAGCAGGCGATGATTCTGCTGAACCGGCGCGGATACTCGGCGTGGGTGATGTGCCGCTCGTGCGGCGATACGATCCAATGCCGCGACTGTGCCGTGGCTATGACGTATCACAAACGGCAGCAGCGGCTGCTTTGCCATTACTGCGGCTATCAGCAGGCGGTGCCGAAGACTTGTCCGAAGTGCGGCAGCGAGTATGTGCAGTTTCTTGGGACGGGCTCAGAGAAGCTGGAGGATATGCTGCATGCGGCGTTTCCAAAGGCACGCATTGGGCGCATGGATCGCGACACGGTGCGTGGACACGACGATTTTGAGCGCATGCTGAGCGAGTTCCAGGCGGGCGAGATTGACCTGCTGGTGGGGACGCAGATGATTGCCAAGGGACACGATGTGCATGGCGTTACGCTGGTGGGCGTGGTGGGCGCCGACACGGCGCTGGGACTGCCGGATTTTCGGGCCGCTGAGCGCACCTTCCAATTGCTGACGCAGGTGGCGGGACGCGCCGGACGCGGCGAGATGCCGGGCAAGGTGGTGCTGCAGACACACTTTCCGGAGCACTATGCAGTGCAGTTCGCGGCGCGGCATGACTACCATGGCTTTGCCGAGAAGGAGATGCGATTCCGGGGATGGATGCACTATCCGCCGTTTGATTCGCTGGCCAATATCGTGGTGCGCAGCGAGAAGCAGGAGGAGGCGCTGCGGTACTCCGGGCTGCTGGGACGGTGGTTTGAGCAGGTTCGACACGAGGGAGTGCGAGTGATGGGACCGGCTCCGGCTCCGGTGATGCGGCTGAAAAAAGATTACCGCTTCCACTTTGTGCTGAAGGCGGCGAGCCGCGAGCGGTTGAACTTCGTTCTGCGCGCGATGCTGGCAACGGCGGAGGGGCAGAAGATTCCGCGGACGAGCGTGATTGTGGATGTGGACGCGATGTCGCTGTCGTGAGGCGTTTCGGTGTCTCAGTTAGACGTCGTAAGCTTCCATAAACTTCCTTGTCGGCCGATCAGACCTTTGTGCTTCAGTGTCTGCTGTTCACGCCGAAGTTCGTGCTGCCATTCCATGTCGCTAGGCACTTGCCGATGTGGGCAAACAGGGCCCTTACAATCAGCAGGCTGGCGCTGCTTCGCCAGCTTATACAGTTCTTCGGTCCTTTTGGGGCTTTCTGCCAAGGCTTCCAGAATTAACTGCTCGAACATGGATTTATGCCTTTCATATTTCACCCGCCGTGCTTGAGGATGCGGGCCACTTGCGGGAAGCTGGAGTTTGAGATTGGGGCGGGGGTGAGGGTGAGGATCAGCAGGGCAAGGGCCAGAAGGGCCATCCAGCGGCGGGCGCGGCCAACGGACGGATAGCGCGGGACGCTTGGCTGCTGAAGGCCACTGAGGGCCAGCAGAATTGCCCAGATCACCCAGCCTACCCAGAAAAACCAAGCCATAACGACCAGTGATGCGACCATGGCCCAGGAGAGATATTTGTGCAGGGCGGGCGAGACGGCAAAGACAATGTGTCCGCCATCGAGCTGGCCGCCGGGGAGGAGATTCAGGGCGGTTGCCAGCATTCCAGCCCAGCCCGCGAGGGCAACGGGGTGCAGGTAATAGTGCGCGAGCGAAGGGCCTCCGTGGTGCAGCAGAAGATGAGCGAAGTGGAAGATAAGCGGGAAGCCGAACTGCAGGTCGGGATCCGAGAAGCCCGTAACGGGATGCGACATTGCGAGTCCGGCAAAGGTGATGGGAACGGCGACGACGAAGCCGGCGATGGGGCCGGCAATGCCGATATCGAATAGTGCGGCGCGGGAGCGGATGAAGCCGCCGATGCGGATGAAGGCACCGAGGGTTCCGATGAGCGTGGGCGCGGGGATGAAGAACGGAAGCGTGGCGCGGACGCGATAGTGGCGGCAGAAAAAGTAATGTCCCAACTCGTGGGCGAGGAGGATTCCCATGACCGAGAGCGAGAATGGGATGCCGAGCAGGAGGCGACGGGGAGATTCCCAGAGCCACTGCACGGGGAACAAGGGCAGGAGTTCGTTGCCGCTGGCGAAGGCTTCCAGATGGTGATTAAAGTTGAATTGCAGGCGCGAGCCTACGAGGACCGTAGTGCAGAAGGTGAGCAGCAGCAATAGCAGCGGAATCCGGTAGCGGAGCGGGGGAGCGTAGTCGCGAGGGAGAGCCGAGACGTAATCAGGCGGTACGTATGTGGGTAAAGCGTGCCCAGGCGGGTCGTTTCTCTGCGTAGCGTTTCCCTGCAGGGCATGCTCCGGCAAAGAGTCAGGGCCAGGCAGGGAGTCGGAGAGAGGTTCAGACATCAGGGAGACGCTCTTGGAGACACAAGACGGCGCCGGAGCAAACGCCCGGCACCGCGAGACTAATCGATCGACTGGAGTTCCTTGCCGGGCTTGAAGCGAACGGCCTTGCCGGGAGGAATGTTGACCTCGGCTCCAGTGCGAGGATTGCGGCCAATGCCGGTTTTGCGCGGGCGCACGTTGAAGACGCCAAAGCCGCGCAGTTCGATGCGGTCGCCCTGGGCGAGAGCTTTCTTCATGCTCTCGAAGACGGTCTCGACGGCGCGCTCGGCCTTGGTCTTGGTGACCCCGGTGCGGTTTACCACTTCATTGATGATATCGAGTTTGATCACGCGATCGGCTCCGGCGTTTCAGATTGAAAATCAAGGGCTTACCCACTGATGCTAGAAAATACGGGGGGCATTGTCAACGTCCGGCTCTTTGGGTATCCGGGGCGCGGGCAATGCGATCAGCCTTGGGCGCGATATTAGCACGGACTCGCTGGCAGGAGCGCTGAATGTTAAGATGGCCCTACCGAGAATGATTGGCTCGATGATGGGCACATCGCTGGGGTACGCGCAAGCGAACACGTTAAAAGAGGAAACGAGGAGTTTGGGGCGAAATGGCGATTAAGAGCGATCGTTGGATACGGGAGATGGCGCAGAAGCAGGATATGATCAGCCCATTCTGCGAGAAGCAGATGCGGGAAGGCGTGATCAGCTACGGGCTTTCGTCCTATGGCTATGACCTGCGAGTAGCCGACGAGTTCAAGATTTTCACCAACGTGAATTCAGCCGTTGTGGACCCGAAGAAATTCGACGAGCGCTCGTTTGTCACCGTCCGCGCCGACAGCATAATGGTTCCTCCGAATTCGTTTGCCCTGGCGCGCTCGGTGGAATATTTCAAGATTCCGCGTGATGTGCTAACGATTTGCGTGGGCAAATCAACTTACGCGCGCTGCGGAATCATCGTCAACGTCACACCCTTTGAGCCGGAATGGGAGGGCTTTGTCACTCTCGAAATCAGCAACACCACGCCACTGCCAGCGAAGATCTATGCCAATGAAGGGCTGTGCCAGATCCTGTTCTTCCAGAGCGATGAGATCTGCGAAATTAGCTACAAGGACAAGGCCGGTAAATACCAGAATCAGACGGGCATTGTGCTGCCAAAGCTGTAAGCCGTGATGAAAACTCTGCGCCTGCGCCTGACTTCCGCCGTACTGGAGGCAGACCCCGCCCTGCTGGAGGCGGCTGAGATTCTGCGCCGTGGCGGGTTGGTCGCTTTCCCTACAGAGACGGTGTACGGACTGGGAGCAAATGCGCTGGATGCCGGCGCGGTGGAGAAGATATTTGCCGCAAAGCAACGTCCGCGTTGGGATCCGGTGATTGTTCACGTGGCGGAGGTGGATGCCGCGCGAGAACTGACACTGACGTGGCCGGATGCTGCTGAGCGACTGGCCGCCGCCTTTTGGCCGGGGCCGATGACGATGCTGCTGCCTCGGGTGGCAAAGATTGTGGATGTTTGCACGGCTGGGCGCGAAAAAGCAGGCCTGCGACTGCCCTCGCATCCTGTGGCGCGGGCCTTGATCGCGGCGGCAGGCGTGCCGGTTGCGGCGCCGAGCGCTAACCGCTTTGGACACACCAGCCCAACAACCGCAGAGCATGTTCTGGCCGATCTGGAAGGGCGTATCGACGCCATTCTGGACGCAGGCCCCTGCGATGTCGGCGTGGAATCGACGGTGATTGATCCAACGCTCGATCCGGCTGTTATTTATCGCCCGGGAGGCATTACGGCGGAAGCGATCCGCCGCGTGCTGGGTGATGTTGTGGTGGCCAGGCGGGAAGTTTCCGAGGAGATTCCGCCCGAAGCCTTGGAATCTCCGGGGCTTGGGATACGCCACTACGCGCCGCGTGCGCGATTGATCCTGGTGGAGAGCGAAGGCGAACTGGACCGGGTTCTGGAGCGCGAGATGCGGCAGAATCGGGTGGGAGTGCTGCTGCCGGGCGGGTGGGCCACGCCGGGAAGACATGCAATCGCGCTGCCATGGGGAGAATGGAACGATCCGGAGTCGCTGGCCCGCGACTTGTACAGGCAATTGAGGGAACTCGATGATCGCGGGGTCGCTGTAATCGTCTGCCCGCTGCCGCCAGCGGAAGGGATTGGGTTGGCGATACGGGATCGCCTCCGCAAAGCGGCCAAATAGAAAAGCCCGCAGCAAGCGGGCTTTTTTGCGGGATTCCAGAAAATTACTTGTTTTCTTCGCCCTCTTTATACATATATCGAATGCTGGATTTATAAATCAAAAGATTAGATTCACCACTGGCGCGATTGAGCTTGATGCAGCTCTTGTCATACCACTCGATGACGCCGCGCAATTCTTCCCCCTCGCGAGTGACCACAACCATCGGCGTTTTGCTCTGCATCTGCTTCTGGTAGTAGAAATTTTCTGCGTGGGTCTGCTCCGCTGGCGCAGCTTTCTTGGCAGTCCCCGGAGCGGCACGCTCTGGTTGGCGAACCGTTCGTTCACGGCGCTCGGCAGCCGCCTCAGTCACGCGAGCTTGCTCGCGATTCAGTGAAGGACGGATCAGTTTCCGGTTTCCGAAGCTCTCCGGCTCGGGTGCCCGAATCGCTGCGGTAGGGTCAGGTCCGTTAGTCATACAAATCCCCTCCCTGCTGGGAGTATTGAAGAAACACTGCGACAAACACTGCGATCCTCCCGCTGAGAAGAGGGATACGCACGTAGTGAAGCCCGCGCGGGAATCAATTTCCAGGAAGAAGATTGCAGTGATTCGTGTGTAAACCGTACCACACGGGCAGGGCGAAAAACAACAAAAAGTAGCAACATATCTATCGTGATGGCTGCGGAGGTGATGGCCACAGAACGATCGTGCAAGCGGCAGCTTCATGTTGCGGTTTTAGAAACTGATAGCAATTTTGCCTCGGGATTCGAACTTGCCGAGCGCAACTATCCGCCCTTTCGCGTGCAACCCAATCAGAGTACTTGCCTTCTATGTTGCGGTAGGAAGCTGAACAGCTCGATATTGGCTGGCCGCCCTGCGGAACCGAGTCCTGGTGAGAGCTACGACGTCAGTACGGGTCATATTTTTCTTTTTGTTGAGTGCTTGTGGAGCTTCGTGCCAACAGTCTGCTTCCACTGACCGCTCCTCCGGATTGCAAGTTGACATTTCAAACTCACCGGAAGTTCGGAGCCTGCAGACGATTGCATTGAAATCACTTCCTGATGCACCAACGCCGGTACAGCCGCCAAGCCAGGCAGAGAGATTTCACGCATTCGCAGTTGAAGCACGCTCGCCGATCACCTTTGGCGGGGGCAGCATCAGCGCCAGCGTAATTGAACCAAGCGTAAGCACCCGCCAGCGCGCGATGTTTAGTGAGAAAACGTCTAGCGCCTTCTGGGGTAAGTACCTTTACATGCGAATGCCCAAGCAGGAACTATGGCGTTACGACTCAACCAGCTATAGTCCTATAGGCCGGGCCGCATATGCAGCTTCGCGTGTTTTAGTTGCGCGTGACGACTTGGGAAGGGGGAGGCTGAATACCTCCTATTTCCTAGGAGTGTTGACTTCGGCCGCGATCCACAGCTCTTACCGTCCGAACAGGACTCGATCCACTTCGTCGACGTTCAACGAACTTGGTTCGACGATTGGCGGCGACGCGGGGATCAATGTGTATCATGCGTTCGAGCCTGGCATCCGGCAGATAGTGAAGGGCTTCGCCCCGAAGTTCGTATCCAGGATCGAGGGGCACAACATCCGCAGCGTCTCTCCAAAGGGCTTTAGCTCAACTCCTGAGAGATAGTGACCTGTTGAGAATTCCGCATGGCGACTGAGGCGAAAGAGCCCTCGAACAAAACTCTGCCCGTTGTGGCAAGCGGAACTGCAGCCTGAATTGTTATCATTTGAATGAGACGATACAAGCCTTCTTGTTTGGTTAAAGAAGAGTGCTGTAATCCGCCATTTTTTCGCAACTGTAGGGCCGAAACGCGAGCCTGTGGCCAGTAAGGTGCGACCTTGCGTGGCGCTTTCTCGTCCGAAGCAGGAAGCCATCTGCGTTGCCACTGCCAGGATGCGTGCCACCACGAGAGCAGGGAGAGAGAACTGTGATGTCGGGAACTAAAGCGAAGTGTTCTACACCTGCGTTGATGGTGCTCGGCACAGGATCTCATGTTGGCAAATCGATATTGACGGCGGCACTGGGACGTATTTTGTGCGATGACGGCTATCGAGTAGCACCATTCAAAGCGCAGAATATGTCGCTGAATTCAGCCGCGACGCCCGACGGACGGGAGATAGGGCGCGCACAGGCCCTGCAGGCGGAAGCTTGCCGCATACCGAGTTGCGCGGAGATGAATCCGGTGCTGATCAAACCATCGTCAGATACCGGCTCGCAAATCGTTTTGCTTGGCAAGGTATGGGGCCAGGTCACGGCAGCCGACTACCATCTCCGGCGAGTCGAAGAACTTTTTCCGACGGTTTTGGAGAGTTACGAAAAGCTCGCCTCGGAATACGAGGTGATCGTGATTGAAGGAGCTGGATCGCCAGCCGAAATTAACCTGCGGGAGCACGACATTGTAAATATGCGCATGGCACAGGCAGCCAATGCCGCGTGCCTGCTAGTCGGCGATATCGATCGCGGTGGCGTCTTTGCTTCGCTGCTTGGAACCATGCAATTACTGGAACCGCAGGAGCGTGCATTGATTCGCGGATACGCTATCAACAAATTCCGCGGTGACGTTACCCTTCTAGAGCCTGGCATCCACATGATGGAGCCGCGGCTAGGCATACCGTGCGCCGGCGTTATACATTTCCTGCACAATATGGGCCTGGATGAAGAGGACGGCGTAGCCATTGAAGACCGGCGAACCGCCGCGCGCGTATGGAACGAGGCGAACGTCAATTCCGGTCCCACACGGCCTCTGCGCATTGGAGTCGTTGCCCTTCCGCATATCTCCAACTTTACCGACTTCGACCCGCTGGTCGCAGAGCCAGGCGTTTCGCTGGCTTACGTGGAACGGCCAGAAGAACTGCAATCGGCAGATTTCGCTATTCTCCCCGGTAGCAAGCAGACCATGGATGACCTGGATTGGCTTCGCCAATGCGGTTTCGATCATGCGATCTCGCAAATGCACAGCCAGGGACGAATCCTCATGGGAATTTGCGGAGGCTTCCAGATGATGGGCACACAGATTGAAGACCCGCATGGAATCGAGAGAGGCTCCATTCCATCGGCATGCGAGGGTCTCGCCCTGCTTCCCGTTCGAAGCGTACTGAACGCGACAAAGACTACCCGCCAGGTGCGAGGTGTTTGCCAGAGCGCAATCTTCGGAGACCGATTGATCAGCGAAGAATTTCATGGCTATGAGATTCATATGGGCGAAACGGTTTACGATTCCGGTTCAAATCATCTGGCCGAGATCAGGCGAGAAGGTCTCGCTGGGGCCACGCCGGACGGAGCTGTCAGTTCCAGCGGGCGGGTGCTTGGCACCTACGTGCATGGATTCTTTGACAGCGACTTGTTCCGCCATTCTTTTTTGGGCGCTGCGCGCGCGGCATGCGGGCTGGCACCATCATCTAACCACTCCTTTGTAGCAAGAGAGCGCGAGGCTCGTCTGGACCGACTTGCCGACCATGTTCGGAGTTCGCTCGATCTTGACCTGATACGAAGCTGGATTGGGCTCTCGCGGAAAAAGTAAAGATAAACCCCCAACAAAGCTCTTGAGTCTTCGGACGCAAAGGAGTTCAGAGGATGGAGATCAAAAGAAGCGGCTCACAACCTTCTGCCAAAGGACCGGCCGATTGGTTCACCGGGACAGTACGAATCGACCCGCTCTTCCAGGCACCCAGCCCGGCGCTTGTTCAAGGCGCAAGCGTAACTTTCGAGCCGGGCGCGCGGACTGCGTGGCATACACATCCGCTGGGCCAGACTCTCATCGTCACGGCTGGCTGCGGTAGGGTGCAGCGTGAGGGCGGAGCAATCGAGGAAATTCGGCCGGGCGATGTAGTCTGGTTTTCGCCTGGAGAAAAGCACTGGCATGGGGCGTCTCCAACAACGGCCATGACTCATATCGCGATCCAGGAACAGCTCGGAGGAAAGGTCGTCGAGTGGATGGAGAAGGTCAGCGACGAACAATATCAGGCCTGATTAATGTACAAGAAAACAATCATGCGTAACTTCCCTCTCTGAGCGGCAGGCGATGATCAAACTCTACCCACTCATCAAGACTTCACGCTCAATACGGCGCTGAATTGCGATGGGAGCGAAGGCGCCGGTTGTGGCCAAATTAGTGGACGCCGGCGCCTGGCATCCGGCTGCGTGTATTCAGTAGGTGGCCTCGATCTCGGCTACACAAGCGGAGCGCCTGCCCTCCAAAAAGCCCGACCGATGGACCAGCGGCACCATAATGGCGGAGGCCAAGGCAACAGCGGCCACCGAAAGGAAAGCCACCGCTTTGGTAGAGTGTTCGATGAGCAAGCCCATGATCACCGGACCGATGGTCATGCCGACGCAGTAGATGGACTGGTAGAAGCCCATGGCCGTAGTCTTCCGCTCCGGACCGACCTCCTTAACCGCAAAGGCCATAAGGCAAGAGGTTAAAATGCCGCTGCCAAAGCCGCAAACCAAGTGTAGGGGGAAGAACCAAGCCAGCCGGACAATCATGGGAATGCTGGCACAATAGATAGCCATGAGGATGAAAGCCAGACTTACCAAGCGGCTCTCTCCCAGGGCACGGGCAGTGCGGGTGCCGATGAAATACGACCCCAGGATGCAACCCACGCTGTAGAGCATTGCGAAGATCCCCAACTGAGGCCCCGACGCCCCCATCTGTTTGGCTGTGCTGGTGGAAAAAGAAAAGACTGTAGCGAACAAGATCAAATAGACAACAGAGCACAGAAGAGAGTAGAAGATCACCCGCCGTTCCTTCATCACCTTAACCAAGCTGCCCAGTCTCACATTGACGCGTCGGTCCGAGGTCTCCCGCTTGATGCATAGCGCCAGAAGGCTGCCGAGTATCCCCGAAATAAAGCTGGTGATGAAGAGAGACCGGATTCCGAAGTGTTCAAAGAGTAGCCCTCCCAGGATGAAGGCCGAAAGAATACCGATGTTCTGGAAGGCGTTGATAATCCCGATGGCCTTGGCACTCTGATTGTCCTCATAGTAGGCCGGGTAGAGAATCGTGAAGGAAACCCAAGCAGAGGAGGCCACACCTGACATGGCATTGGCGAGAAAAAGCATCAGTGGCGAAGGAAAGAGGAGCATCCCGATGGATGAAAGCCCCGCGCACACAGTCCCCATCAAGATCACAAGCTTGTGGTTCTGGATGATATCTACGGTGATGCCAAGGGGAATCCTAAGAAGTAACTGTGTGAGGCCGTAGGCCCCGACTATGCCCCCGACGACCGTAGCCGAGAAGGCAAGGGCCATCAGGTAGGGGGTGAGGAAGGGAACATAAATGTACTGGGCCAACCAGAAAAACACCGTTACCGCACACAAAAGGGCCTTCTTAAAACCGGGATTCGCCATCTTTCCCCTAAGCTAGTATCTGCTTCCCGCATGAGTCCTTTTCAGTCTCAATGCTTGATTAAATATTATGATACTCGTACCCCCCACGCAAGAAGACCTGAGCCCGATTGTCGGCAGGTAGCGGCTCATCACCGGCCAAATCCACTAGACAATTGCACCACCGTTAGTGTGACAGCACTCCTGCCCATTTCAGTTTGGATTCAGCACTATCGTGAAGAGACATGGAGGTTGCGACGCAGAAGTTGGAGCAGGCCGGAATAGGCCGCCCAAGATCCGTTGGCTGGCTGTGAATCATGGCAGCATCGGCCAAAGGAGCAGGACGACATTACTTCTGCTTCTTCTGCCTTGCGCGAATAGTGTGGTTCTCACGAAATTGCACGAGCGCGCTCAGTGAGTAGCGGACAGGACCGGGTTCCCGAAGTGCAGTCTCATACTGAATGTATGTTGGCCCTTGCCGCGTTGTCTCCACTTCTTGAGTCGGGCGCACGAATTGGTCACGCTGATTGCAAAGGAAAGCCCTGCTCACGCCAAAGATGATATTTGACGTGAGCAGGGGCTGATCAGCAATTTCCGTTAGTGCAAATGGAAAGCAATCCCAGTGCCGAGGCGGAAGCTACTCTCGAAGTTTTTGTAATGATCGGGTAGATGGGTGTAAAGATAATCCGCCTGGAGCAGTCGCACTGTGACTCGGCGATTCAGATTCACTTCCACGCCGCCTCCGGCCGAAAATGCAACCCCGTTGGCCGACTGTTTCATTGTCCCATCCGGATAAAGACCATCGGAGCCATGCACCCCACCCAGCAGAAACTGGGCAAAGCCCGAAGCTTCGTGTCCCTTTGCACCGCCGAAATCAACCACGCGCCGCGGGCCTGCCATGTAGGTAAACAAGTTCTGTTGCGGCCAAGTGAGTTCCACCGTGTGAGTCCCGGCAAACTCCGCCACGCCTGCAAAATGGCGCCAGTTGCCAAAGCTAACGTCGGCACGGCCACCACTGGCCGCGAACCAGTCGCCGCCTCCCGGAGCCTGGTTCGAGAATTGGGTAAGATAGCTTGCCGAAACTTCGACCTGCTGTGCCCATGCCGCCGACGCAAATAACAAACATGCCAGAACGATGCGATATACGAGCTTCATAATGTCCTCCTACTGGACCGTCAGGTTGAGAGTGACAGAGTGCTGCAAGGCACTGCTAGCCGTCCCAGTCATTGTCATGGGATAGGTTTGAGGTGCCTGGGTATAGAAGCCCGAACCCGAACCGCAGGCCGTCATACCCGCCACCACCAACACTGCCAACATAACCAGCATTACCGCCTGCGTCTTCATCTGCAGACGCAATCGCCGGCGCAGTCTGCGCGAACCCACCAGCGGCAGGCAAAGTGCCAGTAACAACGGTCGCGGGAATCCCTTGCTGTCTTTCCGCGAAGGCGTTGCTGCGCTGGCCTGCTGTTTCGCTGTGGTGACCGTCACTGTAAGCGTGGTTACTCCGCTATTGGCCGCAATCGACGTGGGCGAAATTGTGTAGGTCGATCCCGAAGGAAGCCCCGTCAACGTCAATGCCACCGGAAAGTCGAAGGTGTTGCCCGAGGCAGGTGTGAACTGCAAGCTGTAAACCGCAGTGTTTCCCGACAAAACCGTCGCCGATAGCACAGTCGCTGTACTACCACCAACGATGAACTTAAAGTCCTCCACAACCTCCGTCAGCGCATTCGACGTGACGCCTCCGTAATTGGTGTCACCCGAGTAGACCGCAGTGATAGTGTGCGAGCCGACAGCCAGCGATGACGTAGAAACCGTCGCCGTGCTGCCGGTCAGCGTTTGCGGCGTGCCAATTACAGCGCTGGCGTCATAGAACGTCACGGTGCCAGTAGGTATCCCTGCTCCCGGAGCCACAGGCAAGACCGTCACCGTAAACTTGACGCTTGCGCCCGGCAGCGCAGTTGAACTGGAGGCTGTCAAAGTGGCGTATGTTGCGTCTGGCAAGACCGTCACAGTGACCACGGGAGAAGTGGAAGTAGCGAAGTTGGTAGTGCCGGGGGAGTAAACTGCCGTGAGCGAGTCCGTACCTACCGGCAGACCGGATGTCGGCAGAATGGCCTGGCCCGAAGAGGCGTTGGGCGTTGCGGTTCCCAGCAGATTACTGCCGTTATAGAAGCTCACCGTGCCCCCCGAGGGTGCCGGGGTTACCGTTGCTGTCAGCGTGACGCTCTGACCATATACTGACGGGTTGGGACTGGCTGCCAGCGTAGTGGTGGTGGGCACCACGGCCAGGATAGTGAATGTGTCTGTGCCGGTTACGGTGTTCGCAAATCCTGAGCTCGAAATAGTAGAGGTGAGCGAATTGCTGCCGACTGCCGCACTTCCGGACACGCTTACCGTCAAAACGATGGATGTACCCTCGGAGACCGCAATGCCCGATACCGCTGCGAGAGTACAGGTTAAGGTGCCGGCGTTGCAGCTCCATATCCCGGTCGGATCGGTCATGGATACTGCTGTGAGGCCGACGGGGAGTGTAACCGTGAGGGAGACCAAGGGACTTGGGCTCACCGCGGTGGCACCATTTGCAATGTTGATGGTGATGGTATCCGAGCTATCGCCCTGCGCGAAACTCGTCGGACTATTGGTGAAAGTCTGCGACAGCGTGGGCGTTACGAGCGGGACCTGGAAATTCATGAGGTCAAACAAGCTGAACTCAAGCAGTCGTTCCTGGGGAGTCAAGGTGGTCACCGCCCCAAAGTAGGCGCACTCACTCGGAAATATCTCACCGTTTGTAGGAGTATTCGTCGATTCTTCAACGTGATAATCGTTGTACATAACTTTGCCGTACTGCGACGCTGCAGGAGCACCCACGGGCGCATCGAAGCTGAATTGCATCACCGCATTAGGGGAATTGTTCTCCAGAGTCAGCCAGGTCTGCGTGGGAAACACCACGCCATTGGTGTCTACTCTGAGCGCCGAAAGGGTGACGGAAGTGACGCCATTGGAAATTGTCCCGATGCCAATGGACTGCATCCACTTCGCAAGGGTCGCCCCACTGCTGAAAGCTTGATTTACTACGGCCGCGCTTGGATCGTATTCGGGTGCGTCGCCATCAACGGCCCACTTGGCGGCGCCATTAATCGACGAGTCCTGAGATAGGTAGTCGTCGCTATAGTGAGTAGCGAAGACACGACCGCCGGAGCCAGCAAAGTGGATCAGATTGGCGCGACCAGTGGCTGAGGTATAGCCATTACCCATCCCCTGGCACGCGAGCATGACCACATTGTAATTGTCCACCAGCGGCTCAGGATACACCGTACTGCCAGACGTGCTGCCCACAAGCTGCGCCTCTGTCGGCGTGGCCGATGTTGAGGTGATCACGGCGCCAGCGCCAGACTGACCGTATGAGCTTGAACCACCCTGAAAGAAATTGACACGCCCTGGCTTTGAGAGTCCGGAGGCATTGACGTTGTAGTTAGTGAACTCTGAGTCTGCAATGCCGATCTTGCGCAGCACGCACTCCATGCCATCGACACTGCCTGTGACCACCGCGATTTTTGGAATGTCTCCCTCGGCCTGGGTCCTCGGAAAGCGAGCGAAGACATCACCTGTTGGATTGAGCGTCGCCAAAGAAAGGCTCGTGCAAGCGGTCACGGTAGGTATCGTCAACTGCCGCCGCCAACGGCCTGCTTGAATCACAAGCGGGACATTGCTGCCGGCAGGCACACCGGTCATAGTAAAAGTGCCGTTTGCCGCAGTCGTCGCCAGCACCAGTGGCGAACCGGAGACGAGTACGGCATATGAATCTAGGGACGGGGAGGTTGTGTTCACTCCGTCCGTGAAGGGCTGCACCGGACCGCTGGGAATATAAACCAGCACATTGGGGACCGGATCAAAACCATTAGGCGCATACACTGTTCCGCCGATCGATGTTACGCAGCTCTGTGCATACATGTTAGAACCGAGCCAGAGCATTACGACGAGCATCGCCGACAATGCAGTTAGTAATCGGCGGGCATGACCGCATTTTGAGGCTGTGGTTCGATTGTTGATGCAATCGATCACGGCCAAGAAGGCTCCGCGACGATGTGGATGACAGTTTGCTACTTGCTGCATAAGAATCACCTCCGATTGCAAAACACTCATAGAGTTATGGACGAGTCCAGCCATAGTCGC
>Ga0364919_10365_pt1 | contig 15640 bp, 9 predicted proteins | sample SorcelJu500001C7_2_FD_206953 | JGI IMG/M metagenome (GOLD analysis project Ga0364919, IMG submission 206953) | Enriched cells from Trout Bog Lake Hypolimnion, Wisconsin, USA - BchlTB.June20.5000.01.C7 | ecosystem: Environmental > Aquatic > Freshwater > Lake > Hypolimnion/Profundal zone | place... | reverse complement strand
CTTTGCATTGAATTTTGAACCAATCTGTGTAGGATAGGTGGGAGGCATTGAAGCGTGGACGCCAGTCTGCGTGGAGCCAACCTTGAAATACCACCCTGGTTTGTTTGAGATTCTAACCTTGACCCGTTATCCGGGTTGGGGACAGTGCATGGTAGGCAGTTTGACTGGGGCGGTCTCCTCCCAAAGTGTAACGGAGGAGTTCGAAGGTACGCTAGGTACGGTCGGACATCGTGCTAATAGTGCAATGGCATAAGCGTGCTTAACTGCGAGACTGACAAGTCGAGCAGGTACGAAAGTAGGACATAGTGATCCGGTGGTTCTGTATGGAAGGGCCATCGCTCAACGGATAAAAGGTACTCTGGGGATAACAGGCTGATTCCTCCCAAGAGTTCATATCGACGGGGGAGTTTGGCACCTCGATGTCGGCTCATCACATCCTGGGGCTGTAGCCGGTCCCAAGGGTATGGCTGTTCGCCATTTAAAGTGGTACGTGAGCTGGGTTTAAAACGTCGTGAGACAGTTTGGTCCCTATCTGCCGTGGGCGTTGGATATTTGAAGGGGGCTGCTCCTAGTACGAGAGGACCGGAGTGGACGAACCTCTGGTGTACCGGTTGTCACGCCAGTGGCATTGCCGGGTAGCTATGTTCGGAAGAGATAACCGCTGAAAGCATCTAAGCGGGAAACTCGCCTTAAGATGAGATATCCCAGAGCCTTGAGCTCTTTAAAGGGTCGTTCGAGACCAGGACGTTGATAGGCTGGGTGTGGAAGCGCAGTAATGCGTTAAGCTAACCAGTACTAATTGCCCGTAAGGCTTGTCCCTATAACCTTAGCAGGTTGTAGACTATGACAAGTATAATAAGGTGTTGCTTGTTTGAGCAATCACGACTACAATGCGGTTCGCGTGAATCATGGAGTACAGTACAATCCTGTATGAACCACCACCGAATACGTCTATCTACTGCTTCTTCCCAATTCGGTTGCGTGTGAATGACAAAGTAACGTCATCCCCACACAGCCAACCAGTTATGCTTGATGACCATAGCGATTTGGACCCACCCCTTCCCATCCCGAACAGGACCGTGAAACGAATCTGCGCCAATGATAGTGCTGCAACCAGTGTGAAAGTAGGTTATCGTCAGGCTGTTATTCCTAAAAACCCCCGCTACCTTGTAGTCGGGGTTTTTTTTTGGACGTTTGCTTTAGCACATTTTTTTCGTATATATCTCTCACCGCTTGACTAGTCAGCAGTACACTATTAACTTGTATTTGTTGAACTGTTGCTATGCCTATTAATTACCTCGCTTTACTGACATCACCACATCGGACTAACCAATCTAATCTGCATTTGGGGGTTACCTTAGCATTTGTTGCCGGCGCACTTAATGCTGGTGGATTTTTGGCTATTGGACAATATACGTCTCATATGTCAGGGATTGTTTCTTCCGCCTCGGATAATTTGGTTCTTGGTCATATCGTGTTGACCTTGTCCGCATTTTTATCGCTCTTTGCCTTTGTGAGTGGTGCTGCTACGACCTCCTTATTGGTGAATTATGCTAAACGTAGTTCGATGACATACATTTACACACCTTCTCTGATCCTTGAAGCCGTGTTGTTATTAGTATTTGGCTTGGTCGGTAAAAAGCTACAACAACACGAGTTAGTTGAACTATCGATGACTGCGGTGTTGTTGTGTTATGTAATGGGCTTACAAAATGCGTTGATCACAAAAATATCTCACGCGGAAATTCGTACAACGCATGTGACCGGATTAGTTACTGATATCGGGATTGAGCTTGGTAAATTGTTATATTGGAACCGCACACAAACGCAGCATCAACACAACCCTACCCTAGAGCCACATAATCCACATAATCCACAAGATCCCACTTCTTCTGATTACACTCAGCAAGTTGTTGTGAATAAAACCAAGCTTAAAGTGCATTGTTTTTTGGTGCTATCATTTTTCAGCGGTGGTGTGATTGGGGCGATCGGGTTTAGTACGATTGGCTTTATATCGACATTGCCTTTGGCGATTGCGCTGATTACGCTTTCTGTTGCACCGGCTTTTCGGCAAACTAAGTGATCGTGGGGATATGCTAACGGGGACGGGATAATATGTTTGATCTCACTCTGTGTAATGCGTTATAGTTGGCGACACGCTATGCGGTAAAGAATGATAAAAATACGGAGATAACAATGAATGCAATAAAAATGCCGGAAATAGTACCTGTATCGCGCATGGCAAACGTGTTTCGCGTTACGAGCGGTAACTTTATGGAAATGTTTGATTTTTTTCTATTTGGTTTTTACGCTACGTATATTGCAAAAACATTTTTCCCGTCCGGAGATGAATTTGCTTCGTTGATGTTGACGTTTGTCACCTTTGGTGCCGGATTTTTGATGCGACCACTGGGTGCAATTATTCTTGGTGCGTATATCGATCGGGTTGGCCGACGTCAGGGCTTGATTGTGACATTGCTGTTGATGGCAATGGGAACGATGTTAATTGCATTTGTTCCTGGTTATGCCACGATTGGTGCATTGGCGCCGTTACTGGTGTTGATTGGTCGACTGATGCAGGGGTTTTCAGCTGGAGTTGAATTGGGTGGTGTGTCGGTATATCTGGCAGAAATGTCGACCCCTGGCAATAAGGGGTTTTATGTTAGTTGGCAATCTGCGAGTCAACAAGTGGCGATTATAGCCGCTGCGGCGCTTGGGTATGGGATTAATAGTTGGTTGACCCCGGGTGAAGTGAGTGCGTGGGGCTGGCGGATTCCATTTTTTATTGGTTGTATGATTGTGCCTGTGTTGTTTGTGCTTCGGCGTTCATTGCAGGAAACGGAAGAATTTGCAGCGCGCAAACACAAACCTTCAGTGAATGAAATTCTGCATTCTATGGTGGAAAATTGGAAGTTGGTTGTTGCTGGTATGATGTTGGTCGCGATGACTACCGTGTCGTTTTATTTGATTACTGTATATACCCCAACTTTTGGCAAAATGGTGTTGAAACTGTCGACGACGGATAGTTTGGTCGTGACATTTTGCGTCGGTATCTCTAATTTTATCTGGTTGCCAATTATAGGTGCGTTATCCGACAAAATAGGCCGTCGTCCCATTTTACTGACCTTTACTATCCTGACGTTATTGACCGCCTACCCAGTACTTTCTTGGCTTGTTTCTGCTCCGAGTTTTGTGCGGATGTTGGAAGTAGAGTTGTGGTTGTCATTTCTGTATGCGAGTTATAACGGTGCAATGGTGGTGGCGTTGACGGAAGTGATGCCGGTAGAAGTACGTACAGCCGGCTTTTCGTTGGCATACAGCCTTGCAACTGCCATTTTTGGAGGGTTTACCCCTGCTATTGCAACATGGGCCATCGCTGCTACCAATAACAAAGCCGCACCGGGATTGTGGATGAGTTTTGCGGCTGCTTGTGGATTGATTGCAACCTTAGTGTTGTATAGTAAAAATGGCACCGGCAGTAAAAAAGACAGCATCGCTGATCGTTGATGTCGTTGTTTGCTTTGCCGCTGTTTCATCGTGGCGTTGGAATTGGGTATAAGAAGGGAGCCGTGTGGTGGATGGATCACCGGCTCCCTTTTGTTTGAGCGCAGAGTTAGTGCAGCAAATTGAGACTTGTGCTGGCGTCGGCGATTTTGAATGCGCTGACAGCGTGCTCTAGCGTTTTAGCTTGATCGTGCATGCTTTCAGCGGCAATCGCGGCTTCCTCCACCAGTGCTGAATTTTGCTGTGTCATGGTGTCCATTTCTGCCACTGCTTGATTGACTTGTTCGATTCCGCTGCTTTGTTCGACACTAGCCGCCATAATTTCCGACATGATACTGCTGACGCTTGCGACCGAGTCAACAATTTCTTGCATGGTTTTTCCGGTTCGTTCGGCTAGCTGGTTGCCTGCTTCTACTTTAGAGACCGAGTCATTAATTAAGGCAGTAATTTCTTTTGCTGCGCTAGCCGAGCGTTGTGCCAGATTACGTACTTCGCTGGCAACAACCGCAAATCCTCGTCCTTGCTCACCGGCACGGGCGGCCTCTACTGCGGCATTTAACGCTAAGATGTTGGTTTGAAATGCGATCCCATCAATCACACTGGTGATGTTGACGATTTGGCGAGAACTTTCTTTGATAGATGTCATCGTATCAATTACTTGCGTAACGATTTGTCCACCTTGAACCGCGACATTCGATGCGGATAGGACGAGTTGATTGGCATGTTGGGCATTCACCGAATTTTCTTTTACCGTACACGTTAATTCATGCATGGATGCGGCGGTTTGTTGTAGTGTGCTCGATTGTGACTCGGTTCGCGCAGATAGATCGGCGTTTCCTTGGGCTATTTCCTGTGACGAGTTGACAATTTGGCTGGTGTTTTCACGCACATTATTCACGACATGTGCCAAACCTTGCCCGATACCATTTATTGCGTTCATTAGTTGACCAATTTCGTCGATACTGTCGACTGTGACCGATGTGGTTAAGTCACCGTGAGCAAGGTTATTCGCGACTACAATAGCGTTTTGTAATGGGATGCTCAGACGGATGTGCATGAGCCAATATAATGTGGCACCCAAGATAATGAGAAGGAGCAAACCAATCAATTGGTAACGTAAGGTGAGTTTGTCAATATCTTGCGTGTATTCATCCACATAGGTGCCACCGACTACCAACCAGTTCCAATTTTTCATTTGAGTAAATGCGACAATTTTTTCTCGGGGTTCGGTTTCGCCTAATTCGCGATTAACCCACGGATAGTGGGAAACACCCTGTTTGCGTTCCATGATGTCTTTGATGAAGGCATTCCCAGATTCATCCTTGGTTTCTAGGATGTTTTGCCCCTCTTTACTCGGGTGAACCAGTAATTCACCATAGTTTTTGCCTTCTTGGGTATTCAGTACATAAAAATAGCCAGTTTTGCCTATTTTTAATGAACGGATATTCTCTTTGATATGCTTTATCGCATCAGTAAAGTCGAGGCCGACAAATAAAACACCGATCATTTTTCCTGTGGCGTCTACTATTGGGTCGTATTCGGTCATGTATTGCTTGCCGAATAAGGTAGCATTGCCGATATAATTTTTTCCTTCAAGTAGTACTTTGTAGGCAGGATGGGCGTGATCTAACGCGGTCCCAATGGCGCGCTCACCGTTTTCTTTTTTGAGTGATGTGCTGACACGAATAAAATCATTCTCTTTTTTTACAAAAATCGTCGCGATTCCCCCTGTTTTGACAGTAAAGAAATCAGCGGCTGCAAAATTCAAGTTGAGATCAGTAGCACCTGACATTAATACTGGGGTTGAGGTTCCATTGACGTCAATAGTACGGGCAGGATCCAGTGTTATCTGTTCTTTAAAATCGGCTTTGAAGACGTTGGCTAATACGCTCACTTCCGTACGTAATTCCGTATCGAAAACGTTCAGTGTGTTGAGCATCATGTTGGTTTTCCCCGTTAAATCGGTAGTCACCTGATCCTTGGCACGCTGTTTGATGTTGATATTGATAAGCGAGATAAATGAAATCAACACTACGCTTACCATGAGAAAAACCAAAAGAGTCGTTTTGGCACCAACGGTCCATGCACTGAATTTTTTTAATTCCCATTTCATTTTGTGGCCCCTGGATGTATACCTGTGCTCATGGAGAATTCCATGAGGTCGGTTATCATAGTTGTAAATTGGTAAGCAATGACGTGCGTTACACGATCATCAGCCTATTTTTATCAATCTTCTGATTCTAACAATGTTTTTGTTGGAAAACATATATGGGGATCAAATTATATTTCTCTTATTGGGTGTTGATTGCGATTGAAATAATATTTATTCTTTTTTACTGTCTGGAGGTGTACCTGTTATCGTAGGTTCTTTGGGGGGATAAAAAAAGTCGCGCCCGTGGTGGATGAGGCGTTTCCACAATAACGAGACTAAAGCATGGCCTTGAATAAAGCTAATGTTGCGCGAGCGTAGGGCAACCATCAGCGCTAATGAAAAACTGACGGCGAGATTAATCATCCCAATCATGACAATACCAAATAGTGAGGTGATCCAGACCTGCCAGCTTAGGTGATTATTCAACCCGACTAGGGCGAATGCAAAATTGGCGCTGGAAAAAGTGATGTGGCGTATATCAATCGGTAATCCTAAAATGATGCCTAATTGTCCGATGCTCCCCAGCATAATGCCGAAGAAAAAATTTCCCGCTAATGCGCCTAGGTTGTTGCCAATGTAATCAGTGATGCGTTTCCAGCGTGTCGTACCAAATAGCCATTGCATAGTTGGTAATTGAAACAGGCGTTCTGGGATGTTGTTGTAACTTGCTTTATTATCGTAGTAGCCAGAAATAAGTCCAGATAAAAAAAGACAGACGCCGGCAATAGCCGCATGAAATAATGCCAGGCTGGTAAATGGGTTGAGCTCATCGAGTAAATGGTGTGCTTTTTCCGGATTGGCGATATGTTCACCCGTACTGATAAACCAAACTTCTGCGATCAGATATGCCGTTGGCATGGCAAGCGCAATATTGCCCAGAATCGCGATAAACTGTGTGCGTATGACTTGCACGATTAATTCGCAAAGATCGTTGAGCTTATGGTGTCCCTGATCCAATGATTTTGCAATGAGGGCAGCCGTCATCGCAGGTTGTTTTGTAGCGATAGTGAAATGCAGAATATGTACCAGCATGAATCCTAATGAGTAATTCATGCTGAATAAAAAGGCGTAGGCAAAAGGGGCCAGCGCTAATTTACTGACTAGTATCTTAATGGTGCCCATAAAGCCGACAATAAAACCGGCGCCACAGGCCGAACGTAGCATGGATAACCATTCACTCCGATTCGTTGCGACATAGTGTTCTCCGCTGCGCCCAGCGTGTTCGGTGACTTGGAGTGAGAGTAAATTGGTATTGGTATCAAGTAAGTCGCGCAGGCTGTATTTGTGGTTGTCAGCACTCACCAGCTCCCTGAATAAGTGCAATGCGATTTGCAAGGTGTCAGTAGTATGATTGGATTCAACCAGCGCAAGTAGGGTGCGTAAACGTTGCATGCTTTGGGTTAAACGTAACAACAGCCGCGTCAAACTAATGGATACGCCTTTTTGGGAAGCGGTCTTGCGAATTTTGATAACGATATCTTCGCATTGAGTTAATAATATATCAATATTTTGGCTGTCCTGCCTTGGGGTAGTGCGGTCATTGAGCCAGCGCCGGTATTCCTTCAGGTAATCATTGATCTCATCATTTTGGCGTAAAAATGGTGATTCATAGCGTTCGATCGCTGGATAATTACGCACCAGTTCTGATTCCAGCCCAATGGTACAGATCCGGTAAGATAAAACTTGTATTGCTGAAAATAATTCGTTCAGTAAATGATGGTGCTTCAATCTGACGTGGCGCACGCGAAATTTTAAGGCTGTGGCAACACTGAGCCACACCTCATCCGCAACAGCATCGATCCAGAGGTAGTCGTCACTGTGGTCAAAGATGGTGCTAAACACATCGCGCAGATAGTCATCATTGACTAATGGCGGGAGTAGTTTGTACAGTAGGCGTTGCACTGCTGCACTCCAAAAACCATCGCTGGGCGTGATGCCGGTATCGGTAAAAATATGGACGGATTTTCGTGTGAAAATAATGGTAAAGAGATAGTTGCGTAAGGCTGCAGCGGATGCCGGTTGGGCGTGTAATCGAAAGCAGAGTGCATGTAGACGATCGGTTACTTCGATCGTGTTAGTGGCATTATTGGGGCGAATAGCGCTGATTAATTCGCGTAGTAAACCGATATCTCCCGATACGGGAGTAGATGTAATGCGAAGTATGATCGAATCGATCGACAAAATGACCTCCATTTCTTTATCAATGAGCGTGTAGTGTTCAATGAAGTTAGCTTGCTAATGATAGGTGAAAAATGGCTTTAGAGGGGGATGTCGTTCATTTTTGTCGGTAGCAGTGCGTCATTTTCCGAGAAGAAAGTGGATGAGCTAGACTGTCTGATAATGAGGCGGGGAGTAGATAAGTAGGTGATCGGTTCAGTTCGCGCTTCTGGGGTGCGAATACGTTCTAGTAAAAGTTGACTGGCCACTTCACCTAAATGCGATGGGCCAATCGAGATAGTTGTGAGTGGCGGTGAGCTGTGTGCTGTGCCGGCTACGCCATCAAAACCAACAACGGCAAGGTCACGTCCGGCACGTAGCCCCAGAAAATCAAGTTCGCTCAGGACGCCTAGTGCGACGGCATCGTTATAGCACACTGTGGCGGTTGGTCGCGTCGTTAATGCGTTGAGTTTAGCCAAACCTTGGCGGCCACCATCGTATGACGGTCCTGCATCGATAATCCAGTCTTCATTAACGGGTAAATGGGCCGCTGCCATGGCGTTGCGGTACCCTTGTATGCGCTGATTCGATACGATGTAACTACTAGCATGACGGCCAATAAATGCAATGCGGGTATGGCCGCGTTCAATCAGATGATGTGTGGCCATTGTCATGCCTTCAATATTATTTGGCCCGACAAAATCAGATTCTGCATCCTCTAACGGACGCATGGCAACAACTAGGGGTATTCCCCAAGAACGAATGGTGCTGGGAACGGTGTTGGGGGTGTTTAGTGCTGCACATAAAATAATACCCGCAACATTATGTTCACGCATGGAATTGAGAACATGGTTTTGGGTAGCCAGATTTTCATTTGTGTGCGCCATAAAGGTGGTAAAACCCGATTTGGGTAAAATGCGTTCTGCACCGATGAGTAGTTCAACAAAAAACGGATTTTGTAAATCGGAGAAGACTAAGCCGATAATATTACTGGAATTTTGCCGTAGACTGGCTGCGCTTCGGTTGTAGACATACCCTAATTTTTTGGCTGCAAGTAGGACGCGCTCCGCTGTTTTTAATTTGATTTTCGGACTGTTTTTAAGTACCAAAGAGACGGTTGACTTGGATACCTGCGCTTCATCTGCAATGTCATTAATGGTTGGTGCTGATTTTCGGCCGTTCAGATTGCGCATAATTGTTGTTTTATTGAGACAGGTATTGACAAGTGTTGACAAGCAGAATGATGCTAGTCTACCATAATTGGAACGATCCAATTAAATGGATGGATAAATATAAAAAGAGACAGAGACAACAGCTAAGTCGGGACAATGTTACTGGTTGAGTTGAATAATGTCGCAGTGAGTAAGGTGTTGCCGCAGTGGTTTTCATCATATGCGTCAGATTGCTTCCTGCGATTTTTATTTGGCATGTAATTGGAACGTTCCCATTTAATGTGTTTCGGCAATTATGTGTCGTCATTTAGTAGCGTATAGATGCTTTATTACGCTTGCGCGACGTAACTCTTTCTTCTTTATATTTCTCTATTTCATTTTTAGTTGGTGAGATTAGCTTAATTCGTATTATTAAAAAAATGCCGCAGTCAGGCAAAACGAGGTGTGACCATACAGTCGCACCCACCCATGGCAGCAACAATAGCTGTCTTTATTCTCAGGAGACGAAGCACATGAAAATCGCAAAAAAACACCTTAAAGTACTCCCGTTAGCCTTGTCGCTAGCGTTTGCCTTCGGCGCGGCACGTGCCGATGCTGGTCACGATACAGACGGTTTCCACGGCTATTTCCGTGATGGCGCTGGTTCAAGCTCAGCCAATGGACCACAAAGCTGTTTCGGTCTGGGTGGCAATACTAATAAATACCGTTTGGGTAATGAGTGCGATGCCTATTTTGAAGGCGGTTATACATGGACAATCGCGAAAGCCGATGATGGTGTGAGCTTCGCTGGTACGATTTGGGCCAAAGATTACAGTCCGTCATCCGATTTCGGCAGCGCACCGTTGCAAGTCGCTAAAGCCTATGTCGAAGCCAAAGGGCTGGACTTTATGAATGGCGGCGTAGCGTGGGTTGGTAAACGTTACTACTACCGTCCTGATATCCACATGCTGGATTTTCAATACATCAACTTGAACGGTACTGGTGCTGGTCTTGATGGTATTAAACTCGGCGCAGGTAAATTCAGTTACGGTGTATTCAAAGACAATGACTTGAATGTCACGAATTCAGCTGGCGCAGTGACTTCGTCAACAGCAGCATTACGTCAAAACTTCTTGTACGAAGGTTTGCCAACGAATCAAGGTGGCACCATCGATATGGCATTGACCTTGGTGAAAGGAACAGCATCTATTTCCCCAACCGTGGCGGATGGTCATAATGGCTGGAATGTGAATGCCTTCCATCACCAAGATTTCATGGGTGGTGGTAATACACTGGGTCTGCAATACGGTGTTGGCGCGGCTTCTGGTGTGGGCTCTCATATGGGTAATTCATCCAGCACCACGTTCGGCAACGACGTAAAACAAGTACGTGTGTTCGATGATCTGGTGATTCAACCGACAAAACAATTCAGTATGGAATTTGCTGCCGTTTCACAAAAAGTGACTTCCAATGCATCGGGTGGTAGCTCCACATGGACATCATTGGGTGTACGTCCAGTTTATGCGATTGCACCACACATCAAATTGCAAATGGAATTGGGAACTGACAGCGTTACGTCACCAACCGGTGGTCCAACAGAGCGTTTGACCAAAATTACCTTCGCACCAACCATTGCCATGGGTGAAAGCTACTGGTCACGTCCTGAATTGCGTTTGTTTGTGACGCACGGCATGTGGAATAGCGCAGCAAGCAATGATGTTAATTCTAGCAATAATTCTGGGCCCGTCTATGGCACAGCAACAGGTGGCACTTCTGTTGGCGTGCAACTCGAAGCGTGGTGGTAGTCTGAGTTGAAGCTTTACGTCGTATCCAATGTTGAATAGTATTTTTGCCCCGGAGTGTATCCGGGGCTTTTTTTTTAATTCGACAGTCGTTTTGCTAGATGCGCTTTTACTGACGATAGTTCTGACGGTAAATGGTAAGATAGTTTTTCAAACAATTCTGTATGTAATGCGAGTTCGGCAGTCCATGCAGTATGGTCGATTGATGTGATGGTGTTGAACTGATCCTGTGTAAACTCTAGGCCATCCCATGTTAAGTCGGTAAATTTAGGGCTGATACCAAAGATATTTTCAGTGCCACCCGCTTGTTCTTCAACCCGTTCAACAATCCATTTTAATACCCGCATATTGTCGCTGTAGCCAGGCCAGACAAATTTTCCTTCGGCATCGGTGCGGAACCAGTTGACGCAGTAAATTTTTGGTAATTCGGCTGGAGAGGCGGCAATCATTTTCCCCATATTTAACCAGTGTTGGAAGTAGTCACTCATGTTGTAACCCATGAATGGCAACATAGCGAATGGATCACGCCGTACGACACCTTGCTGACCTACTGCAGCAGCAGTGGTTTCAGATCCCATAGTCGCGGCCATATAAACACCTTCAACCCAGTTGCGTGCTTCGGTGACAAGTGGAACGGTGGTGGAGCGACGGCCGCCAAAGATAAAGGCGGAAATAGGTACGCCAGCAGGATCGTCCCAAGCACTGTCAATGACCGGATTTTGTGTCGCTGCAACAGTGAAACGGGCATTAGGATGAGCGGCTTTACGACCAGTTTCCTTGGCGATTTCTGGGGTCCAGTCTTTTCCTTGCCAGTCAATGAGATGCGCAGGTGCTTGTTTAGACAGACCTTCCCACCAGACATCACCATCATCGGTTAAGCCAACGTTGGTGAAAATCGTATTGGATTCTAAGGATGCCATACAGTTAAAATTGGTGGCGGTATTCGTGCCGGGGGCGACGCCAAAATAACCAGCTTCTGGATTGATGGCATATAAACGGCCATCTGGGCCGGGTTTGATCCAAGCGATGTCATCACCGATGGTGGTGACTTTCCATCCATTGAGTGCGGCAGGTGGGATGAGCATAGCAAAATTGGTTTTGCCGCAGGCAGATGGAAATGCTGCCGCCACGTAGTGTTTTTTTCCGGCGGGCGACTCGACCCCTAAAATCAACATGTGCTCGGCTAACCAACCTTGGTCACGTCCCATATTGGAGGCAATGCGCAGGGCGAAACATTTTTTACCCAGCAGGGCATTACCACCGTAGCCTGAACCGTAGGACCAGATTTCACGGGTTTCTGGGTAGTGCACAATATACTTGGTGGCATTGCATGGCCAAGCGACATCTTGTTGGCCTTCCGCTAGTGGTGCTGCCACGGTATGGACGCATGGTACGAATTCGCCATCGCTGCCAAGCACGTCAAACACAGCTTTGCCCATGCGTGTCATGATGCGCATATTCACAGCAACATAGGCTGAATCGGATAACTCTACGCCAATGTGGGCAATCGGGGAACCCAATGGACCCATCGAAAATGGTACAACGTACATGGTGCGACCTTGCATGCAGCCATCGAATAGCGTGTCTAATTTAGCGCGCATTTCCGCCGGTTCCATCCAGTTATTGGTAGGGCCAGCCATTTCCTTTTGTGCGGAACAGATATACGTGCAGTCTTCAACCCGCGCCACATCAGATGGGTCGGAGCAGGCTAAATAGCTATTTGGGCGCTTTTCTGCGTTGAGACGCTTCATTGTTCCTGATGCAACCATTTGGGCACACAACATGTCATATTCTTGTTGCGATCCATCGCACCAGTGGATATGGGCAGGTTTAGTGAGTGCAGCAATCTCGGCAACCCAATTGATGAGTTTTTGTTGTTTTACATATGCTGGTGCATTAACAGCAGTTGTGTTGGTAGAGTGAGTCATAGTCGTAGCCATAGTCAGAGTCGATGCTTGGGTGAAAACCACTGTAAAGTGACAGTGCAATGTGAACTCCGGGTGAAATTCAATAGCATGTGCCACTCATGTATTCATTCATTTGCTTATTTTTTGTTTATTTTTGTGTACAACGGTTTTGCAGCTAGTTTGAAAACAGAACAGTACGTGTGAGCCGGACCGACGTCAGCTTGTGGCTGAGTCTGCGGGGTTTATACGGGGTGTATATAAAGCGCCCCTTGCGGTGTTGTTACCGCGTTGTTGGTTTTTTGTAAATAAAGTAGCGCGAATTCAAGGTGCGCGTAATTTTTCTGTGTAATACAGGTGCAAATTACAGGTGCAAATTACCTTAAAACTGTGTTTTAATTGCGTTTAAACAACAGAAAAGCTGCGCTACCAAGCGGATCATTTTACTCTAGCGCCATAATTTCGGACAAGTGTTATAGTCAAAAAATAGCAAATAAACAGGGCTAAATGATGAAAATTGCAATTTTAGATGATTTCCAGGATGTGGTTAAAGATCTGGACTGTTTTTCCTTATTGCAGAACCATGATGTTCATATCTTTACGCATGGGGCACGCGGTGTTGGACAGCTGGCTGTGCGTTTGGCATCATTCGATGCTGTAGTGTTAATACGGGAACGCACGGCATTTTCTCGTACATTGCTGCAAAAATTACCAAATTTAAAGTTGATATCGCAAACGGGAAAAGTCGCCGGACACATTGACCTGAAGGCTGCGGCAGAATTGGGGATTACGATTGCGGAAGGTGTGGGTGATCCGACTGCGCCAGCAGAGCTGACCTGGGCACTGATCATGGCGTCGATGCGCAAAATTCCCCAATACGCGTCGTATTTACGTGAGGGATTGTGGCAAACCGCGTCAACTACGCCGGGTAGTAATACCTTGGGTTCGGTGTTAAAAGGTCGTACGTTGGGAATTTGGGGCTACGGTAAGATCGGTAAATTGGTGGCAGGATACGGCCGAGCATTTGGTATGCATGTGCTGGTGTGGGGGAGTGAAGCTGGGCGTCAACGTGCTACCGCCGATGATATTGATGTTGCCGATTCCAGAGAACAGTTTTTTGCCAGTGCGGATGTATTAACTTTGCATTTGCGCCTGAATGACCTTACCCGCGCTTGTGTTCAAGAATCGGATTTTTTACATATGAAACCGACAGCGTTGTTTGTGAACACTAGTCGTGCTGAGTTGGTGCAACCGGGTGCCTTGTTGGCAGCGGTGTTGCGTGGACAGCCTGCGGCGTTGGATGTGTTTGAGATGGAGCCGCTCGCTCCTGAATCGCCTTTTTTACATCTATCGAATGTGTTAGCCACGCCACACTTGGGCTATGTCGAGCAAGCGAGCTATGAAATTTATTTTCGGGCGGCCTTTCAAAATATAGTGGATTATGCCACCACCATTTAAATTCCTTCGTGGAAATATTGCATATTTATAATATTCCTGCATAGGAACATCTGATCTGTTATATAGTAATACCAATAAGTAATACCACTATTTGTGCGCTTATGCGCATGACCGCCAAGAGATAGCCACCCTGAATTTGGAGATGCATGATGTCGACAGAAAAGAAAAAATATCGTTTGATTACCCGAAGTGATTTTGATGGATTGGTATGCGCGGTCTTATTGCAGCATTTGGATATTATTGATGATATTTTGTTTGTGCATCCCAAAGATATGCAGGATATGAAGATTCCGGTGAGTGAGAGTGACATTACCACGAATTTACCCTTTGTTCCTGGGGTGTATATGGCATTTGATCATCACTTGTCTGAGACTATCCGTAATGCCGGCGAGCGCAGTAACCATATTATTTTTCCGGATGCGCCATCTGCTGCGCGGGTTGTGTATGACTACTACGGTGGCCACAAAGTTTTTCCTGTTGCGTGGGATGAGATGATGGCGGCGGTGGATAAAGGGGATTCGGCGCGCTTTAATGAACAAGAAATCCTCAATCCTAAAGAGTGGGATTTACTGAATTTTATTATGGATGCACGGACGGGGCTTGGGCGCTTCCGTGAATTTCGCATTTCTAACTATCAGTTGATGATGGATTTGATTCGTCACTGTCGTGATAAGTCGATCAGCCAGTTAATGGCCTTGCCGGATGTGCAGGAACGGGTGAGTTTGTATCACGAGCATGAAGTGAAAAGTAAAGAGCAAATCAAACGTTGCACGACGGTACATGGTGCGTTGGCGATATTGGATTTGCGCAATGAAGATATTATCTATGCCAGTAATCGATTTGTTATTTACGCGTTGTTCCCACAAACGACCATATCGATTCATGTGTTATGGGGTTTGAAGCAACAAAATACCGTATTTGCTACCGGAAAATCCATTATTAACCGCAGTTCTAGCACTAATATTGGTGAGTTAATGCTGGAATACCACGGCGGTGGCCATGAAAATGCGGGTACTTGTCAGGTACCGAATGAAGATAGTGCTCGCGTATTGAATGAATTGATTGCGCGGATTACGGCTGCACAGTGACGCGCATGGCTGTTCAACGTATAATTAAGGGTTGCGTCTAATTAATTACACTACTTTAATTTTTTGTCTAGAGCAATGAAAATCAAAAATATACAAGGCAAAATTTAATGTCATTAAAGCGCAATACAATTTGGAATTTAATTGGTACTGGCTTGCCATTTTTACTCGGTGCCGTGACAATTCCGTACTTAGTTAAGCATCTCGGTATAGAAGGCTTTGGTATTCTGACGCTGGTCTGGGCTCTGATTGGCTATTTTAGTTTGTTTGATTTTGGCCTTGGCCGAGCCTTGACGCAGCAAGTTTCTACCTGCATTGCATCAAATGACCGAAGTAAATTGCCGCATTTGGTTAAATCGGGTTTGTTGTTTACGTTTTTTACGGGATTAATCGGTGGGCTTATCCTTGCCTTACTATCAGATTCTCT
>Ga0364919_10363_pt1 | contig 15674 bp, 4 predicted proteins | sample SorcelJu500001C7_2_FD_206953 | JGI IMG/M metagenome (GOLD analysis project Ga0364919, IMG submission 206953) | Enriched cells from Trout Bog Lake Hypolimnion, Wisconsin, USA - BchlTB.June20.5000.01.C7 | ecosystem: Environmental > Aquatic > Freshwater > Lake > Hypolimnion/Profundal zone | place... | reverse complement strand
AGAGAACGTACGCTTAACCATTGATTTTCCTGCGGATCAGCATACTTATATTAAGATGCTGGCAGCTAAGGAAGGGGTTAGTCTAAGAAAATTTGTCATCATGCATCTACCTAGTCTTGAAAAAAATACAAAGAAGCATAAGGACATTGAGAAAAACGAATTTGATCATTTATTAAAGAAGTTATTGGTTGAAAAAGCAGGCTTGTTGAAACGCTTGGCGAAAAAATGATTAAGTATTTGACTCTTGATGAAGCATTTGAAAGTCTCGTCATTGAGATTGCAAAAGGCAAAGTCACAAAAGAAGAAATTGCTTGCCTATTAGAACATGGTGAATAAAAAAACAAAAATATAATAATTGAAATACCCCTCACTCGTCGAGGCATCTGAACTGTACGCAAGAACCGTCTTCACCGCTTCCCCACCGCACAATGTTCCTATTGCTACAAAGTTCCTATTGCTACAAAGTTCCTATTGCTACAAAGTTCCTATTGCTACAAATAAATTATTTTGTAATATTCGTTCTTATCCTTAACGCTGCGATGGTTTGCAGCACAAAAGAAAGAGCATATTATGAAATTAATATCGGACTCTCAAAATTATCAAAGATCTCCTTCTCCCTCACCATTACATCAAGAAGTTCCAAACAAAGAGGCTAAAGGTGTGGAGTCACCCGCTATAGAAAATGATCAACAAGCACGTACTTTGGAAGCCACAAACGCGTTTTCCAAAGGATTGTTAGATCCACGATATTTTAAAGACGGTTTAAAACGGACTGTCAATAGTGCAGAAGAAGTCCCGGGAATAATACGCAGTGGATTTTCCTTGCAAAATGCCGAAGGTAAATTTTTCCTAACACGCGGTCTTCCAGGAGGTTCTCCTAAACCAGAGCTAAAGCTCATAAACGCTGTGGTGGATTCTAATATTGAAGATATTAAAATACTTCTAAATGACGAATATAAAAATAGTTCACGCATTAATGAAGCAGATGAAAATGTGCAGACGCCACTTTTTTTTGCCGCTCTAAAAGGCAATGTAGACGCCATAGACCGATTGCTCAAAGCGGGAGCAGACGTTGACCAAGCAGATAAAGATGGCGGTACGCCGCTTATTATAGCGGGTATAAATGGCCATGTGGACGCCTTAGACCGATTGCTCAAAGCGGGAGCAAAGGTTGACCAAGCATATAAAAATGGTTGGACGTCGTTTTTTATGACGATAGCGAATGGCCATGTAGACGCCGTAGACCGATTGCTCAAAGCAGGAGCAAAGGTTGATCTGGCTGCACATGATGGCACAACTCCGCTTTATATTGCGGCTCTAGGAGGCCGTGTAGACCTCATAGACCGATTGCTCAAAGCGGGAGCAAACGTTGACCAAGCAAAGAAAAATGGCTGGACGCCGCTTATGAGTGCGGCTCGGTATGGCAATGTAGACGTCATAGACTGGTTGCTCAAAGCGGGAGCAAAGGTTGACCAAGCAAATAAAAATGACGAAACGCCGCTTTATATCGCGGTTCTGAAGGGTCAGATAGATGCCATAGACCGATTGCTCAAAGCGGGAGCAAAAGTTGACCAAGCAGATATAGATGGCTGGACGCCGTTTTATGTGGCAGTTCTGAATGGCAATGAAGACGCCGTAGACCAATTGATCAAAGCGGGAGCAAATGTTGACCAAGCAGATAAAGATGGTACAACGCCGCTGTATATTGCGACTCTGGCAGGCAATACACACATCATAGAGCTTATTATTAAGGCTAAGAATGGCCATGTTGACCTCAGAGACCGATTGCGCAAAGCGAAAGCAAAGGTTGACCAAGCAGATAAAAATGGTTATTATCCTAGAAACGGCAGTTCAAGATGGTAAAGTAATTTGAGTTGCAATCATTTGCACCTACTCCGAATCACAGGAGATTTGAACATTTATTAAAGAAGTTATTGGTTGAAAAAGCAGGCTTGTTGAAACGCTTGGCGAAAATTTTACTACGTACAATTTTGCTCCATATATACACGGAAAATATATATTGTCCTCTGTATAATTAAGAATAGAGGTAACTATGAAAACAGTAAACGTCACATTCTCTATTCCTGAGCATATCAACATACTTCTTCATACATTTGTAGAAAAAAGAGGTTTGAGCAAATTTGTATCAAAGGCCATTGAAAATGCTATAGATGAAGAAAAAAACAAGCTCAAAGCTGCATTTAGACAAGCTGAAAACGATAGCGATCCTGAGTTAGATGAGACAATGGCTGACTGGGGTGCATTAGACGGGGAAGATTGGGGTGCGTAATTTTCCTAAAAGGGGCCGGTCTGTCCTGTAAGTCCTAATTGTCCTGGTCCTAGGTCGTCGTATTTTTCTAGTGACGAATTGTGATGCGTGTGTTATCTTTTTGTTACATTTAAATCAAATAAACATAAAATTTAATTTCACAGGTTAATTAAAAATAAATTAAACTGCGAAGATAAATTTATTACATAAGACTGATCTTTCGATAGTTGCTGCAGATGTTAGATACCTTGGAAAACACACATCAGACAAGTTCTTCTATTGAATCAAAATGGAATGCTGCACGCTTTTGGGAAAATCGAAATAAAATTCGTGTTGCCACTAGTTCTGAGGGCTACGTTCACGTTCATGTAGCTACCCAGGATGTTTGGCAGCGTTATCTCGAAAAATTGGCTTCTTTTTTGCGTTTAGGACGCGACCGTCAGTTCTTTTATAGCAAAGAGGATTATGCTCTGCGAATGGAGTTTACTCCTGAGCAGATAGAGAAAATAAGATCATTACTATTGCAAAAACATGAGTCTTTTCCAAAATTGCAAAAAGAAGTTGCGGCGAAGTTGTATGAGGTGAAACAGGAAGGGCATCATCTCAGTCGTCAGCTTGCATTGTTAAAATTTTCCGACAAAACATCCGAACAAGAACCTGTCGCAGTCCAATCACCTGTCCAGGAGGAACAGGTTAAGAAAAAGATGACATTGGAAGAAGTCAATGTGGCTCTAGAGCTGGTGAAAAAGAAGGTAGGGGTTTTGCCTGAGAGCAAGAGGCATGACGAGCCTAAGGGCATATTGGAGCGCTTGATCGATTACTGTGCATCCGCCCAAACTTTTGCTTATCAAGTTCCAGAGGAAGATAATCATGATTTTGCTGAAGTCGAAAAATACAAGCGGCATCTGAGGGAAATCGAAGAAATTTTATATAAATTAGATGAAGAAGAGTTGTCTGATGAGGCCTACAAAGCTGAAATTTCCGAGTTAAAAGCACGTGTTGATATGCCGTTAAGGCGCATGAAGAGTCTCGATGAATATTTTAGTAAGTGCTTGACATTAGAAGATGCTGAAAACCGCTTAAAGGATCAAATTACTGCTCTGAATGATGGCAAAGTAGATTTTTCTTTAGATGCCTGCAAAGCTATTTTGCATGAATACGCTCAGCTTAAGGATGTTCTTAAAGGTTCTGCAGAGTTAGGTGACAAGTGGAAGATAAAGCTAGAAAGGAAGATCGAGTTTCAAAGTTCCTTTGTCATCCATTGCATTGATACTTATTTAGATGCCCTTTCAGAAAGTGTAAGGGTCGAAGTTACAGAATCGGCCGTCCATCTAGACATATGCCGCAAACGTTTAAAAAAGATGGGCGATGAGCTCTCAGAAGAAGATGTTGGGGCATTTTGGCGCCATCACGCATGTTTCCTTGATATTGCTGCCAGGCATGAAGACCTTGTCAAGGAGTTGCAGGCCTTATGCAATGAAAATAAAATCCTAGAAGACTGGAAAGATAAGTTTGAACAGAGCTTGGAGCGCCAGAAGAAGATCGCGCGGAAAATCAAAACTGTAGATAACTGGGCCCCTCCCAGTGGATTTTTCAAGCCTAAAAAGGTCAATGTTAAAGCTGTCAGGGCTCAGCGACCGCCATTATCGATCGCCAAAAAAGAAGCCGTGGCGAAGATGAAAGAAAGACAAACTCCCTCTAAGGAACCTCCTCGGCCACCATTCATGTTGACGGCATTTTTCACATATTTGCAGTTATGGGATTTGGTTTCATCGCATGTCGGAAGCATGTTTGTTAAGCCTGTCGGTAAGCGCGATTATGGATATTATCTTTCTAAAATGCAGCAAGCCATCGAGGAAGGAACTGTTGGGGAGTATGACAAGGCATTAGAGCGTGCGCGGTCATTTTGGGGTATAGACCACGATTTTCTGGAGCATTATGATAAATATTTAAGAGGTGACCTCAAGTATGTATTTCAATTCGTGCGAATGCCCTCAGGTCAATCTGCAGCGGGCCTATTTAGTAAGGATCCCTCTGATTTAACCGCTTGGGAAACATTCGAACGGTATCAAATTTATCCTGCAATACAAGTGTTTGCTTTTGATAAAATTAGGGAACGCCTAGACACCATTTCTGCCTCACAAACTTTACCTGTTGGTGCCAGCGATGCTGAGGCGTTTAATTATTACTTTTATAAGATGTATGACAGTGTGAAGCGTCCTGGAGTAGGTCGGGATTATCAGTCTTTTAAGGAGGCTGCCTTAAATGTTGAAGGATATACGCCTATTGTGGTCGCTTGGGAGGAATATTTAAAATCGAATTATCAGACCATTCGAAAGAGTTGGTCGAAATCAACGCCTTCTTGGCCATATGGAAGTGTAGAAGAAGCAAACGCAATTGCTGGTAATTTGGATGTACCAAAGGGGATAAGTGGCACTCTCGTCTCGCCAGACTCGGTGGAGTTGGCCATACGTGGTCTACAGGTCTCCGGGGATGTTTCACATTGGCAGCATTATGTGCAAAATTATATCTATACTGGAGTACAGGAGGCTACTTTTGATAAGTTGATCGAAGCCTTCGATGCTGTAGAACCTATGCTGCCGGCAGAAGATGCACCTGATGAACAATTGCTCTATTATTACCTTTCACGGATGTTGAAGACCTTGAAGGACCCAAGTTCAAAGCATCACTATGGATCGATCAGAGATGAGGCTAATAGTCGATTGTTGACATATCGTCCGGTGATAAAGGAGTGGGATGTTTATTTAAGCCAACAGGTGGATGCATTTGGTCGGTCGTTGAAGGAAATACCGTTGACGACTAAACCATTGGGGAAGGCACTTCTCAAATCTATGCTAAAAGATGCTGTGAGCTTTGAAAAGGAGTTGGCGGCTGAAAAAGAAATTGCTGAAGATGAAGGGTATGAACGCACATTAGAATCTGAAGGGCAACGCGTTAGTCATATCATTACAACCTGCCGTAAACATCTTCATGAAGCACCTCCAGAACATGCTGTCAAAGATACTGTCGAAGAGTGGTTGAAAACAGTTAATACAACGCGTCAAGAATATCTCAAAGCACAAAGTGAAGTCAGGGCAACAATTGCTTATCAGAAGTACAAAGAGCACATTGCCATTTCCAAGCTGAAGACGTATTTGGATTCTCCAAGTTTGCACATAAGCAATCTTACGTTGGCTCAAGCATTTGGCAGTAACTTCCTCTATGGACTTCCTTTCGATAAAGTCAATGTCTTTGAGATTACTGAATTCAAGCTTCAGGCCTTATATGCGCGTATCAACACGTTGAAATCCACTTCAATGTGTTCTGATGAACAAGTGACAGAATTTTGCTCAGAATATTTGGAAAATCCCGTTTTTGCAGCAAGAGTGCACCATTCTGACATGCTTAGTTATCTTGAAAAATTTGAAGGAAAAGTCAGAATTGCCAAAGAGTTATCCCGAAAATTTGCTAAAGATTCAATAGGGGAATTTACTAATTCCTTGCGTGATTCTTTAACACGATTGAAACAAGATGACTCAATATTCTTTGCTGATAACAAACACGGATCCATTTATGAGATCATTAAACAGCCCTCTTGGTTTTGGTCTTACTTTAGCGTCAGGATATACAATGCAGATGCGCGGACAGCTTTGCAGCCGATAACGATTAAAGGGAAAAAAGAGAAGATTTTTTCTTTCCGACAAATTGATGATATCGAGTTTAGCAAACTGCTGGAAGCAAATGTCTGGACGGAGGACTCTTCCCACAGTTCAGAGTTCCATTTATCTTCAGGTAAGAGTAGTTATAAACGCCTTGTAGAGACTACAGGAGGGATTCCAAAGCATAACATCATGGATAGTGAAAATCTTATCACTGTCGCACAAAATAGCTACTACCAGACGTTTGTGGCATTGATGTCTTCGGAACTTACACGTCAGCATGCTCCCAGGTTTCAATTCGAGACACAATGTAAGATATTATACGATCTGCAACGCTCCATCGAGAAGTATGATCCTAAGCTGTTGAAGGGGGCGATAGCGGCGTTTACGGAAAGGGTGACTCGTTGGCATGATAAAGGTGTTATTAGTGACAAAGAAATTGTCTTTGCCGTCGACCTTGCAGAGAAATTATTTAAGGAAGCCACCCAGCAATATAGTACGCAGCGAGTGAAGGATACTAAGGACATCTATCCTTTTGTGAATTTGCCTCTTCCGCTAATTGTCAGTACGTTTGGTCTGCCAGAAACAGTTCCTGTGGTGTTATCTCTTAAAGACCCATCTAAAACCGTACTTCAACAAAATGAAATGTTTCCAAATCTATTGTCAAATGTAGAAAGATGGGACAAGACAGCTGTAAGAATGCCGTTGCATCTGAAACAGCTAACATCCGAGGCGAGAGCGACCTTAGAAACATTCCCTAGCTTGGGCATTTCTGCATTGCAAGAATTTATCGCCAAAATTCCGCTTGATGATCCTGCATTTTGGAAGACTTACCCTCGTGATCAAGCCATGGCTGTTTTAGGACAATTTCGTGAATTAAATAAATTGTACATCAGTTTAATGACCGTACGCGAAAGCAAGGAGCCGTTCTTTAAAGCTTTCACTGAAAAATATTCGAAAGAGGCCGATTATCTGGCGAAAAATAAGATACTCGCCTTATCGAATATCTTAATTAATGAATGTCAGCTACTGGATTCTCCCATTTCTTTCTTTTCACCAGAAATTTCTCTCGGTTTGGACAATATCAACTTCGACTTTCAAACAAGAGATCCATTGTGGGCCATTGAACTGCATAAGTTGAAAAATTATTGGCAGAAGATGCGTTCTGACTCTGCTTTGAAAATGGTGAAGTCCGCCAATGAACTGGCGACACTTAAAAAGCCATGGAGCTTTGATAACGTTCCTTTTCTTGCTATCCATCGAAACGAGTGGGCTTTGAATTGGGTTACTGAGAATAGAGACAGATTTCTGGATTTGATGCGCAACGAGTTTATGACCAACAAAGAACATTATGGTGACCTCGATCCATTTATCATGGATTACTGGCTTTACCATTGTTTTTATGATCCTTGGGTGTTGTTTCTGTTTGTCTCTGCCCAAGAGAAGTATAACTTTGTAAAAAGTGTTAAAGACTACGATGAGAATAGTGGAACGCTCTTTCCTACTCAGAAAGATGTGGACCAGAGAGTCCCTTATCCTGTGCCGAATGTCACATTACCCGAAGCTTATCTTGTGGCGCAGGAAATTTTTATGACGTCGATTTATACTCCACAAATGAGTTACCAAGAAATTTTCGATGGAATTCATAGCGATATATTGCTTGATTATGGTCGATCGCAATCCATCAACCTCTCTAAGGGGCGAAAATACCCTTTTAGCTTTAAAAATAAACTCGGCAAGTTGGATCCTAGGTTTTCCGAACCTGTGGTGTTGGATCTAGAGCATGTGTCTTTGCGAAAAGATTTTCCCCACAATTTGCTAGGGTCGATTTCACCGTATATTTTAAAAGTTCATGCTGCCAGCGGCGGCAATATGCGTGGGGCACGAAGAGGGCGATTCCTCCCCAATGACATCCCACTGTCTTCAAGAAAATTGGCTCTTGATAAATCTTGGATAAAAAAGGAAAGCCAAGCACGGGATATCCTTTCCTTGAGCAGTTTGAGGGAGACACAGATCCAAAGGACTGTCAGCTATTTTACAAAACATTTAGCTTCGATAGGCGTTCGTCAAAATCGCGATCTCTTGAAATATTTGATTTTTGAATCTGACTATTTGATTAAGGAATTCGCAAGCAAGATAGAAATCGATAACCGCAAGTTTGCGGCCGATCTAAATGTGCTTTGTGCCAATGGTGCCGGGTTGTTAGAAAAGAATTTGGATTATAGGTCATTAGTTGCATGGTTGAATTTTGTGTTTAGGGTGAGAGAGTCCTTAAAGTTGATTAGTGAACTATACCCTGAAAAACTTCCTGCAGATGCTCTTGGAGGCTTTTATGATGCGAGGGTCAAATTTCGTGAGCTTCTAGCTCGTGAGGATCTGTCAATAGAATTGAAGGCGTTGCTGCATCGTGATTTGGCCAAAACATATATTATGAACCGCACCTTGACTGCTGATGAAGCCGTCGAAATGATTTCTTGCATTATCCATGAAAATGCGCGTCCCACACCGAAAGAATGGATAGAGAATCGCGATGAAGACTGGTTCATGAATTACAATTTCCTAAAAAATAAAAGAGAGCCGTTGGAACTGCTATTAGCGGGCGAAAAACGACACAACATTCTTAATGGAATCTATCGGCACTTTTTTCCTGGTGCTATTTCCATGCAGTGGAAAATTGACTCGACTTATCCTGTGTATATAAGCGTTGATGGAAAAATAGAGATCGATGTAATGAAAGGCACGCTGAAGAATGCCGGAGAAGCTATTTCATACTTGCCTGAAACGGTATTGGAACATCCTGATTTCATTTCAATTTTTGGTGTTAAACGTGAAATACCATGCAAACAACTAAACATCAAACGTGGTCAACAAAACAATCAGGCTTTTGCCTTCAATGACATCAATGGTAAAGAATATCGGGTTATCGTCTCTCAAGAGAGTAGTGTGACGATCCAGGCAAATTTTAAAGGAAGTTGGCATCAGTTCAATAAAGGTGCACAGGTGCTGAGCGCAATGGAATTGCCTAAGGCACTATTGCATGGTTATGACTGTTGGTATGCTTCTAAAGGCGAGGCCTCATCCATTGTGTTTACAGATGCATCTTCAGGAGAACCTAGATTTTCATTACAGGAGGGCATGATTCGTAAAATTGGAGCTGATGGTGAAAATACTTCAGAAGTAGCGATTGAATTGGACCCAACAACCTCTCTAGGAGAAGTCATTAGCGTCCTTGAAGACACTAATTGGAGTGTTGCCTTTAAGAATATTGACAGCGACCAGCTGACTTCATTGGCATTTCCACGATTAGGACTTAGCTTTCAAATGGAAGATGTTGATGGGCAACTTCGCGCAGTATGTGTTCAATATCCTGATTACTACCTCGCCCAGCGTCAAGCTATCGATGGATTACCGCACTTTAAGAATTATTTGGTCCTCGAAAACCGTGTTGGTAATGGTCAAAAGATGTTGGTGATGCCACATCCGCGGAACATTGCGCATGAGGCTAAGGATCATAAGGTCGAAGTCAAAACATCGTGCTTTATTGTCGATGAGGTCACTCAGAAACTTATTCCAAGTAATAGTACAGATAGCGTGCATTTGGCCTACCTAGCTATGTTAGAAGGTGATTTCGAGGCAGCTTTTACCTTGATAGAACCTTTGGTGGATAAGGCGACTCCTCTTAACCCAGAAACAGCACACATTTTACATATGCTGAGTGAGCTTGATCCAGACCAGTCGGGAACGCATCCTCAAGCTGATGCTGTAAAGATTAAAGCTGTGGCTATGCTGTTGAAAAATAGTATGGATAATCAACAGTTAAACGCATTGAATATTAACGGAGATCGTGCTGAGCGTTATCTTGATGCTTATGCAAAGTCCTTACAGTTTAAAACGCATAGGTCACTACAAATCTTAACCAAAGATGAAGAAAGAGTGTTGATCCGCGCACTTTCAATCTTTTTGGATCCAATCACGCATCCAAAGCATCGTCTTATCATTTCTCGTATGTCGGATCTGAAGATATCTCTTAGCCAAGAACTTGTGCTTATGAGTTCTATGGGATCGCATACAGGTGATATTCCGAGTATGACCAAATTGCATTTTGACGAGATCCGTTCAAAAACTCTCAAAGATAGCTTAGATGGAAAGTTTGAAGCAGAATATGAGTTTTTGTGGAAAATTCAATCTGAAGATCAAGTGTCGTGGACAAAGTTAAGAGATTATACCTATAAGTTGATAGGGGAAGATCCAGGTTGGTTGAGTTGGTGGAAGTCGCGAGAAGCACTCATTTCTATCATCGACAAGCATCATTTTGAGATGATGAAAGGCGCTGATATAACAACACAGCTAAAAGCGTTGTTGTTGAGTGCTGTGACGCATCATTCTCAACATTTCCCAGAAAATCTCTTTGAGTATAGATCGCTAGGGATCGAAGGACGAGACGAATGGATTGAGAAGCATCTGATAGGTCCTTTGCGCACGCTAGTCGTCTATGAACCCAGTTTACAGCGTTTTCTTGCGTCTTTGAAGATTCCTGAAATAGAAGTAAAATCTAAGGAAAAGCCAAAAAGTCAAAGAAAAGATTTTGATTTTTCTACTTTAGTACGCGTACCTGCCCCTGTTTATCCGATCAATCCTTCAACGATAGTGCGTGAAGACACAACTGTTTCTTCGAAAGCTGCTGGTATGGATGCCCTTCAGAATGCACTAAAGGTGCCTTTAAAGAATCCTATGGCGCAGCGATTGCTTAGAGATTTATCTATAAGATTAGCCAATTATAAAGCCAACCTAGCACCTGACTATGAAATTGTAGATATCGCTGCCCTTAATGCTACTTTGCCGCTATTGCAGGATCATTCTGTGGATCTTGGGAAAAAAATAGCGTCGTTGAAGGAAGAAATAGAACGTTTTGTCAATACAGATTTCCTTACGGTGCCACTGAAAGCAATACAGACGGCACGGATGCGTGCAGGGCATGATAGGCCAATAACGATAGAGCAGGTCATTTATGCCTATTTGAGGCGAAATGTCGATGACATTGTAATGCATAATCCGGCGTTAAACAAAGACCGCTTAAAACAGGTTTTTCAAAAGGTGTTGGAATACTTAATTTTCGCCACTCAGCAACAATATGTTGACCTCACAATAAAAAAAATCGACGATACTCTGATTGCAGTCAGACGTCATGCATCTAAAGATGAGCTTCAAGAGCTTGTTGGGGGGATGGCTGAACTGTTGTATCGCAAGCGAGAATCTGATATCTCACAACATCCGGAATATCTTGTCTTGGAACATGCTGTCGGTTTCCGATTTAGAAGTGACCAAGTACAGATTTTAGATAAGCTCGCTATCGTAAACGGGGTCATCACCCAGCCGCAGCATCTGGGGATTGTATGTGAAGCTATTCCTGGTTTCGGCAAAACATCTGTGGTGATGCCCATCCTCAGCATGCAGAATGCTGATGGAGACAATTTGGCCATTGCCGTCATGCCGAAAGTGTTAATAAAATCTCAATCTGTTGACCTTCAAAATTGGATTTTTAAAGCTTTTGGGCAGAGTGTAGTGCCGATCGAATTTACAAGGAATTCCCGTTTTGATGTGTCAGCGTTGACAAGGGTGTTAGATCGTTTTGATTATATTCGCGAAAGTAAGAATGTGATGCTTACAGCTAGCGAGAGCTTGCAAGCCTTATTTTTGAAAATGGCTGAAACACTGTCACAATATCATGACGAGCGTCTCCGTAATGCTGAAGCTGAGGATTTGAAGCGCCAGATAGAACTCTTTTTTGAAATCATTGAAAAATTAAAAAAAACTGGGAATGTCGTCATTGATGAAATCGATTCAATTTTAGATGTGTTGAAATCTTTTCATTATACGCTGGGAACTATCTCTGAGTTGTTGATAGAACCCAGTGAAGCCTCTTTGGATTTGTATAAATACCTTCTTTCAAAAACGAAAATGCGCAATTTGGTGTTGTCAAGGGCCTCAGGAGGTGGTGCTTTTACAAAGAGCCATTTTAATCAAAACATCAAACCAACAATGGTTGAAGCCATCATGAACGGAGAAGTCGGCGGCGATCTGGTTAAAGATTTCATCAATGGGATAAGTGCCTATGATCGTCGCATGATAAAAAGCTTCCTTAACAATGACCTTAACGCCAATGTCATGAAATTTATGAATGGCTTATCCACAAAACTTCAGGATATTTTTGCTGTTTATAAAGAGCAGATCAACGAGCTCTTGACTTTGACCCTTTCTAAGCAACTAATGAGCCATTACGGTCCTTCGAAGTATATCAGCGATGGCAAGGATTATCTATTGACAATCCCGTATCATATGGGAAGGCAAAGTGTCAATGGTACGCAGTTTGGAACAGAGCTTGAAATCATCAATTATACCTTCCAAATGTATTCTGAAAGCCAATTTACAGTTGAGGTGATGAAGGAAGTCGTTGAATTGCTCCAGGAGAAGATCAAGGCGGCGCAAATTGAGGGGTATGATTTGAGTGTTATTCCTGATGCCATCTTTTTTTCTGAGATGTTCGATGGAGAAAGGAAATTCGATATCTTTGCTTTGACAGATGATGATATGGCTGATTTGGCTGATATCGTCAATGGCGATATAAATAAGGCTTTGAATATAGTTTTCAGAGTGATCATCCCTGAAATGAAGATCTTTCAAAGACAGTTGAATGCCGACGCACAGGTTTTTGGCATTCTCTTTAAAAAAATTCAAGGATTCTCAGGGACTGTGTGGAACTCTGACACGTATGCGAAAGTGATTACCGAAGTGATGAAATCAAATGCCGACGCAAAGACCTTGTCATTGATCTGGAATGATGACCCTGTGCGCGTTGTGTCTGCAGTGAGTACTAATGATCCAGAACACATCAAGGAAGTCATCCGAAAAATCATTGAAACTCAAGATAACAAACCCTGCTCGCTGATTGATGCTGCGAACATTTTTGCGGGAATTCCTAATGAGCAAATGGCACGTTTTCTTTGTGAAGTTGCTGAAGAGATGGGATGGGATATTCAGGGTTGTGTTTACTACGACACTGAAGACAGGATGATGGTGCTTACCAAGATAAACGGTGAATGGGAGAGTGTTAAAAAAGAAACATCCGCGATTCCTACATCAAAATTGTTGGCATATTGGGATCAGTCTCATTCACGTGGATCAGATATTTCGCTTTCACCGACAATGGTGGCTGGAGTAACTGTTGGGCGGCACACGTTGCTGGTTGACTTAGTCCAAGCAGTTCTTAGATTACGGGATCTCGCTTATTCTCAGAAGGTACATTTTGCCTTATCAGAAGAAAATAAGAATATCATTACCGAGATTGTCGAAGCAGAATTAGGCCGCAAGCTAGATCATGAATTGAAGTTGCAAGATCTCTTAATCTATTTTGTTACAGCCCAGGCTGAAAGGCAAGGACAAGACAACTACCGAGCTTTTAAACAGAAAATGCGCGCTGTAGCTTTAGAAAAAGCAATTCAAGCGATGATCGATGTCAAAGATGTCGACAAAGCTGTCGAAATTTACGACATCGTGCGGGAGCTTTTTGAAGATGTTCAGGAACGTCGACCGTTTCTTATGTACGCTCATCCAATAAAAGAAGGAATAAAATCGACTGTCGTTCGGGCAGATATTACCCAATTCCTTGACGGCAGCATGATGCGAAAATTTAAAAATCATCCAATTCTTCAACGCTATGTCGATGAGGTGATCGATCGTATTGAGAATCTTGCCAAAACAGAGATTGCCCAATTGCCCGATTTCATTAAACAGACAATGGCTTATGGGCGAGAGCGGTCTGTTGAGACACAAAGACAGCGGGAAACAAATCAACAGAAACATATGACAAACATCCCATCTATGGCATCAGAAGATGATTCAAAGAGAGATGTTAACCGCAAAAAAGGGACATTTGCCCCTATCCCTTATTTACCATGGACAGCACCTACAGGGACGATTGGGCTTAAATATTTAAAAGATAATGCACAGTTTCTCCATAGTGTAAACGATGTTATTCGCAGTAGCATTGGCTATGAGGGACAACCCCCCTTTGATGCCGATCTATTCTGCAGTGAAAACCTTTGCCCCTTACGCTATCTTTCTAGTTTAGGATCGATCATGTCCTCGATAAAGTATAATCTCTTTGACGACCATCAAAAAAACTTCTATCAAGTGCTTGTTATTAAAGATGTAAAGACAAGTCGATTGAAAATGGTGATGATTGATCAAAATGAGGAAAAAGAATGGAAAAACTTCCTCATGGAGAATATCAACGCGCAAAAAGCGAATCCATCAGAAAAGCCTGAGGTGCTATTAGCCCTTTACGATTTGAATACCGGCATTTATGTGCAAGGAAGTGTTAAGGATAGAATTGATCCAGCACAGCTTGAGAATGATCAACGTTTCCTAGAGTTAAAGGTCCAAGCCAAGTTTTTCAATGGAGAAATCGCCTATTCACAACAAGAGACTTTTATTTTGCAGGACTGGTTTAACAGGGTAGATTACACAGTTTTGAGGGAGATGTTTGTGGATCAGGTGATGCCTTGGAAGGAAATTGATCATAAAAAATTAAGATCTAGTCAATTAGGTTTCGCCTTTGGCGCTTTGAAGAAAAAGAAAGATGAAATGTTCTTCGGGGGGTTCTTCAAGATATTTTAATTCAGATCTGGTGTTGTTTTGAGACAATTCAACCTGCATTTTGTTATCTTCTTCGAATTACAAAAAAACGATTTTTGCCGCTAATGCCCAGAGGGCCAGTGCATACCATCCGATGTCAATTGGCAAAATATTGAGTTTACAGCGACCATCACGTAGATCACATTGAAAGAGAAGCCGAAAGAAAAAGAGGAATTGGGGTCAGGCCTGACATTCTGACATTCTCTCGAAATGGTGGTGGCATCCTAACGACAATCACTCTTTTTCTTTTGACCTCTCTTTCAATGTCTTATGATCTACATGATTGTCATCAGAAGGCGAAAGTGATTGTCGCTGTACATTGAGAATGTCAGAATGTCAGGCCTGACCCCTTCTTTGACCCTTCTTTGGGGGTCAGGCCTGACATTCTGACATTCTCACGAAATGGGGGTCAAAATTTGAATGGGGGTCAGGCCTGACATTCAAATGGGGGTCAAAATGGGGGTCAGGCCTGACATTCTGACATTCTCTCGTGAATGAAAGGGGGTCAGGCCTGCAATTCTGCAATTTGAGAATTGTACAACGACAATGATGATGGAATCTTGACGACAATCACTCTTTTTCTTTTGGCCTCTCTTTCAATGTCTTATGATCTACATGATTGTCATCAGAAGGCAAAAGTGATTGTCGCTGTACATTGAGAATGTCAGAATGTCAGGCCTGACCCCTTTCCCTTTGGGGGTCAGGCCTGACATTCTGACATTCTCACGAAAAAAAATGGGGGTCAGGCCTGACATTCTGACATTCTCTCGTGAATGAAAGGAGTCAGGCCTGCAATTCTGCAATTTGAGAATTGTAAAACGACAATGATGATGGTATCTGGACGACAATCACTCTTTTTCTTTTGGCCTCTCTTTCAATGTCTTATGATCTACATGACTGTCGTCAGAAGGTGGAAGTAATGGTCGCTGTACATTGAGAATGTCAGAATGTCAGGCCTGACCCCTTTCCCTTTGGGGGTCAGGCCTGACATTCTGACATTCTCTCGAAATGGGGGTCAAAATTTGAATGGGGGTCAGGCCTGACATTCTGAC